>Ga0315268_10005173_pt1 | contig 14066 bp, 12 predicted proteins | sample C1_top_MG_FD_204535 | JGI IMG/M metagenome (GOLD analysis project Ga0315268, IMG submission 204535) | Sediment microbial communities from Yellowstone Lake, YNP, Wyoming, USA - C1_top | ecosystem: Environmental > Aquatic > Freshwater > Lake > Sediment | place: USA: Wyoming | collected 2017-08-01 | reverse complement strand
GAAAAGTCTGACCCAAGAAGTCGCGGGAACGCTCGAAGGGCAGGCCTATCGTGTCACCGCAGTGGGCGGTTTCAAGGATTACCTCGCGCAGCAGGGCTTGAATGCCAGCTATGGACTGGTTGGCGTCAAGGGCACACTGGCGCATCAGCCCAGTGGCGTCAGCGTTGCGCTCGCGTTCAACCGCTTTGGCGGCAACCAAAATACCGTGACGGCGTTCGGCAACTGGGGTGGCTATCCGGAGTTCGTCAGCATGCCCTACCTGTATGCCGAGAACCAGGGCAACTCAGCGATTGCACGCAGCCAGTTGGCACGCATGAGTGTCCTCTTCGATCTTTCGAAAATTGGCCTCGCAGATCAGAGCCTGCTGTTTGGCCATGCAATGATCAATATCGACGAGAACATCCTGGCGAACAGTGACATCCAGATCAACACACTGCTCTATCGGGCAAAAATTACGCCACAACTTTCGGCACGCATCGCCCTCGAGGCAAGAAGCTCGCAGAACTCGCGCTACGACAACGAATTTGCCGTGCTGGCTTTACGGTATGATTTTTGAGGGCAGACTGACGTGGCAGACCGCGAGATGCTCGCGCTTGCCTTTCACTTGTAGTCCAAAGATTTCGCCGAATTCGAATTTTCTGGGCCGGGCCAGTTCAATGGCGGCTTGCACGTCCTGGCTGATCAGGATGGAGCCGGGGAGACAGCCCTTTTCGATGCGGGAAGCCGTATTCACCACATCGCCGATGGCTGTCCAGTCCAGCCGTTCGGCGGTGCCGACGTTGCCGATCACCACTTCACCCCAGTGGATACCAATACGCAATTGCAGGGCCTGCTGACCGGCCCGAAAACGCAGGCTATTGATGTCTGCCGCGTGGCTTTGCATGTCAATCGCAGCGAGTACCGCCTCGGCCGGATCGTCGAACAGGGCCATGATGCAGTCACCCATGAACTTGTCGATGGAGCCACGATTACGCTTCACCGAGACGGAAACCCGCCGCAGTATCGAATTCAGTGTATCGATAACTGATTCGCTGCTGGCATTGCTTTCCACATAAGACGTGAAGCCAACGATGTCGCAGAACAGCACGGCAACTTCGCGCTCCTCGTTGGTCAGGCTGGTCTTGCCGAGGCGGATGGCGTCACGGGCTTTCTGCTCGACCAATTGCGGCACGTAGTTGCGGGTGATATTGTGAATGCGCACTTCGCTGATGATGGAGCCTTCAGAGAGTTGCCTGGCGCCCTCTTCCTGGGATACAACCTGCCACAGGGAGTGGATGCTACCATCCGGATGGCGATAACCGCTGACGTTAAAGAGAATGGATACCGCACTGGCATCCGCCATCTGCACGCGAATACGGTAGTTCTCGAAGGCGCCGTTACCCTCGGCAAGCGCCAGCCCCCAGATGACGTCATGGTAAAAACCGAGGGGGATGGCTTCCGTCAGCTGGCCAATCGACTCAAGGTGCGGATCCAGGCGCAAGCGGGCCAGTAGCGTAGGGGAGACAGCCAGAATCTCGCCTACAGCCGAAAACTGTATCAATCCATAACCAAGTTGATCGGAAATCTGCATCAAGCTATGCGCCTGCTGCGCGACGTCCAGCAACGCCGGCGGCGCACCCGCGACCTGCCGGCCAGCCTGTTTCACCAACACGACACGACAACCCGCGCCCAAGGGTTCCATGACTAACCGGAACCCCAGTGCATCGATCAGATTGTCCGTCTGGCTGTGGCTGCGCTCCCACAAGAAAGGCACATCGACAGCCACCAAGGCGTCCGCGCCGGAACCGGCCGGTGGAGAAAAATGAACCACCACTTGCCAGCCGCCCTGAGTGCAGGCATGCGTAATGTTTTGCGCGCCGTGCTCACTCAATTCCGCCTTGTAAAGCGGTTCCAACTGTCCGTCCTCACCCTCGAAAGACAAACCCGCTTCGGATTCAAGAATGTTGCGAAACACCCGCAAATGCATGCTGCGCAGCGCATTATCCAGCAGGTCATGGAAAATCAGCGTAGTCGGCGCCAGCAACTGGCTGAGTTGCCGAGCCTCAAGCGCGTGACGCAAACCAGCCTGCACCTCTTGCCAAAGCCCGTGGCTCATGGCGTACAGATGAATCGGGGCAGTCTCCATGGGTGCCATGCTTACAGGTTGGCGCACAGTTGATACGTATCATCATTCATCAAGCCCGGAACAAAGTCTTCCTGCAGCCACTGATTGCATAAGACCTCGCTCAAGCCGCAACGCATCAGGGCATCCTTGCTTGATTCAATAGCGTTCCCGGCTACGCCACCGATGCCGGCACGCTCGATCAGAAAATGCGCCGCCGCCAGGCTAAGTCGCACCGGGTCGGCGAAAAATTCGGTCTGGGCAAGCGAAAGTTCATCGCCCATGAAATCGGCGAAACGTTCCGGCAATTTCCACTGGGTCACCGCTTCCCGGCCAACCTGGCAATGGTCGCATCCGAACACCTGTTGTTCAGCCTCGAGGCTTGGGCATCCCTGCTCCAGCACCCGGGTCAGCACCTCACGATAACGCGTCTCATCGTGCGTAAACAGCAGCACTTTCCCCATGTCGTGCATCAATCCGGCGATAAACGCCTCATCCTTTGCCTTGCCCGCGCCGAGTGCCGCGCAGATGTCGCGCCCGGCAATGGCGCAAAGCAGGGAATGCTGCCAGATATGCAGGCGGAACAGTTTGTCTTTCGTCTTGGAAAACATGGATCGGCTGAAGGCCAGCATGGCCAGCGAACGCACCACATTGAAACCGAGCACGCTGATCGCCATGGGAATGGTGTCAATCTGCTTCCCGCGGCTATACAGCGGGGAATTCACTACCCGCAGAACCAGTGTCGCCACCCCTTGGTCGGAACGCACGTAGCTATCCAGGTCGCGGAAGCAATTGATGGACTCGACATCGAGGCGGATGATCCCCGAGATGATCTCCGCCTGAACGGGGATATTCTTGTAATCGATTGCGCGATAATCCATGCGACTAGCGAGATTTCAATCAGCGCGGCTGTATTCCGAACTCTGGACGATGCCTGCATCAAGAACCAGCTTGCAGGTGAATCTTCCGTAGGTTCTGGACTCTCCCAGATAGGTCACGCCCGAATCTTTGCTCGGGGCAGTCAGGCCATGGTATTCGGCAAATTCTTTCAATTGCACCAGCGTCACACCCGGCTTGATTTGTTCGCACACCTCCCGCACCCGCTGCTCGCCAGTCGCCAGTGCGTAAGAGAAATAAGCCATCCCAAACAGCAGTGGCACACCGAATACGAGAAGTAAGCCTTTGACCATTTCATTTTCTCCGGAGCGGTGAAAGGTTTCAGGCCTTCAGTGCAACCAGCACCTCGTCGAGCATTTTCTTGGCATCGCCGAACAACATGCGATTATTTTCCTTGTAGAAGAGCGGGTTATCCACGCCGGCGTAGCCAGAAGCCATGCTGCGTTTCATGACAATCGATGTCTTGGCTTTCCAGACCTGCAGCACCGGCATGCCGGCGATCGGGCTGGTGGGATCGTCTTCGGCCGCCGGATTGACAATGTCGTTGGCGCCGATGACGATCGACACATCGGTGGTCGGAAAGTCCTCGTTGAGTTCATCCATCTCCATCACGATGTCGTAGGGCACCTTGGCTTCAGCCAGCAGCACGTTCATGTGGCCAGGCATGCGACCGGCGACCGGGTGAATGCCGAAACGCACACTCACGCCCTTCTCGCGCAACAGCTTGGTTATCTCATACACGGTGTGCTGCGCCTGCGCAACCGCCATGCCATAGCCCGGCACGATAATGACGCTCTTGGCATCCTTGAGCAGTTCTGCCGTCTCGTGGGAACTGATAGCGGTCACTTCACCGACCGGCTCACCATCTAACTTCTTCACTACCACGCCACTGGCAGTGCCGAAACCGCCGGCGATAACGCTGAGAAAGTTGCGGTTCATCGCCCGACACATGATGTAGGAAAGGATCGCACCGGAAGATCCGACCAACGCGCCGACCACGATCAGCAGGTCATTCGACAGCATGAAACCCGTGGCGGCAGCCGCCCAGCCCGAGTAGCTGTTGAGCATCGACACCACCACCGGCATGTCGGCGCCGCCGATGGCCATCACCATGTGGATGCCGAAGAGCAGGCCGACGACGGTCATCACCACCAGCGCCAGGGTGCCGGCGGCGGCAGTGTGTGCCTGCAGGAGGTCGTAGGCGAAGTAGACCACCAGCACCGCACCGATCAAGTTGAGCAAATGGCGCGCCGGCAACAGCAGCGGCTTGCCGCTGATCTTGCCCGAGAGCTTGCCGAAGGCGATCACCGAACCGGAGAAGGTGACAGCGCCGATGTAGATGCCGATATAGATTTCCAACTCATGGATGGCCTTTTCTGCTCCGCTAAATACGACAGACGTATCAATGTAGCTGGCAAAGCCCACCAGCATGGCGGCGAGACCGACCAGGCTATGCATCAGTGCGACGAGTTCCGGCATCTGCGTCATCTGTACCTTGCGTGCCGCGTAGAGACCAATGCTGCCGCCGACGAGCATGGTGCCGATGATCCAGGCGTAGCCGGTTGGCGTCACGCGCGGGCCGAAGACCGTCGCCAGTACCGCAATGGTCATGCCGATCATGCCGTAGAGGTTGCCGCGCCGCGAGGTTTCCGGATTGGACAGACCGCCAAGGCTAAGGATGAAGAGGATAGTGGCGCCGATGTAGGAGGCGTTAGCGAGATTTGCGAGCATGACTTATTTCCTGAACATCGCCAGCATGCGGCGGGTAACGGCGAAACCGCCGAACATGTTGATAGAGGTCAGCACCAGAGCGACGGCGGCCAGCGCCAGAATCCAGGTCGTCGGTCGGCCTTCAGCCATTCCAGCAACAGCGTCGAGCGGCGGTGCAATCTGCACCAGCGCACCGATGGCGATAATGCTCGAGATGGCGTTGGTCACGCTCATCAGTGGCGTATGCAGCGCCGGCGTGACATTCCACACCACCATGTAGCCAACGAAGCACGCCAGCACGAACACCGTGAAGTGACCAATGAAAGCGGTCGGCGCATACGCGCCGATCAGCACAAACAGCAAGGCTCCCAGGCCGAACATGAGGGACAGCGTGCTGCCAGCCATCGGTGCGCTCGCGCCATGGCCATGCCCTTTGGCAGCGGCAACTGGCGCGGCCGGCTTGGCGGCCGCTACAGCGGGCAGCTTGGGTGGAGGGGCGGGCCATGTGATGGCGCCTTCCTTTATCACGGTCAGGCCGCGAATGGCATCGTCTTCCATATTGACGTCGATGGTGCCGTCGCCTTTTACCTTTTGCGTTTTGCACAGCTCCTCGGCCAGGCGGAACAGGTTGGTGGCGTACAAGGTCGACGACTGCTTGGCCAGGCGGCTGACCAGGTCGGTGTAGCCAACGATAGTCACGCCATGCTTGACGACAACCTTGCCGGGCTTGGTCAGTTCGCAATTGCCGCCCTGTTCCGCCGCCATGTCGACGATGACACTGCCCGGTTTCATGCTCTGCACCATCTCGGCCGTGATCAGCTTGGGTGCCGGCTTGCCGGGGATCAGGGCGGTGGTGATGATGATGTCCACTTCCCGGGCCTGCTTGGCGTACATCTCGCGCTGGGCCTGCTGGAAGCCCTCGCTCATGACCTTGGCGTAGCCGCCGCCACCGGAACCTTCTTCCGCGTAATCAACCTTGACGAATTCACCGCCCAACGACACGACCTGATCGGCCACTTCGGCACGAGTGTCGTTGGCGCGCACGATGGCGCCCAAACCAGCGGCGGTACCGATCGCCGCCAGACCGGCCACGCCGGCGCCGGCGATGAAGACCTTGGCCGGCGGCACCTTGCCCGCGGCGGTGATCTGGCCGTTGAAGAAGCGGCCGAAGGCGTTGGCGGCCTCGATGACGGCGCGGTAGCCGGCGACGCCGGCCTGCGAGGTCAATGCGTCCATCTTCTGGGCGCGGGAGAGCATCCGGGGTAGCGCATCAATGGCCAGCACGGTGACCTGCTGCGCCGCCAGTTGTTGCATGAGTTCGGGGTTCTGCGCCGGCCAGATGAAACTGACCAGAGTGCTGCCTTGCTTCATCAGGGCGACCTCATCCAGGCTAGGGGCGCGCACCTTGAAGATGATATCGGCGCCTGACCAGAGGCTGGCAGCATCGGCAACAATACGTGCACCGGCGGCCTGATAGGTATCGTCGGCAAAGTTCGCGGCATCGCCGGCACCGCTTTCCACGGTAACGGCAAAGCCAAGCTTGATCAGCTTTTCGATAACCTCGGGAACCGAGGCAACACGCTTCTCGCCCACATAGGTCTCTTTCGGTATTCCGATCGTGAGTGACATAGATGTCTAATCCTTTCTTATTTGGCCGTGGGTTTCTTCCATTGCGGCACGTTTTTCTCTGTTTCGATTTCTTTTAGTCGCACGATGGCGAGGGTGCAATTGTCACCCCGACCTTTTGCCCGATCACGCGCCGAGTTGATCAGTATTTCTGCTGCCTGACGCACCGGATAATCATTGAGCACGCGGCCGAGTTCGTCATCGCTAAAGTAGGCCCACAAGCCATCCGAACACAGCATGAAGCAATCACCCGCGACCAGCGGCAGCGTCGAGCCGAAGTCGATCTTCGGCGCAGCATTGTCGCCCAGGCAGGAAATAAGCAGGTTCTTTTGCGGGTGGGTCTCGGCCTGTGCCTCGGTGAGATATCCCATCTTGACGAGGTTCATCACGTGCGAGTGATCGTAGGTACGCGACACCTTGACGCCGTCGCGATAGTGATAGATACGCGAATCGCCGCAAAACGCCCAGTCGGCACGTCCCGGCTGCAGGATAAACAGGCAGGCGGTGCTGTGCGGATCTTGCTCGCTGGTAAAGCGCGACAGCTTGATGCCATCGTGGGCATCGTTGATGCCAGCCGCCAGCACCTCCTCGATCTTGGCACTGGCCGGCGGATTGACCTGGAAGCTCTGCTTCGCCGACTGGATCACCTGTTCGGCGGCCAATGCACCACCCGTATGCCCCCCCATGCCGTCAGCCAGCACAGCCAGCAGCGTGCCCTTCTGGTTCGGGTGAGCAAACAAACCAACACGATCCTGTTGCTCCTCACGGTCGCCGATATGCTGCGCGGTACAGGTTTCAATGGTGAAAGGCATCGTTAATATACGGTTAGGCTCCAGCGATTGATTTGGCAAACGTCTAGGTACGGTCCAGGAAGCGTCCGCTGATCAGATCGTAGAAGTCCGCTTCATCGTCGTGGCCAAAGCCAAGTTCCGAAAGCACACGTGAGCCGATTTTGGACCACATGGGATCGTCGACATGGTGCAAGCGGTGATAGTAGTGGCTGGCCACCTGGATGATAGCCACCAGCGTCACGGAAGCACCCACGATCTTCTCTTCCGGCAGATCGTGGTGGAAGCGGATTGCATCGCACACAAAATCCGGTAGCCCCCAGTGACGCGCCACCAAATAACCGACCGAGCAATGATCGACATCAAACTTGGCGTCCTCGTCCGACAGATTCGGCCAGCAGGTGGCATCTTCGAGGTGCAGCGTTGCGCAGTATTCCGGAAAGCGCATCATCAACACCGGCACACCGCATTCGTGAAAGATCCCTGCCAGATAGGCCTGATCGGGAAACACGTTGCATACCGAAACACGGTCCTCGGCGACAATCGCCGCCATCTGCGCAATCTCCTGGGCGCGATTCCAGAACACCTCGAAAGCGCGCCGCGTGCTGTCGTTGATCGACGTAGCGAGCGAAGCCGCCTGCACCAGGTTAAACACCTGTTTAATGCCCACCACCATCAGGATCTGTTCGAGCGTCTGCGCATTCTTGGCACGGGCAAAAGCCGGCGAGCGCGCGGCGCGGAACAGTAGGGCAACGATACCCGGATCCTGCCCGATCACCTTGGCAACCGAGCGAATTTCATAGTCGTCGGAAAGCAAGAGCTTCTGCAATTCAATCAGAACACGCGGCTGCGGCGGCAGCTTCACCCCTTGTTTCGCCAGGCGATCCAGCGTCTCTGCTTCGTTGATGTTGTGCATTGCTATGCCCCCTGGGACGATAGTCTTTCGTCCAGCCATTCTATCCAATGCTTTACGGGATAACGGGGGGCGGATTGCAAATGGGCGATGCAGCCGATATTCGCGCTGGCGATACCAATCGGTTTGCCCGCCGCCCGATCGCCCAATAAGGCGGCGAGCTTGTTGTCGCGCAACTGCTGCGCGATTGCCGGTTGCAGGATCGAGTAGGTACCCGCCGAACCACAGCACAAATGGCTGTCAGCCACCGGCGTCAGATCGAAACCCGCCGCCGTCAGCAGGATTTCGATCACCCCGCGAATATTCAGGCCATGCTGCAGGGTGCAAGGCGCATGAAAGGCCAACGGGTGCCGTCCTGTCAGCGCCGACTTTGCCAGCACGGCAAGCAGCGCCTCGTGTTCGGCGGCAACGACCTCGCTCACGTCGCGCGTCAGATCGGCCACGCGCGCGGCCTTGGCGGCATAGGCCGGATCGTCTTGCAGCAGATGGCCGTAATCCTTGACCTGCACGCCACAACCCGACGCGGTGATCACGATAGCCTCGGCGCCTGAATCAAGATGCGGCCACCAGGCATCGATATTGCGGCGCGCATCCGCGCGTGCGCCATCCGCGTCATTGAGATGCAGACGCACCGCACCGCAACAGCCGGCTTCACGCACTTCAAACAGGTAAATGCCGAGGCGCGCCAGCACCCGCTGCGTGGCGCCATTGATATTTGGGTACATCGACGGCTGGGCGCAACCCGCCAGCGCAAGCATCTTGCGGGTCTGCCCGGTCGGCGCAAGCGTGCCGGCGGAGGTAAGTGGTGGCACTTTCGACTTCAAAGCAACAGGTAGGAAGGGCCGCACCATCTGCCCAAGCTTCATCGCCGTGCCGAAGAGCAGCGGACGCGGCAATACCTCGCGCAAGGTGGCGCGCAGCAAGGCATCGATACCCTGGCGCGGCACGCATTGCTCGACCACCGCGCGACCAATCTCAAGCAAACGCGCGTACTGCACGCCGGACGGGCAGGTCGTCTCGCAGGCACGGCAGGTCAGGCAACGATCGAGATGCAGACGCGTCTTTGCCGTCGGCATCACACCTTCGAGTACCTGTTTGATCAGGTAGATGCGTCCGCGCGGGCCATCCAGTTCGTCACCGAGCAGTTGATAGGTCGGGCAGGTCGCGGTGCAAAAACCGCAATGGACGCACTTGCGCAGGATTTCCTCGGCTTCCCGGCCGGCACTCGTGTCGCGGATAAAATCAGCGAGGTGGGTTTCCATCAGAACTCTTTGTACAAGCGACCAGGGTTGAAAATACCGTGCGGATCAAAGGCAGCCTTCATGCGGTGATGCAGGCTCATCAACGGTGCCGGCAGCGGTGCGAAAGCCCCGGCGGCAGATTTCAAGGCAGGATCACAACGAAACACCGTCGCGCTACCGCCAACGCTTGCCGCCGCCGTACGAATTTCGTCAGCAGGGGCCGTCGAACGCAACCAGCGCAGCGCACCACCCCATTCGATCAGCGTTGCGCCGGGCAAAGCCAGCACGGGAGCCACCGAGGGCACGGAAAGGCGCCACAGCGGCAGCGCTCCAGCGAAGAACGACGTTTTCTGGTCGCGCAGTTCATCCCAAAAACTGTTGTCGATTGCCGTCCCGTCAGCGCCGACTTTCATGCCGCCCAGCTTTTTCTCAGCAGCCTCAACGGCAGTGCGCGCGCCGGCGAGGCGCAAGGTCAACACACCGTCAAGCCAGGCACTGGCAGCGATGGGCAACGGCTGGCCTGCCCAGCGATTGAGCTTATCGAGTGCTTCGGCCTGGGGCAACGCGAAACGCAGCGTGGCTTCAGCCACTGGCTTGGGCAGCACCTTGAGAGAAACTTCGAGAATCAATCCGAGCGTGCCGAGGCTACCGGCGATCAGGCGCGAGATGTCATAGCCGGCAACGTTCTTCATCACCTGGCCGCCGAAAGTTAGTTCATGTGCCGTGCCATCGAGCAACTTGACGCCCAGCATGAAATCGCGCACGGCACCGGCACTGGCGCGACGCGGACCGGAAAGTCCCGCAGCAACGACACCACCAAGCGTCGAACCCGCGCCAAAGCGCGGCGGTTCGAAGGGCAGACATTGCCCCTGCGCCGCCAGCGCGGTCTCGATCTCGGCCAGTGGCGTGCCGCACTTCGCGGTAATGAACAACTCCGTCGGCTCGTAGGCGACGATGCCTGCGTAGGCCCGCGCCTCGAGAAGCTCGCCCTGCGGCGCGTTGCCGTAGAAGTCCTTGCTGCCGCTACCGCGGATACACAGCGGCTGGCCGGCAAGAATGCGCGCCTTAAAGGTTTCAATCATCAGAAGCGCTCCAGTTCAGGATGCTTGAGCGCGCCCTGATGCACGTGCATGCGACCAAACTCGGCGCAACGATGCAGCGTCGGTACCGCCTTGTCGGGATTCAGCAGTCCCTGCGGGTCGAAGGCGGCCTTGACGCGATGGAAGGCGGTAAGCTCATCGCTGGAAAATTGCGTGCACATCGAACCGACCTTCTCGAATCCCACCCCGTGTTCGCCGGTGATGGTGCCGCCGAGCTTCACCGAAAGATCGAGAATTTCGACACCGAAGGCTTCGGTGCGCTCCAGTTCCCCCGGCACATTGGCGTCGTACATGATGAGCGGGTGCAGGTTGCCGTCGCCGGCATGAAAGACATTGGCGCAGCGTAGGCGGTATTTCTTTTCCATGGCGGCGATGGCGGTGAGCATCTCAGCCAGGCGCTTGCGCGGAATGGTGCCGTCCATGCAATAGTAATCGGGCGAGATACGCCCGACGGCGGGAAAAGCCGCCTTGCGCCCCGCCCAGAAGCGCAGGCGTTCAGCGTCATCGCGGGAGACGCGGATGTCAGTGGCGCCGCTCTTTTCCAGCACGGCGCGCATCGCGGCGATTTCCTCTTCCACCTCTTCAGGTGTTCCGTCGGATTCGGCCAGCAAGATGGCTTCCGCGTTCAAGTCATAACCCGCCTTGACGAAGGGCTCGACGGCCGCCGTGGCCGCCTTGTCCATCATTTCCAGTCCAGCGGGAATGATGCCGGCAGCGATGATCTCGGCCACCGCCGCGCCAGCCTTGATGACCTCATCGAATGAAGCCATGATGACACGCGCCACCTCGGGTTTGGGTATCAGCTTGACCGTCACCTCGGTGACGACAGCCAGCAATCCTTCCGAACCGATCATCAGCGCCAGCAGGTCGTAACCCGGCGCATCGAGTGCCGCGTTGCCGAACTCAAGGATTTCACCCGCGATGGTCACACCGCGTACGCGCAACACGTTATGCACCGTCAGGCCATATTTGAGGCAATGCACGCCGCCCGCATTTTCCGCAATATTGCCACCGATGGTGCAGGCGATCTGCGAACTCGGATCGGGAGCGTAATAGAGGCCATGTGGCGCAGCAGCTTCGGAAATCGCCAGGTTCCTTACGCCCGGCTGCACGACGGCAAGGCGCGCCACAGGATCAAGCCGCAGCAGGTGCTTCATTTTAGCCAGCGCCAACACGACGCCATGCGGATGCGGCAGCGCACCGCCCGACAGCCCCGTGCCCGCGCCGCGCGCGACCACCGGCACACCAAGACGATGGCAGGCCTGCAGCACGGCGACAACCTGCGCCTCGTTCTCTGGCAGCGCCACCGCCAGAGGCAGACGGCGATAGGCCGACAGACCGTCGCATTCGTAGGGCTTCAATTCCTCTTGTCCCGCCAGCAAGGATGCCGCCGGCAGCACGGCAGCAAGCGCAGCTAAAACGGCAGCACAATCGACGTCGGAGAAATCCTGATCATTTTCGTGAGAGTGGGTGCGTGAATTCATGGGGCAGGCTCGATCAGGATGGCGCGGAAATCATTGATATTGGTTCGGGTCGGGCCGGTGACGATGAGATCAGCAAGGCCGGCGAAGAAACCGTGGGCGTCATTGTCCATCAGCAAAGCGCGTGCGTCCATGCCCTTGGCAGTCGCACGCATCAGCGTGTCGGGTGTAATAATGGCACCGGCATTATCTTCTGAACCGTCGATGCCGTCGGTATCACAGGCAATGGCGTGAATGCCGGTCTGGCCATTGAGTGCGAGCGCCAGCGCCAGTTGCAGTTCCGCATTGCGCCCGCCGCGCCCCTCGCCACGCACGCTGACCGTTGTTTCGCCACCGGAAAGTAGCACACAAGGCGCCCGCACCGGCAAACCGTGGTGCTGGCAAGAAAGGGCGATGCCAGCCAGCACCTTCGCCACCTCGCGCGCTTCACCCTCAATGCGATCGCCGAGGATCAGCGGCGTCACACCTGCCTCCCGGGCAACCTCGGCCGCCGCTGCCAGCGCATCGCGGGCCGTAGCGATGATCCGGGTTTCGCAACGTGAAAAAGCCGGTTCATCGGGTGCCGGCACCGTTGGCCCCGAGGCGATCACCGCCGCATCGTCGCCGGGTACATCCGAAATCGCCAGCGTCAACACCCGCGCCGGCAGCGCAGCCGCCGCCAGCTTGCCGCCCTTGATGGCGGACAGGCGTTTTCTTGTCGCGTTGATCTCATGGATGGAGGCGCCACTCATCAGCAGCGCACGCGTGACCGCCTGTTTTTCGGCCAGCGTGACACCCGGCGCCGGCAGCGCCAGCAGGGCTGAGCCACCGCCCGACATCAGCGCCAGCACCAGATCATCTTCTTTCAGACCCTGCACGGACGCGAGAATGCGCACCGCAGCGGCCTGTCCGGCGGCATCCGGCACCGGGTGCGCAGCCTCGGCAACCTCGATCTTGCGCGTTGGCACACCGTGACCGTAGCGGGTGACGACGATCCCGGAAACACGCTCCAGAGAATTGGACCAGACCGTCTCAACCACCTGCGCCATCGCAGCCGCAGCCTTGCCGGCGCCGATGACAATGATGCGCCCCTTGATCGTTGAAGGATCGGGCAGATGCGAGGGCACACAGAGGGAAGGATGCACGGCGGCCACTGCAACGTCGAACAGGTCACGCAGGAACTGGCGGGGATTCAGCATCGCCGTCCCGCCAGCGCCGACTTTTCATGATTGGGGTCAGCCTGGATTCCCATCTCGAACCGGCTGGATACATCCTCAAAAACTCCAGCAAGATTTTGCAGCACATCCTGATTTGTGTAGCGCAACACCGTCAGGCCAAGACTATTGAGAAAACGTGTGCGTTCGACATCGTAATCGACTTGTTGAGCGTGACTTTCGCCATCAATCTCAATGACCAGACGTGACTCTGAACAGTAAAAATCGACGATGTAGCCCCCGATAGGTTTTTGACGCAAGAACTTGTAGTGCAGAAATTGCCGGGAGCGCAATACCTTGTTCCAGATCTGCCTCTCGGCAGGTGTTGGGTTCTTACGATTTTCGCGGGCGAGCTGAGTGAGCTTCTTGTTGTAGGGCAGGAACGCGAAGTTTTTGGAATCTAACCCCTCCCCGGCCCTCCCCTTGTCAGGGGAGGGAGCAAGCTCCACCTCCCCCCTGACAAGGGGGGATTGAGGGGGGTTGGCTTCCACCGTCCCGCCAACGCCGACTTTCACGTTACCGCCACGAATCCAACCACCCAAAACTATCCGCAGTCGCTCCGCTCGGCTGGTATTCGCAGCCGATCCAGCCCGCGTAACCGAGTTGCTGCAGTCGCTCGAAGAGAAAGGGAAAACGGATTTCGCCCGACCCTGGCTCGTGGCGGCCGGGGTTGTCGGCGATCTGGATATGGCCGATGCGCGGCAGGTGGGTTTCGAGCGTGCGGGCCAGATCGCCTTCCATCACCTGGGCGTGGTAGACGTCGTACTGCAACTGCAGATTGCGGCTGCCGACGGCATCCATCACTTGCAATGCCTGCGCGGTGGTGGAAATCAGGAAGCCCGGATTGTCGCGGGTGTTGAGTGGTTCCAGCAGCAGACGGATGCCGGCACGCTGGGTAACGGCAGCGGCAAAGCGCAGGTTGTCGATCAAGGTCTCGATCGCCTGGTCGCGCAAAGTCGGCGCTGGTAAGACGCCGGCCAGGCAGTTCAGCCGCGTACAGCCCAATGCTTCGGCGT
>Ga0315268_10005172_pt1 | contig 14070 bp, 14 predicted proteins | sample C1_top_MG_FD_204535 | JGI IMG/M metagenome (GOLD analysis project Ga0315268, IMG submission 204535) | Sediment microbial communities from Yellowstone Lake, YNP, Wyoming, USA - C1_top | ecosystem: Environmental > Aquatic > Freshwater > Lake > Sediment | place: USA: Wyoming | collected 2017-08-01 | reverse complement strand
ACTTTACCATGATACCTTCGGTGCGGCATTCCCTTGTGAAAAGCGGAGTTAATTACGATGACTACCTTATCGCCACAATTATACTCGTGAAGCAAGCCACTTAGTGGCCGCATCCCCATCTTTCGTGGACTCTTTCTGAAGAGAGCCCTAGTCTTGGCACGGTAGCCTTTCGCCTTCGGCATCTACTCTCCCTCCGTACATACCTCAATTACATCAAGTTCAACGCAGTCTGCCTTTGCGCCGATTAATTCTGCAACGCTGGGCTTCGTCCTTCCGCTGTCGCCAGTCACCATTTCCTTAATGTATAGGCCTCCTTGACAGCGTATAGTCATTTCAATTTGATCGGGTGCCAACCTCTTTACATCGGTCCCGTATATGTATTTTTCTCGAATTTTTTTGGGACGACGATGCTGCACTCGGATTGGAGTTAACTGTTTGATTTTGCAGTTTGACAACTTGGCTTTAAGGTTGGCTAATTCTTCGTCGGTGACTGCCCGATTAAACACCACGCGTGCTTGATACACTTTACCAGCCTTTTCCTCAACCTTTAATTTACGTACCATATTCTTTGAGACAATCGAAAGATTGACAGCTTGGATTTTGTTTTGAAACCGTTCATTAATTAACTTCTCCAATTTCTCTAATTCGAGAAGCCGCTTTTTCGGATTTTTAACTTCAATAACGAAGGGGCGGCCGGTTCCGAGCATACGGACGTCGATGTCTTCACGCCCGGCTGCATGGAGTTTCACGTCCGAACCTCCTGTCATTTCAAGAACAGGGCTGGCGATCAATTCTTCTACGGATTCGGCGTATTTTTTTCCTGTCCAGTTACACGTAGCGCACCCGCGACCTCTACACGTTCGACAGATCCACTTGGATTGCGGAATCCCTCGAATCAACTTCTTATATCGACCTGCTATAAAGAGAGAGTTTACTTGCAGTGAAATCTGTTCTGAAAATGGATCTACCATAATGACAACATCAGGTCTCTTAAAATCAACTAACTTACCTGTGATTTCGGTGATTCGCTTTCCAATTTCACGACTAAATTCATTGCGGATACTCTCACTCCATTTTAAGCCGAAACTCGCTCGTAACTCGTCCTCACGATTAACTATATCGGCAGAAACCATGACACCAACTAGGAATGTCTCGAATTCATAATTATGTAAACGCCTAATTGTTCGGCGAGCTAATTTATCCAAGAGCTCAAATTTTCCACGGCAAAGGTAACATTCCGGTTTAGATGCGACATCAATTTCTTGACCTAGTTTCCGGAGAGTTTCGGTGGCGGATTGGAAGGAGCCATTTATAGACAGAGCTCTCAATAAAGTTATACCTTCTTTTTTCTCCTCGATTACCAGCCTATACCCATTTATGGTCAAAATTAACTTTAATGCGAATCCTCTTGCTTGATTGTCAGTACCAGAGGCTAGAAGAGCAAATTGCCTACCGAGGCATCGATCGCAAAGGGGAAACGCTTTTATCAGATTTTCGGCAGTCTTAAGTATTTCCATCAACGGCTCTTCTACCCGCCTCCTAGTTGATTAATGTAATCTGTTGGTCGTGTATCTCTTCTACGATTCCGAGATGTCTCTTGGTAGTTTTCCTAAAAACGTCCGTCCCCTTTTCGCGAAGGTTTTCATAAATCTTTTCATTGTAAAGTATTGCTGAACAAGTTCCTTAACATCGCGTTCACTTGTACCCGCGCCTCGAGCAATCCGACGAATTCTTGAAGCGTTAAGAAGCTTTGGATCTTTACGCTCCTCTTTAGTCATTGATTGAATAATTATCCTCCATCGGCTCATTTTGTCTTCAGCAACCTTAACGGTGTCTTTTGGCAGGCGGTATCCGAGACCTGGAACCATTGTTAGAAAACGTTGAAGAGAACCCATTTTTTTTATGGATTCAAGTTGTTCATACATATCTTCGAGTGTAAGCTTCCCGCTAAGGAAAACCTTCGCTTTCTTTTCGGGTATAGCCAGCTCAGCTTCTCTAACTTTCTCAATTAGACTCTGAATGTCGCCCATTCCCAATAGACGGCCAACAAAACGCGCTGGGTCAAATAGCTCAAGATCATCGATTTTCTCACCGATGCCTATGAATTTTATTGGAGCACCAGTGGCTATAACGGCGGATAACGCCCCTCCTCCTTTAGCTGAACCGTCAAGCTTTGCGACTAAAATAGAGCCAATTGTTGTTGCTTCGTGGAAAGCTTTCGCTTGAGCCGCTGCTTGCTGCCCAATGGTAGCATCGATAACGAAAATAATTTCATTAGGTTTAACAATTGAGGAGATTTCCTTCATTTCTTGAATTAAGGCCTTCTCGTCTTTGTGCCGGCCTGCGGTATCGAGAATTACTATGTCAAAATCTTCTTTCTTGAACCGATCTACCTCATGTATCGCTATTTGCACAGAGTCTTTTCCCCTGTGCTCTTCATGAATAGAAACTCCTGCAATCTCAGCGAGTGTTTTTAACTGAGCATACGCGCCAGGTCGAAAGGTGTCAGTGCAAACTAACCCCGTTTTTAACCCTCGCTTTCTAAAATAACGTGCAAGCTTTGCGGCGCTAGTTGTTTTTCCCGACCCTTGGATTCCCACCAGCATAAGAACGTTGGTCCGACCGGTTTCTATAGGAAGCCTTGCAGGTTTTTCTCCAAGAAATTTAGTTAACTCTTCGTAAACCACCTTCACAACATGCTCACGTCTAGAAATGCCTGGTGGCAGTTGCTCTTTTAGAACTCTCTCTTGGATCCCTTGTGAAAGCTTAAGCACCGATTGAACATTAACGTCGGCTTGAAGAAGAGCTCTTTGAATATCACGAATAAGTTCCTTGATCACGTTTTCATCTACGATTGGGGCACGAAGAATCCGCCGTAGAGCTTCATTAAGTGCTGAACCAAGCTTTTCGAGAACCAATCGCCTAGCCTTCTAGCAAGCTTCATTAGGTTTGGTTAGTTAGACCCTTTTAAAGTTGTAGTGAAATGTAAGAAATGTATTTGTCTATGCATCTTTGTTAACCTTGATGGATTAAGACACTCCTTAAGGGTGACGTAATATTTCAGAGAGCGAGATTCGCAGACTGCCCGGAATGCCGACGCCGAAAGATCAGGCAGTGATTTACGCGAGGGTCTCGTCGGCGGATCAGAGGGAGGGTTTGAAGCGCCAGCGGGAGATGCTTCAAGCATATGCAAGGGGAGAAGGGATACAAGGTCGTTGCGACCTTTGAGGACATTGCGAGCGGGCTGAGAGACGACCAGCGGGGGTTGAGAAAAGTGTTTGACGCGCTCAGGACGGAACAAGCCAATGTGGTAATCGTCGCTTGGAAAGACCGCTTGACGCGGTTCGGTTTTGGATACTTGAAGAACCACGCCGAGGATCTCGGCGCTAGGGTAGAGGTCGTGAACGAGCGGGAAGAGAAGACTCCCCAGCAGGAACTCGTGGAAGACCTGTTGGCAATTGTGACCTCGTTCGCCGGAAGGCTCTACGGCATGCGTTCAAACAAGACAAAAAAAGTGGTGGAGGTAGTTAGGCGTGCAGTCCGTTAGCTCGGCGCGATTTGTAACACCGCCGCTGACACAGCGGAAGCGTGATTTGCTGGACGAACTGCTCGACCAGTTCGCGGCCTCGGTGAACTTCTGCATCCAGAAATGCCTTGAACATAATGTCACTTCCCGCGCCTCGCTGCATCATGTCGCCTACGAGGAGTGGAAGTCCCGCTTTGATCTTGCGACTCACTGGTTCCACTCGGCTGGACAGGTAGCGATCCAGACGCTACACTCATGGCGGAAATTCTGCCGTCAGGGGCAGACCGATCCAAAGAAGCCACCCATTTACGAGGCGCGGACGATGCGTCTCGAACTCTGGGCTGACAGGAACTCGACGGGAATTTGCAGGTTCCACGGAAATTCTGTTCAGATCCGCGTACGACAGGGCGAATATCTATGGCTTCCCCTCGTCGTGACGGAGCACCACGAGCTGATGTACCTAAGCGATTGGCGCGAGGGAAAGCTAAAAACAGGGGAAATCACCATCTCTCAGTTCCGCGACCGCGCGAATGTCTTCGTTCCATTCAAGCGCGAGGTCAAGCCGAAGCTCGTCGAAGGTGTGTGCGGCATCGACATCAACGAGCGGAGCGTGGATTTAACCATTCTGAAACCGAGCGAGCGGCCCAAGCACATCACGCTCGATGTCTCGAAGTTCCTAGCGATAAGGCACGCCTCCCAGCTCAAGCGGAAGTCGATTCAGAAAAAGCTTGACGCACCACCGCAACGACCCGTTCAGAAGCGGAGGCTTCGGGCGAAATACTGGCGCAGGGAACGCAACCGCACAAACCAGATCCTCCACGCCGTGAGCAAGCAGATTGCCGAGCGAGAGTGTGTCGCGGTAGCGTTTGAGGGAATCAAGAACATCCGCCAGTCGATGCGCTCGAAGCGGAAGTCAAAGAACGGTCAAGCTCTGCGGAGGGACATGCGGAGGCGGCTGAACCAGTGGCCGTTCAGGAAGTTCCGGTCATACGCGGACTATAAGGTGGCGCGACAAGGACTACCGATAGTGGAGGTCAGCAACCACCACAAGTCAAAGGACTGCCCGGTGTGTGGCCGATACAACAGGCCGAATGGGCACGCCTACAGATGCAAAGCCTGCGGGTTCAAGGCTGGTCGACATTTAGTAGCGAGCTGGAACATAGCTAAGGATGGGGCGAGGCACGTTCCCGCCGACTGCTGGCAGATGCAACCGACGGCGGAGTGGCTTGTAGCCGCCGAGAAACCGTCGGTGGAGCCGGAAAGAATACCGCTACAGTTTGCCACGGGATTTTAGGACGGGCTAAACTACGAGGAAATACCTTTCAAGAAAGCAAGTGAGGCATATTGCCTGGCTAGCCAGAGTTAATCTCTCCGAGGAAGAGGAAGAATTATTCACACGACAGTTTAACGAAATATTAGACTATTTTAAGAAGATCGATGAAATGGATACTGAAAAAGTCCCCCCGACTTTTCACGTCATAGATTTGAAAAACGTACTTCGGGAAGATGAAGTTGGTCCTTCACTGTCAATTGAAAAAGCTTTACTAAATGCTCCCCGCAAAAAAGGTCGCTTTTTCAAAGCCCCAAAAATGTTATGAGGATGAAAACTTGGCAAGTCAGCTCTATTTTCTTACTGCAAAAGAGTGCGTTCATGAAATTATGACTGGAGAAGTTACCGCTATAGACTGTATATCTTCAGTCTTTGAAAGAATTCGAAAAGTCGAGGATCAAGTACATGCCTTCATAACTTTGACTGAAGAAGTGGCGTTAAGAAAAGCCCAAGAAGTTGATAATAAAATCAGCCGTGGCGACAAAGTTGGTAAGCTTGCTGGAGTTCCGATCGCAATAAAAGACAATATTTGTACCGTGGGCATTAAAACTACTTGTTCATCTCGAATGTTATGCAACTTTGTTCCACCGTATGACGCGACGGTAATTCAGCGGATCAAAGAAGAGGATGCGATCATAATTGGGAAGACGAATATGGACGAGTTTGCTATGGGAACGTCGACTGAGTTGAGTTATTTTGGTCCAACCCATAACCCTTGGGAGCTTTCAAGAGTAGCCGGGGGTTCATCAGGCGGAAGTGCCGCTGCAGTTTCTGTAGGTGAAACTATCCTAGGTCTTGGAGCGGATACCGGCGGATCTATCCGCTGTCCAGCAAGTTTCTGTTCAGTTGTTGGACTGAAGCCAACATATGGCTTGGTCAGTCGATATGGATTAATTGCCTATGCGAACAGTCTAGAGCAGATCGGTCCCCTAACGAGAGACGTATACGATTGTGCGTTGCTACTAAGCGTCATAGCTCACTATGATCCCAAGGATAGCACTTCAGTCAATGTGCCACAGAAAGATTATACCCGTTTCCTTGTGAAGGATATCCGAGGAATAAAAGTTGGAGTTCCAAAAGAGTTCTTTGGAGTTGGAACGGATCCATCGGTTGCAAGGTGTTTATGGAATGGGATTGCAAAACTAGAGGCACTTGGAGTAAACTACGAAGAAATCTCTTTGCCCAATTTAGCCTATTCTCTTCCAGCCTATTACTTAATAGCAATGTCAGAAGCCAGCTCAAACCTCGCCAGATACGATGGCGTCAGATATGGTTTCCGGGTGGATCGAGATGATTTAGATTGGAGCGAAGCGTTTTCTGAGAGTCGACGGATAGGCTTTGGAATGGAAGTTAAAAGGAGGATCATTCTGGGAACCTATGCGTTATCCGCTGGGTATTATGACCGTTACTATTTGAAGGCCCTGAAAGTACGCACACTTATCCGTCGAGACTTTGAAAAAGCCTTTAGAAAATTCGATGTATTAATCGGTCCGACCATGCCCCTGCCACCGTTTAAAATCGGGGAAAAGATAAACGACCCCTTGGCTATGTATATGTGCGATATTGATACAGTACCAATTAACCTCGCGGGTTGCTGTGGAATTTCAATACCCTGTGGTTTTGTTAACGGTTTACCAATTGGCATGCAAATTATAGGGAAACCGTTTGACGAAGGCAAGATACTTCAGGTCGCGTATACTTTCGAGCAGAATACTCCATTTAAAGATACCAGACCATCGTTATGAGGAAGACATTAGGATGCAAACTAAGAAGCTTGGGGTAAACAGCATTAAAATTGGATTGGAAGCGCACTGTCAACTGACTACTTTGAAAACTAAGTTATTCTGTAGTTGCTCGACTAATTATCGAGGCAAGGAACCTAATACTCTAGTCTGTCCAGTCTGCTTAGGAATCCCGGGTTCACTGCCTGTTTTAAACCTACGGGCAGTTGAATCGGCAATAATGGTCGCACTCGCTTTAAATTGCAAAATTTCTAGGAGGACTTTCTTCTTTCGGAAGAACTATTATTATCCTGATATGAGCAAAAACTTTCAGATTTCTCAATACGACCGCGCAGGTGGAATTCCTCTTTCGACTGCTGGTAATGTTTACATACGTGTCGACCATAAACGGAAGAAGATTAATATTCGACGAGTCCACATCGAGGAGGATCCTGCGCGTCTTGTTTACGCAGGTACAATTGACACCTCTCCGTATACCCTAATCGATTACAATCGATCTGGAATAGCGCTCCTTGAAATCGTCACGGAGCCAGACTTAAGCTCTCCAAGGGAAGCAAGAATCTTCCTTCAAAAACTACGATCTATACTTGAACATCTTGGAGTATCTGATGGCGGTCTAGAAGGAGCGATGAGGTGCGATGCAAACATATCCATTGTCGGAGGACCACGTGTCGAAGTTAAGAATATTTCCTCGTTCAAAGAAGTTGAACGAGCGTTAAACTTTGAAATTGTCCGCCAAAAAGACCTTGTGTCGAAGGGTGTTTCTGTTGAACGAGAAACTAGACATTGGGATGAAACACGGCGGGTCACAATTTCACTTCGCACAAAGGAGGAGGAACACGACTACCGTTACTTCCCTGAACTGGATCTTATACCAATTAATATCACCAAAAGCTGGCTAACCCAGCTTCAGTTAAAAATGCCAGAGTTACCTGACGCTAGGAGAATACGATTAATCAAACAATACGGACTTCCAAGCTATGATGCGGAAGTGCTAACAAGCGACAAGTCACTCGCCGACTTCTTTGAAAGCTGCGTTAAACTCGGTAAACCCCCTAAGACTGTCAGTAACTGGTTAATGACAGATGTGTTACGTTGCCTTCATGATCTCAACCTAGAGTTAACGGAAGCTAAATTTACCCCTGAACAATTAGTCGAGATGATTAGCTTAATCGAAGACGGAGTTATTAGCGGAAAAATTGCAAAAGCGATTCTTTTGGATATGATCAAAACTGGAAAAAGCCCGCGGCTCATTGTTAAAGAACGGGGGTTAGTGAAGATAAGTAGCCGTGAAGAACTTGAATCATTCATTAAACAGGTGTGTGAGGAGAACCCTAAGGCGGCAGAAGATGCACTAAAAGATGAAAAAGCAATTCATTTCTTAATTGGCAAGTTAATGCAAAAAACAAGAGGACGTGCTGATCCAGAACTAGCTGATAAACTTATAAAAACTCATTTGGCGTTGATGAAGAGCCGCATTTAGGCTCACTAATACTGCCCTACCTATTTACAAATAGCCATTTTCAAGAGAATCGCGTAAAACTAAGGACAAAGACGGCTCAATGAGGTTTGGAAGCTTCAGCCTCCAAGCCTCTTCATAATTCAGACGGCTTTTCCATCGCATCACAGGCTTCCAAATGAAGAGCGCCGAACAGTTTCTAATGAATTTTTTCAAAAACAGCTGCAACCATTAACGGAAAAATAATTGTGGCATCTCCTATAACTGTCGCGAGCCGTTCTCCAGATTTAGCTTTGCGCCATGAAACCGCTTCCTCCAAAGGAGCACCACTAAAACTACCAGCCTCAGGTCGGTCAAGAGTAACCTGAACCGCTGCGTCAACGCCGTCGTGAAGAATGTTAACTCCTAGGACATGATGTTTCGGCAAGCCACCGCCAAGTATTATGGCACCAGTTTTCTTTGCTGTTGAGACAATGTCGGCGAGTTCATGCAGGTCGCGTAGAGGATCTACTTGCAGTTTTTTGAGTTGACTGAATGTCCAGAAGTGTAATCCGATCATCGAATCCAATAATCCCGGTGCGAATACTGGGATATTTTGTTCTGCAGCATTGACGAGAATAGCTTCCGGGTCATTTAGCCGCAGACCGAATTCGTAAAGGATTTGGCGTATGGAGGATCCGTGACTTAACTGCTCACGCATTCCTTCTAACATTTGGTACACCGCCTTTTCTAGAGCTTCAAACGCGTCTTGCTTTACGTAAATGTCTCCAATTCTTCCCAATTTCTTAGCACGAAGCTTCTCATCGTTTGCTAAGAACGTTCCCTTTAGATGCTTGTGACCCAACGCCTCAATTATGTCATGCGTGATGTTTGCCCCACTAGCGACTAGGACATCAACGTATCTATTCCTAACTAAGCTACTAATAATGCTTCTAAGCCCACCTGGAACCATTGGTCCTGCTAGAGCCAAGAACACTGTGTAATTAGGATCCATGAACATCTCAGTAATTATATTAACAGCTTTACCGAGCTTCCCAGCGCCTAACACTCCAGTTCGCCCCATTTGCTCTACAAGTTGTCCGATGCTCATACCTGGGTTCAAACGCATTTGTTCGACATACTCCAACCTATTTCACCTTTCTTGTGACCAGAATGATGAGAAAATATCGAATTGGTCTAAGCGCCCTTGGTCCTTATGATTTTTGTTCTCCCTAAGACACGCCAGTACTCGATTTCCACTCCTGGAGCAAGTTTTGATTTAACTTCATCTTCAACTGGAAAAATGGTTTCAAAGACTTCGTACGATTCAAGATCCATAAGTTGGAGGGTAGATCCTATAAGCGCGACCACTTGTCCACTTCGCTTCTCTATAATTGGGATGTCGACTTTAGCATCAACTGGACTGACCATACTTCGTTTAGCGTTATCGAAAATTCCGATGGCTACTATCCGTGCTTTTGCGGAGCCATGTTTACCAGGTTTAGACTTTTCAAATTCAACAATACGACAAGGCTCATTGTCTATTATAACGTATTGACCTGGCTTTAGACTGCCCACTTCCACAGGTTTGCTCAATGTCTTCTTCCTCCATTAGCGTCCACAAGTTAACTATTAGCAAATTTATAGTTTAAGTGTACTTCAAGAGGGATTGTGGGTAACATGTTTAAAAAAGCTCGGGTCGTCGTTCTTGATGCCTCGGCAATCATAATGGGATACGATCCATTCATTAGTAGCAACCAATATACAGTCCCAAAGATTCTCGAAGAGTTGCCTTCAAGGGGAACGGGAATATTAAGAGTGAAAGTTGCTGAGCAGAAGGGAAAGTTGAGAATAATCGAGCCTTCAGATGAGTTTAGTCGTCGGATCTCTACTTTAGCTGCTGACATCGGTGAAGGCCGTTCACTCTCACGAGCAGACCAAGATGTGCTTGCCTTAGCTCTTGAACTTAGAGAAAAAGGTGAAAACCCAGTAATTATCAGCGATGACTACGCTATTCAAAACGTCGCTGCTCTCTTGGGGATAGAGTATGTATCCCTTGCTACGTTTGGAATTCGGCATCGCTTCCACTGGGTTTTCTACTGCCCTGGTTGCCGTAAGAGGTATCCATCCTCCCATCCACAAAAATATTGTGGAGTCTGTGGTACGCAATTAAAGCGGAAGGTTTTAAGAAAATACATGATAAAGAAGAGGGGTCGAGGCTGACAAGTTGCAAGATAAGGTGGTAAAGTTATCTCCAAAAGATTTCTGTGTAAACTGGGCGACTATTGGTTCAAACACACGCCGTCTCACCCTAATTAGTTGGGCTCTTGCAGACTTAATTCGGGACACAATTGAGCGCGGTGAATTTGAAGAAGTAGAGGTCATTGCTGGGGTAGAAACGAGTGGAATTCCAATAGGTTTTGTGGTTGCTGAAGAATTAGAGTTGCCTTTTGCAATTGTGCGTACCCGCACTTACATGCAAAAAAAGACGGCTGTTACACGTTTTCAGACTATGCCCAGCGGTATTAGCGCCACCTTTGCAGATGTGGCGAACCGAAAAGTCATTTTAGTGGATGATGTAGCCAGCACCGGTGAAACATTAAGCGTAGCTATAAGAATGTTACGTGAGGCGAAAGCGAAACCTGTTGGGATTGCTGTTCTTATAGATAAACAAGCTCGCCAAAATATCGAGGGTGTCCCGTTGAAGGCTTTGATAAGAATTGTTTTAATGACCTAATTATGATTAGCATGTTTTTCGGAATCTAGCTATGCAGTAACCTGGAGAATCGTGAACGTCTGGATCAAAACGCTGCGCGTATCTAGCGCCCCCGAAAACCCACTCGAGCCCTCTTGAGCCGTATTGGAATGAGGTATCTTCTGGTTCTAGACCGCAATCTTCATAGGCGTACCGTAGATTTTCTTCGTTCTCATTAGTTGTGATGGTACATGTGCTGTATACAACGATGCCATTTGGCTTCACGATTTTGGCAGCCACACGGATAAATTGGCGTTGATATTCGGAGAGAGCGCGTATCTCGGCCTCTTTGGTATGGTCGAAAAGCTTGGGTCTGACCCCGATTGCTGAACAAGGCGGATCTATGATAACGCGGTCAGCTTTTAAATCTGGGAAATTAATATCGAGGTAACGTGCGTCTTGACAAATCAGTTTAACATTTTGAAATCCAAGGCGGGTAACGGTCTCGCTAAGATCTGCTATCTTCTCTTGATTTCTATCGATAGCGATAAGCAATCCTTTGCCGTGCATAAGTTGTGCGATATGCCCAGTCTTCCCTCCAGGGGCAGCACACATGTCCACTATTGTTTCACCAGGTTGTGGATCAAGAACGTGACTGGCGACAATAGCTGGAAACGATTGGGGATATATAAGACCCTTCTGAAATTCTTCAGTTTCTCTTAAGCAGGGAATTCTATAACGTGGATGTGTAAGTTCAACCGCCAAGCCCTTTCTGTATCGCAGTATCTCAGTTTCACTCATTCGAGCGATTCCTGCTCCCGCTGGCTGCCCATATCTATCTGTAATTAAAACCAAGTCTCCTCTCTTAATTCCGTGGCAATTTGTCACCCCTGGCGCATAGAGGTGTGCCCCTTGCAAGACGCTCTCTGCCGCATATTTGTCGGCGCCGATTTTTTTAGGCATTTCTGGGAGATCAAGTGGTCCCTCAACTGGAAGGAAAACTGCTTCAGAGATTACTGGATGGCATTCAGCCCTAAGCCCCTTATCACACAGCCTTCTAGTGAGATGGTTTGGGTCTGTTTTTAAGGTGTTTACACGAATACAATAACGACTACCTGGAGTCTTTAGCGCTTTAATAATATTCTCGGTTCGATCGCCGTAGACTAATGATATATGTTTTACAACATCTATTGAGAACAGGTATTCTTCTGACAGAGATAGAAGTTGATTTTGCCCCATTTGTATTTCACTATGCAAACGAATTATGTGCGCCGCATCAGCTTCTTAGCTAAATTATAGCCTCTTCGGAACGCAAGTAAATTCATTTTTCTTGCCTCAGGCGGAAAGTTTGCAGCAATGGCTTTTTCCATAGCAGTCCTTTCAATTATTTTAAAAATCGCTGCGAAAGCCCCCAGCATAACACTGTTTGCAACAACTCTGCTGCCAGCTTTTTCAGCAATCCGAGTTGCGGGAATCTCATAGTTTTTAACTTTCTTGAGGGTTGTACGGTATGGAATCATATCCGGATCCAAAATTATCGTCCCATTTTCTTTAATATCACTAGAATACATCTTGTATGCTAACTGTGACATCGCAATGAGGACATCTGGCGTTTCTACATTTGGGTAATCGATCTCCTCATCGGATATTACAACCTCTGATCTGCAGGCGCCGCCCCTCGCCTCGGGACCATAAGACTCGGTTTGAGTCCCATTCATATGACTATACAGACATGCAGCCATCCCAAGAATTACTCCTGCCTTGATAATTCCTTGACCGCCAAACCCAGCGATTCTAACCTCACAACGAGGCAAGAGTTCTTCTTTCCTCCTTTTCGAGCCGTTGTTGAACCTCTTCGGTCATTTTTCTTAGGAACTCGGAATAGGTTACCTTTTCAGTGTCAACAAATTCACCGACAATGATTTTTCCGCCCAACGTGATTTCTGCTTCTGCCGGGTTACTATGATATCTGGTAACCGAGCTAACTTTCAGCCAATCCAAAATTTCCACAGCGGAACCAAGCCGATTATAACGACCGAAGAGAGTTGGACACGGCGTAATTACTTCAATAAAACTTAACCCCTTTCTTTGTAAGGCTTTTTTCATCGAGGTAATTAACTCCCGAACATGAAAAACAGTCCATCGCGCAACATAGACGGCTCCAGACCCAGCGGCTAAATAAACTAAGTTAAACGGATGTTCAATGCTCCCATACGGTGTCGTCGGTGTGTAAGCTGAGAGAGGAGTAGTCGGACCAAGTTGCCCCCCAGTCATCCCATAAATAAAATTATTTGCACAAATTACGGTTACATCAATGTTACGGCGAGCTGCATGAATAAAATGATTCCCACCAATTGCAAATAAGTCACCGTCTCCACTAATCACAGCGACTTTAAGATGTGGACGAGCTAGTTTCACCCCGGTAGCGAAAGCTAGCGCCCGTCCATGAGTTGTGTGAAATCCATCCGCGTTTATGTAACCAGAGATTCTACCAATACAACCAATTCCTGAGACTACCACTAAATCGTTAAGATTAAACTCTAGCTCGTGTAAGGCTCTGATGAAACAATTTAGAATAACCCCGTATCCGCAACCAGCGCACCATATATGAGGGAGGACTCCTTTTCGCAAGTAGTCATCAAGCGGATGCGATATAGAAACCTCAGCCACGAAGATTCCTCCTAACCGCTTCAAAAATCTCACTTGGACGATGAAGTTCTTCACCAAGTTTTGAGAGAGGTATTACAGGGGTTGTTTTTGCTACTCTCTCGACTTCCCGAATAAGTTGTCCATAATTCATTTCCGGAACAATAATAGCCTCAACTTTTTCGGCTAGTTTAGAAACCGCTTTCTCAGGAAAAGGCCAAATTGTAATTAACCTCTGAACCCCAACTTTAATACCTTCTTTTCGAGCCTTTTTTGCAGCACTAATGGCCGAGCGGGCGGGAGTTCCATACGCGATAATTGCGATCTCAGCGTCGTCAGTCATAACTTCTTGCGTTTTTACAATTTTATCCGCATTCTTTCGAATTTTATCGCACAGTCGCCTCACTAGATATCGATGTGCCTCTGCAGTCATATCTGGCATCCCGCGTTCATCATGTGTCAAACCAGTAGCATAGATACGGTATCCTTCTCCAAAACAAGCCATAGGCGGAATAAGGTTCTCATCAGGTTTGAATGGTAGGTATCCATTAGGTGAGGCTGTTGGTTTTTTACGGTCAATGGTTTTGATCACGTTCGGTTCAGGAATAATTAATTTCTCTCGAATATGACCGACGATCTCATCGGCAAGAATGATGACTGGTGTCCTATACTCTTCGGAGAGATTGAAGGCTT
>Ga0315268_10005171_pt1 | contig 14071 bp, 17 predicted proteins | sample C1_top_MG_FD_204535 | JGI IMG/M metagenome (GOLD analysis project Ga0315268, IMG submission 204535) | Sediment microbial communities from Yellowstone Lake, YNP, Wyoming, USA - C1_top | ecosystem: Environmental > Aquatic > Freshwater > Lake > Sediment | place: USA: Wyoming | collected 2017-08-01 | reverse complement strand
CGGCTTTCACTTTGATGCGGTCTTGGCTTATGTAATAGGTTACGATCGTTTTGCCCACTGATGCAGTGTCTACAAAGCTCGACTGGATGCCTGCTTTCATGTAAAGGTCTTTCAGCGAGAGAGACCTCAAATGCCTATGTCTTTGATACAGTTCGGCGTTCTGTCTTAACAGAGCACGCAGTTTCTTATTCTCCAACCAGATGCCCTTGAACCTGCTACGTGTAATCTTGTCCATGAAAAATTCTTTCTGAATGACTATGTGTCGTTTCTGTTTGGATAAATAAGCGTGAGATGTTCCAGAAAAATATGTTTCGTCAGCGAGTTTCACCACAGGAACTCCAAAGCCCGTCCCTTCTCCAATCGTTTCCACACCTTTGTAAATGAAAATCAGGCCCTTCTGCAGATTAGCGGTTTTCCAGTTGTGTGGCTTGGTATCCGTGTAAATTCGAAGAGCCAAAAGCTCAGAGAAGGGCACGGTGTACTCGTTGATCTCAAAATCAAATCTCATAGGTAATAATAGAGAATAGCGTATTGAAAAATCTGTTTATCTACGCTTGGAATTGGTTATTGGCGTGTTTGGAGTGCTTTGTTAAGCCGTAGGTCTTGTTTGTATTTGGTTCTACAGGGGTGTCCTTCTGCTCTGAAAATTTGCAGGTTTTTCGGTGTGGCTACGACTGACCAGAGCGTGCCGAGTTGAATGTTATCTATGTGGGAGCATACGTATCCGTTGTGGCTTGACAAGATTTTCTCAGCGGATTTGGTGTCGTTTTTTTCTTTCTGCTGCTTGAGGGCGTTGTAAATCGCATTGTACCTAAGGACTGAATCGGGTGGTCGGGCCTGTTTGTTTTCCATGGCTAACATTTCAGAATGCACAAAGTGATTGGTGCATGCCAAGAAAGAGCCATTTTCTCCGGGTCTTCGCACTCTGACCTTGTCTGGGCTCGCTTCGACAACCGCCACGCTGCCATTCTTATCCGCGAGCAAATAGTTGTTAGCCGTCAAGAAGTGCATGCCTAAAAGAACCTCAAGGGCTTCTTCTACCGTCGCGCATTTGTCGAGAACGTATCTCGTAGCTATGGCGAAGCTCATGCCGGGCTTTATTACCCTTGGCTCGACGGCTGTCATCCCGATGGCTAAGCCTTTCTCATTTATGCCATCTTCCCTTCCAACAAAAATGTCTGATTGACCTAAACTCCAGTAGCCGCCTTTAGGGCATGTTAGATAGCTTTCGATTTTGTCTTTGAAACTGTAATAAAAATCATAGTTTCGCCCAAAAACAATGTCAGACCCGTCGAACGCGGCAAAGACGCTACAGGTCGTTGGTTTAGGCTTAAACGCTCCAACACTAAGAATGAAGGTGGCCAGTTGCTCGTATAGAGTGTGACAAGCTTCGGCAAACCCGTGAATCTCTTCCAATGTTTCTGGAAAAATTCTTTCTGCTTCTTTTTCGCATCGGATTCCGAAATCGAGTTTTTCGTTCGATTGCTCTGGAACTCTAAAACCGTGTTTATACAGCATGGTTCCGTACTTGTAGCCCATTTCATAGTATGTGCCTTTAACTCTTGTATGATACACGATCAACTACCTGCGGAGTTCTTCTCTAACACTTTCTGTAGACGTACCCAAAACTTGAATTTTGTCAATATCGCCTTCGCCTAAGCCTCGCCTTATGGCTTCTTGCAGTATAGGCATCTTCTGAAGCTTAACGCCCATAATAGTAGCGCCGACCGCGTCCACAGCAACCGCGTCTCGGCCCACGATGAGTGTATTTGTTTTAATGCCCTTGTCTAGAGATACAGTCGCGTAGGCATGGGTTCCGTCGATTACTGCGAGGTCTATTCCACCGATGGCTTCGTAGGCATCTATGAGCACCCGGGGCAGTTGCTTGTGAAACCTTCCTTTTTTCGGCGTTGGCATCAAGCCCATCAGGTTCTTAAGAACGCTTCCGTATTCGGTCTTACGCAGAACATGTGTGCTCACGAAGACGTTAGGCTTGAACAGAATGTGGGATAAGCCGATATTTTCGTCGGCAATTTTGACCCCTCTAGTATCCGTGTCTTCGGAGAGGTTGAACGGCACGACACGGTTTGTGTAGGCTTCTTTCCAGATTTGAAGCCGCTCAGAACCTGTACCTTTGTAATTGTCTGACTCTACAACAAAAATCTGTGGCGCCTTACTGAAGCCGTTTATAATTGCGTTCAGCACATCGAGTGTGGGGTGATTTTTCTTCTTGTGATGGAAAACCCCAGGCTTGATGACGGCTGTTCGTTTTTTTGTGTTTAGGTCGTCTATTCCCCCAATCAGTTTGTGCGCTTGTTGGAAGGCTTGTTGTACATCGCCGTCGTCAAATTTCACTATGGCTACTTTAGAAGACACAATAGCACCTCTCATGTGAAGGTGTCTCCTATAGAAAGGACACGAGCAAGATAATCCTTTCCAACACATTTAGCAAAATTATTGGCGTCGTAGAAACTTTTTCGGCTAATCGGCAAATTTATCTGCCAAACAGCAAATAGACTCTCAAGAATGGCGCTCTAATATGAGCAATTATGAAAAAACTGAGAAACTTCTGAACGCGTTGGCATCCAAAACGCGACTCCAGATTCTGGAACTAATACGGGAAGGAACTTCTAATCCCGGCGACATGGCCAGAAAATTGAATCGACACAGGTCAACCATTGAGAAGCATTTGAGGGTGCTTTTGACTGCGAAGATTGTTGAGAAGGTGCCTTCGTTGAGCAAGAGCGGTCAGTTGACGATTCAATATAAGATAGCCGAGGGGGCAGTAGAACTGTTGTCTGTGGTTCAAGAAGCCTCGGAGAAGTTCTAGTATTCGGCTATTTTCTTTCCAACTTTATGATAAACGCCGTCTTCGCCTATCCACTTAAACAATAAGCCTTCCTTCCAATCATAGCCCTCGCGCACGCTCGTCGCCAACACTTCGCCCATAAACCACACGTGATCGCCCACTTCGACTTCCTTAACAACTCTGCATTCAATGCTGACGGGGCTTTCGCCTATGGTTGGAGCGTTCACTCTTACGCCTTTTTCTGGAGTCAGTTTGGCTAACTGAAACTTGTTGACATCTCTGCCTGATTGTTCTCCGCAGATTCGCACGGCATCAACAAGTTTTTCGTCAACAACGTTGACAACGAACTCGCCGCTTTTGCGAATTAAGTCATAGGAGTATCTTGAAGGCGCTATGCCGATGCCTACGATAGTGGGTTTTCCCGAAAAATAGGCGAACATGCCTATGCTTATGATGTTCTTCTTATCATTATACCCAATAGACGCCAAGTAAACGGGTCTTATGGGCAAATAGCGAAGTCCTTCACGAACGGCCATCTCATTTTTCACATTTGGCAGACTCCTATTTTGTAGAGAAGAAGAAGCGTTTCATCGCAGATATTAGTTTACCCTTTCGTTTTTATCGAAGAATTGAAAAGCAGAGGGCACTAAGTAGAAATGGTGCTGATTATGAAAGAATTGAAGGTTAAGAGTCCATCCTTCGAACATAACGGGTTGATTCCCAGAAAGTACACGTGCGACGGAGAAGACTTAAACCCTCCTCTTAAGATTGAGGACGTTCCAGAAGGTACACAGAGCCTCGCGTTGACAGTGGACGACCCTGATGCGCCCATGGGAACGTGGGACCACTGGGTTGTCTGGAACATCATGCCCGCCAACGAGATAAAGGAAAACACGGTGCCCGGCGTTGAGGGTGTAAACGACTTCAGAAGGCACTCGTATGGTGGTCCTTGTCCGCCAGGAGGAACACACAGGTACTATTTTAAGGTCTACGCTTTGGACACCAAGCTTAATCTGGGCGCCAATTCTAGAAAGAAAGACTTGGAAAAAGCCATGCAGGAGCACGTTCTTGCGAAGGGCGAACTCATAGGTCGATACAGTAGAAAATAGTCAAAGCACTGATATCGAATGTTTCGCTAGCCAATATCTCCGGTGGAACTATGTGGAGTGAGACAAGTTGGAAGCTAAAGGCTTTGAAAACACCAAAAATCAAATAGGCTACTGCGGAATCTGGTGCGGCAGTTGTCTGGGCGGAAACGGCGCGCTCCAGGAACTGACGAAAAAATATGAACAAATCGCTAGATGCAGCAAGTATGCCTTGGAGAAATACGCTCCAAAAGAGTTCAGCTTCGACGAGTTAATGAAAAACCTTGCCTATGCACAAGCCATGCCACTGTGCCCAGGCTGCAAGAAAAACGGAGGCAACCCGTCCTGCCAGGTCAGGCTCTGTGCTTCGAAGAGAAACATATCCAATTGTGGCGAATGCAACGAGCTAACGCAATGCGGCAATTTTGAGGAACTTGAAAAGAGTTATCCCCGCATAAAAGAAGACCTAATGAAGATCAAAAGCGTCGGGCAAGGGAAAATGATTGAGAAATGGACGGAAGAACTGAAGACTAAGTGGCCTCATTGCGTTCTGCTGTGCAAAACCGCAAACAAATAGAAGTTCTCTGCACGAAGACAAATTTCGTGTTTGACGCTTGGAGTTTTCATCTGAACGATTCGAAAGCAAGATATATGCCTAAGAATGATGAGATTTGGGATGCGGTTGATGGCATCTTTCTTCGTCATAGGCTGAGGACTGAACGAGTATGAATCAATACAATAAGATTACCAAAGTGCGGGGCAGAGTGGAGAGCAGTATAATTTCCAAGAGGGAAAGAGACAAGCTTGTCGCCAGGGCTGAGGAAACGTTAGGCAACGAACGCTACAGTTGGAAGGTGAGCATTGACGGCTTCTGCATGCAGCTCTTCACCAACAGCGAGCACCTTTATGATTTTTGGATAGAAAACTGGTTCTCCATGTCCCGCCAAACAAAATCTCACGGGCGCCTCTACGCTGTTTTAGACCCAGAATTTGACGGGGGCAAGCCTCACGCTTACTACAACCCCGAGACCAAAACAGCCGTGATTTTCAACACGGAATACTATGGTCAAATCAAGAGTTGGGCGTTAGGCGTCACGTGCGACATCGCCGAAGACCAGCACGACATCCACAGCATTCATGGCAGCTGCATAGAAGTCCAGGGGGACGGAATCGTCTTGGTGGCTCCCACAGGCACGGGCAAGTCCACGCACAGTTATGCACTTTTGAAAATGGAGGGTGCCAGACTGCACAGCGACGACTGGATATACGTTCGTTTCATAGGTGGCGCGAAAGGAAGAGCAAGCGCAGACATTAGCGAGAGGAAGTTCTACATTCGAACCAACATCGTCAGAGTTTTCCCCGAAATCAGACAACTGCTTGAGAAGTGCAAACTTGAAAACGTTGAACCCCTGACCCAAGCGGAAGCAGAGGAGCTGCGACGGAAAGGGACGAGTGAAGACTCTATTCAGAAGATGCTCGCCGACCCATGCATCGCACATGAGTACAGTCGCGCTATGCTCGATCCATTATGGATATCTGGACCGGAAAAGTTTGTTGACACCACGCGTGTTAAGAAAGTCATACTCCTCAAACGAGATCCAAACGACGCCGAAACCGTGAGAAAACTGGAAGACGAGGAAGCGGTCGAATACCTCACAGCCCAGCCTGAACAATTCTTGAACCCTTACCTGATCGTTAAAACATCAGAAAAGGTGGAGATAAGGCGAGACTTCTTCCGACGACTCTTCAAATACGCACCATGCTATCTGGTCAACACCGTTGACCCAGTTGCGACCGTGCAGGAAAGAATCAGAGATATAATCAGGGAAGGCCAAAGAAATGGTGCTCCGGCCGGGATTTGAACCCGGGTCGGCGGCTCGAGAGGCCGTCATACTTAACCGGACTATACTACCGGAGCCCTGAACTAGCCTACTGCATGAGTGTTTTTAAATCTTACAGACAAAATCGTTCTTTTCATGATGAGGTGGCTTTTATGGTTTTGATGTTTATCTCTAAGAATGCGGTGTGTAGCGTGTGTGGGGAATCTAGGCGTGCTGCAAAAGTGGCTGGCGTCTTTTGTATTCTTGTAGGCATTCGAATTGTTTTGAGCATTCGTTACAAATGATAATGTGCTGCTTGAGTGTTCCAAAACATCGCGGTGTCGGTGAGTGATGCAGAAGGGTTTCAGGCTGCCTTTTTTGGAGTTCCTGAGTCTGACTCATAGCAATCCTAAAGGGAAACTATTCTGGCGTCAAAGCGATTAAAGTCTTGTGGTGTTGGTGCCCTATTCTTTGGCAACATAAAATTCAAATAATTCTTCTTCTCAACTTCGCAATGAGGATCCGAATTGTTCTGGTACAGGCGCTGATTCAATAAGTCGTGACCGATTCTAACAGATGTTTTTCGGTGGGTTGATGATGAGAAATAGCCGTATTCCTGAAAATTGATGAATAAACCCAGCGCTGAGAACCTCATCGGAAGATTTGAAAAATTTGAGTCGCGGAGTTCTGTGTCTATCAATTTATATAATCTAGCTTAGTGAAGGATTTTCTGTTAGAAGAGGTTGTCTTTGAGTAAAGCTGAAAAGGTGCTTAGTAAAATCGAGAAAATGACTGAAACACAATTCCTTCCCATAATAGGACCCGAAAAAGGCAAGATATTGGCAAGGGTTGTACGCGAAACCAAGCCCAAACGTGTTTTGGAGGTGGGAACGCTCGTCGGGTATTCAGCCATTCTCATTGGAAGAGAGCTTGATACTGATGCCCACTTAATTACCATAGAGATTCACGAGGACGAAGCAAAAATGGCAGAGGAGAACATTAGATTGGCTGGAATAGGTGCTAAGGTTGAAGTTCGCGTGGGTGACGCACTGAAAATCATTCCGACGTTGAGGGGTTCTTTTGACCTTGTGTTCATCGACGCCGAGAAAACGGAGTACTTTCAGTACCTTAAACTTGTCGAGCCTAAACTGCACGAGGGAAGCATCATAGTCGCGGATAACGCAGGCATTTTTGCAGCCCAGATGCGGGATTACTTGGATTATCTGCGAACCTCTCCGAAGTACAGCAGCAAATACGTACAAGTTGGAGAAGACGGACTAGAGATAAGCGTCAGACTCTAAGCAGTATTGTCAGGGTTTAATTGAGCCTGATTCTTTTCAGTATTTCGAGTAAAGGATAACCGATGCCGCACATGGAAATCAACGAACCGACACCGATACCGAGCCACCAAACCCAAAGCTCCATCTCTGTGATTACCGCCAGATACGTTCCAACAACAAAGGTTACAATCAATGCCGCCGACAGGCACCCGAGAAAACGGCTCACCGCACCTTTTAACCCGTTGACGTCGACGGTGTTTCTTCGTTTCCAGCTACCTATTCGCCAAGCCACCAAACTCGCAAAAAAGTTGGCAATCGCACCAAACGTGATATCTATGAGCACGCTGGGTAATGGGCTTAGTACATTGCTGATGACGCAACCCAATGTCACACCAATTACCGCAGGCCAGCCAAAGATGATGGATAATGGAATCAGGGCGTCCGCAATTCTTACTTGAACCAACTCGAAACTGATTCCAGCCAAAGCGATAACGAGCACGGCATACAGTGCAGTGAAAATAGTTGCCAAGGCTAGGTCTTTGACTTTCATTTTCCGTATCCTTCCGACCGGGGTTTGTATTGCGGAACGGTGGAAGGTCCCACCACCCGCACGGGAGAGTATGTCGCATGCTCTGGTTAAAATATGTTTAGGCTTAGGCTAAATTGTCTGAAAAGCCTATTACCGTCCACTGACGCACGTAGCATTGAGGTGGCGAAAGTGAAACGAAAGCGTGGCTACAAGCGGGGTTATCCAGTGGCGCTTCTGGTGGGTTTCGAGGCAGACCATGCGGTTCTATGGCAAGTTTTCAGTCGAGTTGTGAAACTGCACTTGACACTGAAGCTTAACGGGAAGCGAACAGACGAGAGAGCTTTGTACAATTTTCACGAATCCATAATTCACGCTTTGCGACCGTCGCTTCAGGAAGGAGTTAGGAGTATCGTAGTCACAGCGCCGATGAAGACCACCTATGCAACAGATTTTCTAAACCATGTGCACAGACATCATGCGTACCTGACTCAACCCAAGAATCCCAACAGGGCAACTTTCGCAGAGCTAATCGGCTCCGCAGATCAGCCTTCCAGGGTGGCTGAACTCGTGAAGACCAAAGAATTCCACAAGATACTCGCAGAGACAACTACGGAAGAAGCGGACAACATCATCAAGGCGTTAGAGAAGCATCTCTCTAACGGCAACGCGGTTGTCTTGTTCTCGCTCAAAGAAATCGAAGACATGGTTTACAACCGAGAAGGACGCGAAGACTTGGGAGCGAAATACCTGATGCTCACAGACAAGTATCTCGCCGACAGTAAGGACAAGAACAGGATTCACAGGCTACTGCAGGTTTCAAAGAATAAGCAAGTGAAGACAAGAATAGTCAAATCAGAAACGCAGGCAGGCAAACGAATCAGCCAGTTCGGAGGCATAATATTATTCATTCCTCCAACTAAATGATACACGAGAATTTCGACAGAACGAATTAATCTAGCTTGGTTTTGCATCAGTTTTTGTGATGCGAACGCCTGTTTCGAAGGCTCTGTCCATTATTTCCTTGTTGTCTTTTACTCCGCCCAACTGGTCGTCTTCGTGTGTGTATTGTATGGTCTCGGACAGTTCGATGTTTGCCCAGTTGAAGAAGCCTTTGACTGTTGTTAGAGTGGTGTTTAACTCTTGATCCGCACCAGAAACAACGACGAAAACTCCTTTCTTACGCTTCTTTATCCTTCTTTCGAAATCGAATGTTCCGTCTGGTTGTCTTACGTAAGGCATTAAGCAGTTGCTGCGGTCTATCATGAGCTTTGTCTGAGCGGTGACAGTGTCAAAGTATACGGGTGAACCCAGCACCACGGCGTCACAAGACTGCAACGCTTCATAGACCACCTTCATGCCATCGTCGAAGAGGCAAAACTTCGGATGAGGGTCAACGCCACAACTTTGGCACGGCTTGATGCTTAAGTCGTTGAGGTATATCATCTGTGTTTCTGCACCTTGACTTCGCGCACCCTCCAAAACTCGAGAAGCAAGCCTGTCCACATTCCCCTTTCTCTTCGGACTGCCAACAATCCCACAAACACGCACAGTCACGTCGCCTCACTGCGTCATGATGCAATAAAAAGAATAACAGCGCTTTCACTAAAAGTGTTCGCTCCAGATGGCGGCATACATTCCTAGCCAAAAAAGTGCTGAATAGTGCCACGCATATTTGGATCGTATAGTGAACCGGGTCTAGAGGAGCGCTGCACAGACACACAGAGGAAAACTTTCTACTCCACACTCTGCAATACATCGATAAAATTCTCAAGCATCCTGTAAGTCAAGCCCCAAATAACAATACTTCCCACAACAAACGCGGGCACCTCACCAAAACTCACCTTGGCACTTCGCCTGTGACTGATGATTTCGTGAAGAGGAATCCACACAAACCCCTCCAACTCCTTCTCGTTTAATTTTATTAAAGGCTCACGCTCCAAAAGAACCACAAAAGGAAGAACGCGCAGATCAGGACGCGGCCTCGAACTCAACGCGGTCAAAACACCCAAAAAACGACAGCAGTCCAGAAGATTAATCCCCGTTTCCTCAAAAGTCTCACGAACAACTGTAGCTTTTAGATTAGCATCCCCGAAATCACGCTTGCCACCAGGAAAAGCCATCTGTCCCGACCACGGATCAGCAAGATTCTCAACCCTCTTCACGAAGAGCGCGTTCAAATCATCACCTTTAGGCTTCAGAATCAACGCAACAGCAGCGTTGGCATCTTGCTCATCTGTGATCGGTTTCAATCGTCTCGAAAGTCTTTCAACGATATGCTTGCAAGTCAATTCGCACCGCCACGAAAATTCCACAAGAGTTTCTGCCTATTAAAAATAATGTTAACCGATGCTTTCACAAGTATATGACAACTTTAAAAAAGTCTCAACACAATAGATAGCGCGGGGGCATTGGATGGAAAAACACGACATCGTTTTGATTGACGCAGGACTCGCAAGACTCCGCACCGATATAGAAGCCAAAAACAAAGACGCGAACGTCGCAATCGTAACCAAACTCCACTCCGTTAGATTGCACTCTGACCAAGCACAAGGCGTAATAAACGCAGCCACTTACCCGATGTTAGGCATTGATCCGCATAAACTCGGTTTTTCAAAACACACCGTGCCTATGCATAAAATTCTAGGAGGATGGTGAACCTTGACAAAAATAGAAACCAGAATCGAAGTCGATTCGCTCGGCAGGCGCAAAGTGCCAAAGGACGCGTATTATGGTGTTCAAACTCTGAGGGCGCTGGAGAATTTTCCTGTGAGCGGCATGAAAGCCTCAGAAGAGTTTGTTTCCGCTTATGTTTATATAAAGAAGGCTGCGGCGACGGTAAACATGAAAGTGGGCTGGCTGGATAAACGAATTGGCAGAGCGATTATCCGAGCTTGTGACGAAATCTTGAATGGAAAACTGTTAGACCAGTTTGTTGTGGATGTTTTTCAGGCTGGTGCGGGCACGTCGTTCAATATGAACGTGAACGAGGTCTTGGCTAATCGGGCGTTAGAACTTCTTGGCGAGGAGAAAGGCAAATATCGCATAGTAAATCCGAACGACCATGCTAACATGGGGCAATCGTCTAACGACACTTTTCCAACTGCGCTTCATATTTCCATTCTCTTCGCACTCAAGTCATTGCTAAAAGAGTTAGCTCAGCTTTCCAGGGCTTTCAGAAGACTGGGCAAAAGATATGCACATGTGATTAAGTCGGGTCGCACGCATCTTCAAGACGCCCTTCCCGTGACAATTGGACAAGAGTTCAGCGCTTACGCCTCAGCCATTCAGAATTGCCACAGGCAAATCGAGGCTAGAAGCAGACTTCTCCAGGAAATAGCCTTAGGCGGCACGGCTACAGGCACGGGTGTTAACGCTCATCCAAGGTTCAAGAAGATGGTTGTTTCTGAATTGAGCCGAATAACGGGTTTAAAACTGAAGCCTGCAATAGACTCTTTTGAAGCGTTGCAGAGCCATAACGCTGTTGCCGCCGTTTCTGGTGCATTGAAGGAATTAGCACTCGAGCTGATACGCATTGCCAACGATTTGCGACTGCTGTCTTCAGGTCCCACGACAGGGTTAGGCGAAATTTCGTTGCCTCCTGTTCAGCCCGGTTCGTCCATAATGCCTGGTAAGGTAAACCCGGTGATGGCAGAATGCTTGGACATGGTTTGTTTTCAGGTTGTGGGGAATGATTTGGCTGTTTCTCTCGCTGTTCAAGCGGGTCAGTTGGAGCTGAACGTTATGACGCCCGTGATGATGCACAACGTGTTAGAGTCGATTCGATTATTGACGAACTATCTGCCTGCATTTCGAGAGAAGTGCGTAGAAGGAATAGCAGCAGACGAGAAACGGTGTGCGCAGTACTTGGAGAAGAATCCTTCTTTGGCGACGTTTCTGTCACCTCTCTTCGGATACTTAGAAGCGAGTAAGATCGCTCAGCAGGCGCTGAATGAGGGCAAGTCTGTGAAAGAATTAGTTCTGGAAAAACACCTGCTAAAGCCTGAAGAAGTGGAAAAAATTTTTAGTCTAGAGCGCATGCTCGGGATGGACAAGACACGCTCAAAAACAGTTAGCGGAAAAGCGAAGGTGGCTACGTAAAGAAAAAAGAGAAAAAAGTTTTATTCTTTTGGCGGTTGTTTGGTTTCTTTTTTTGGCAGTTCTTTGAATCCGTACATGCCCATGGGTGGCCATCCTGCTTCAGGCATGACTGATGGGACGAGCATTATTGTGTTGGTGCCTGCTTGTTGTCCTATTTCGTAGAGTATGTTCATCCATCTTAGTCTTAGAGCTTCGTGGCTCTTCTCATACATGTTGGCGGCTTCAATCATTTTCTGTGCGGCTTCAAACTCGGCCGTAGCCAAGGTGACTCTTGCCATTCGCTCTCTTTCAGCCTGCGCCTGCCGTGACATGGCATCCTGCAGTGCCTGTGGAATGATGACGTCTCGCACTTCGACTGAGGTTACTTTGATGCCCCACGCTTCGATTTTCTCGTCGATTATTTCGCGTAGGTGGGTGCCGATTTTTTCTCTTTCGGCGAGTAACTCGTTTAACTCTACTTTGCCTATGACTTCTCGTAGGGTTGTTTGTGCGGCGAGTTCTGTGGCACTGTGATAGTTTTCCACGAACAGAACCACTTTTTCGACGTCTACTGGTCTCATGTACATTACGGCATCGACGTTTACAGGCACGTTATCTTTTGTCAGTGTCTGTTCGGTTCTGAACGCAATCGTGTCAAGCCGTGTCGAGACACGAAGCGGTGCTCTGTCAATGAACGGAATTAGATAGGTGATTCCTGGTCCACGCAAGCCTGCATACCGTCCCAGTCGCAGAATGGGTATTCTTTCCCATTCTTTCAACACCCTTAAGCCGCTGAGCAAGATTAACGCGACGATTAAGGCGATGAAGGCTATGACCGCGCTTAAAATTTCTCCATCCAATTTTTTTCCCTCCATTTACACTCTTCTGTACGGAGTGGTTAAGTCTTTTCCTTGACTGGTTTCACTATGAGGAATAATCCTTCCATGCGCACAACTTCGACTGTTTCGCCCTTTGGTATTGCACCGCTTTCGGCTCTGGCGTGCCAGAATTCACCTGAGACTCTGATTTCGCCCTTTGGAGCAAGGTCTGTGACTACCACTCCGCGGGCGCCTATTAGTGCCTCTCTTCCAGTCTTGACTTTGGAGAGTCTGGCTTTGGCTGCCTTGTAAACTATGAAACTGAAGAGCGTAGCCATGACTATGGTGAAGATAACTAAGCCGGCTTGTATTTGTTGGCTGACTTGGTAATAAAGCAGCCATTGCGGCGATGGAAATAGCAGAAGACTCGCGATTATCATACAGATAGCTCCACTTATCGCCAGCACGCCGATGTGAGTTTTCAGCTCCGCGATTATTAAGATTGCGCCAAGCGCGAACAGGAAAACTGCGCCTATCGTGATGCCAATTGCTTCAAAGCCAATTAAAGCCAAAAAAATTGCCACGCCTCCAGCGATTTCTGCGCCCCAGCCTGGTGTCTTAAGGCCTATGAAGAAGAGAAACACGCCTACTATGAGTAGTAGTGAGCTTATGATTGGGTTTAACAGAAAACTCAGAAAGACGACTTGAATTCCAGGCGTATAGTCGGTTATTGTGGCTTGGCTTATGTTGCCGAAGGACAATGGTGAAGTATAGTTTTGTGCGTTTCCCGCAGGAACAAGCCTCCAGACCATTAAGCCAGAGGTTTCCTCGACGTGAACTAAAACAAAGTTTTCTAATTGACTCAACAGCGAACCAGTATTATCTGCCAAGATTTCGACAACGTGGAACCTGTAAGCATCAGCAGGACCAAGATTCGCGTTTTCTGTCACGAAAAGACCCGCCATGGTAGCATTTCTGTTGTGAAGAATCGCGTGGTTCTGCATGAGGGCAGTTAGAGCGTTTAGGTATTTTGTAAAGTCAATCGGCTGCCCCGCAGAGTTTACAGGCTGACACGAGCCTATTGTTGTTCCAGAAGCCATGACCGCGACATGAGTAGCCATCAGAATGTAAGTTCCACCACTCCACGCCGTTGCTCCAGGAGGATAGACGAAACCGACAATTGGAATCGTGGAGTTGTCAAAAAGGTTCATTATATCCTGGACTGCGCCTACTTCTCCACCGGGAGTGTTCAGCGTCACGATGACCAGTCGCACATTCTGTGCTTCAGCTAATCGCAATGCGTCGGATATCATGGTCGTGGTCGCAACGGTTATCTCACCGGTAACGTTGACTCTCAAAACAGAGTTGACGCCGTTCGAACAATTGCCGATGGCAGCAAGAAGAGTGAACAGCAAAAACAGCGTCAACAAGATAATCCCAACCTTCGAAGGCGACAACGCTTCTCGCTCCAAATCCGTAATAAGACAAATGAGAGATAAATATGTTAACACATCAAAGAAGTTGCAGTCAACCACGAACAACGTACTTTTTTTAGCTCTTAGAGTCTAGCCACAGGTTCTCTGTTCATATTTGCAGCATATTTGGATCCTAGTAGTATCATATAGTGAACCGAGCCTAGAGGGGCGACACGCA
>Ga0315268_10005170_pt1 | contig 14072 bp, 15 predicted proteins | sample C1_top_MG_FD_204535 | JGI IMG/M metagenome (GOLD analysis project Ga0315268, IMG submission 204535) | Sediment microbial communities from Yellowstone Lake, YNP, Wyoming, USA - C1_top | ecosystem: Environmental > Aquatic > Freshwater > Lake > Sediment | place: USA: Wyoming | collected 2017-08-01 | reverse complement strand
AAGTCAAGTGCTCATATTGGCTGCGGCCCTGTCGGCTACAACCGTGTCTTCGCTAATCTTGCGTAACATTCCAGTGGTCGTCGTCATGGTGACCGTGGGCTACGCCATAGGTTTCTGGAAAGTTTCTAACCCGAAAAGTAATGAACCCTGCGGAGGAAAGAGTGAACTGAACTCGGACTTCAAAGATTTCTTCAAGTCCTTCTCTCCGATTCTGGCTTCGATAATTGTTGCAGTTGGTTTGGATATGGTTTTTGAGGATTTCTCCAAGCAAGGGTTTGACGTGCTCATAGCAGTCACAGTCGGCATTATCGTCTTGATCGCGATCTCCAAGCTGAGCCTTCAGGTCTTCTTGAAACCTTTGAAAAGCTGGGGAATCTACGGGATAACGCTCGCCGCTTACGGTGCATTTCTACTTGGAAGTGTAATAAAGGCCACGGGAATCTCGGGCATTTTCGAGAATCTCGTTGCAAGCGGAAGCGTGGACACCACGGTACTCTTGGTAATCATCCCTGCCGTTCTAGGAATTCTGACAGCCTCCGCATTAGGCGGGGTCTCCATAAGCATTCCAATCCTGACCGGGATCATGGCCTTTTCGCCGAGAATGGCTTCACTGGTTTACATGAGCGCCTACTTGGGATACGTGATTTCACCGACACATCTGTGCTTCGCATTCACTGCAAGATACTTCAAATGCTCCATTGGAAAAGTCTACAAGTACGTTGTTCCCTCTTTCATAGTAACCTTTGCAACGGTTCTGTTGATCTATTTCCTGTTTTAGGACTCCCGCAATTGATGCTTGAACTGCGCCTGAAGCCGTGCCAGGAGGCATCGTGGGGTTTTGGGTCTACTATGTTTGTTTCTTGGTGCGCTCTTCTTTGTTGACGATTTTCTCCAGCTCTTCAACGAAATGCTCGAACTGCCTCATGCCTAATTTCCAAAAGCTTGGATCGGTAACGTCGAAGCCGACGATTTTGCCGATTTCTGCGGGGGAGATGCTGCCTCCGGCTGAGAGCACTTTCTCGAATTTTGGCACGAACTTTCTGCCTTCGTCGAGGTATTTCTGGTAAAGTGCATAGACGAACAACTGCGCGTATACGTATGGGTAGTTGTAGAATCTGAAGTTAGCCATGTAGTAGTGCGGTTTCATGGTCCATTCTGCATCCATGACGTCAAACCATTCGACGGCGTCTCCGTAAATCTTGTCTCTGGCCGCGGTCCAGTATTTGCATATGGTTTTATAGTTAAGGTATTCTCCTTGTTTGACCGCGTTGTAAAGAGTCTGTTCAAACCAAGCTCTGGCGGTTACTTGGAAGGCTACCATGCCTGCTCCGTCGAGAACTGAGCAGATGATCGCTTTCTTTTCTTCGTCTGATTTTGCCTCGTTGAGTAGAAGGTCAGTGAGTAGCAGTTCTCCGAATATTGAGGCGGTCTCAGCTACGATCATCGGGATGTTTCCATTCGTGATTGTTTGTTTTCGTTCCCAATAGTAATCGTGAGTTGCATGACCGAGTTCGTGAGCCAGAGTGTAAATGTCGTGTAATGTTTCGTTGAAGCTGTTGAGTATGAAGGCAGATTTGCCATTGTACCAGCCTGCGCAGAAAGCACCGTTTTGTTTTCCGAATCTCGGTGATGAGTCCAAGCGGTTTTTGTCAAACATGTTTTTGACGGCGAAAGCGTAGTCTTCATCAAACTTGCTGTAGGCTTTAATGACCAGCTCCCTTGCTTTTTCATAGTCGAATTTCATGCGGGGCGCATTGGGTAAAGGAGCCATTATGTCGTGGCAGCCGAGCCTTGGTAGTCCCATCATCTTGGCTTTGAGTTTAAGATATCGCCGGTAAAGGCTGGCATAGTTCTCGATTGCTTTGAGCAGGTTTTCGATGATGTGCTGGTCAATGTCGTTCGCTATTAGGCTTGCGTGCATTGGAGAATCGTATCTTCTTCTTTCGCACACGTTGAGCCAGTCGTTGCAGATGCTTCTAAGCGCTGAGGAGAATATTTCCCCCTGTTGCCCCAGTAGACCGTAGATTGACTTGTCTGCTGATTCTCGCGTGGCGCGGTCAGGGTGAAGCAGCAGTCCGTTAGCTTCGCCGTAAGAGAGAGTCTTTTTCTTGCCTTCCACTTCGACTTCAAACATTCTAGTGTTAAGCCATTTGGCTTGCAGTTCTTCCCAAGCTTTCACTCCGAACTGGTCTTTTTCAATGATCAATTGCTCTTCTACTTCGGACAGCTGATGGGCAACTTGCCTTCTGAGTCTCTCTAAAGCATGTTTGTAGTTCGCCAGTGTCGGGTCTGATATGATATTTGGTTTTCTCGAGATCAAGGCTCCTACTTCGAGTTCGAAAAACGCCAGCATCTTGCCCAGTTCGGCTTCTTTTTTGGTGACTTTGTCGTGGAGCAGCTGGGTTTCTGGCAGGGTCATGTTGGCTGCAAACGCTAGGCTACCATACAGTGAAATGTCGCCAAGCATGGTTTGATAGGCTTCGAACTCCTGAATACATTTCAGCAGGTCTTTGGCGGAGAAGTTCTTGATTTTTCCCTGATATTTTTTGGCAAAACGCTTTGCCATCTTGGTGAGGTCGTCGATGGCTTTCTCGACGGAGGGGTCGGTGGTGCTCGGGAAGATTTCGGATAGGTTCCATGCAATGTCCTTTTTTCTCACACGAATCATCTTGCGTCAAAAGTGCACGAATCGACATTAAATCCTTTGCTGTTGCGCCTTATCACCATGGCGTGAAGTGGTTTCTCTGCCTTTCTTAACAGACCTGTGTGCGGCAGGATTTAGTCGAATCATCAATAGAGAGTCACGATGTCCGGGTTGATGCGGCTTACATTGAGAACCGCTTGGATGCTGGTTTATGCAAAAGCTCATAGTCTTGAGTATTCTAGGTGGGTCTCCTTGTGGTGCCGAGGGCCGGGTTTGAACCGGCGACAACCCGGTCTTCAGCTTCGCCCTCGAATATGAAGTATTGAGTCGAGCGCTCTCCCAGGCTGAGCTACCTCGGCAAGGTTAGCAAGTCAAAAAGAAGGGGCAAATGTGCTTTTAAGGTTTCTGAATTCGTCAGAAGATAGGTGGGTGCAAGCTTCATCTTCCATGCTGTCGATGTAGGAGAAGGGAGAAGAATGTATAAGTTTGCTTATTTGCACCCAATTTGACAGTGGGCGGTTTGGAAATAAAAATTTTATGAAACATTGTTTCTAGTAAATCAGATTCAGAATCATAATTTATGATACGTCGAAAAGGGAAACACTCCTTAAAAGATTTGAAACTGGCTATCTTTACGTTGAGGGGTTAGAGCATGGAAAGAAAGAAAGCGGTTATGACAGTGAGTTTGATTAGTGAAAGCGCTGAAAAGAAGACCTCGAAGATCGCGCAGGAATTGCTTGATTGGCTGTGGGGAGATACAGTTTCGATTCCATGGGTCAAAGATGCGGAAGACATGACCGTGAAAGACGAGTGAACGGCTAGAGCCGCAGACAGTGCGTTAGGAAATAGCCGAGGGAAGCAAACACCAGGAAGCACAGGAAAATCAAAACATTGTTGACGGCTCGTTTCTCTTCAAGCTCTCTATCAGTCAAGTTTTCTTCGCTCTCCTCTGGTTTCAGTTTTCTGAGTCTTTAGTGAAAGGTTTTATGAAGCGGGAATAAGTATTTCAAATCCTACAGCAAAGATTATGAAAGCTGAAACCGAAAATCAGAACACAAGAAAAAGCTGGGCCCGTAGTCTAGTTGGTTAGGACATCGCCCTCACACGGAGTTCAAAGCGCCGAAGGAAGCGGCGAAGATCCCCGGTTCGAGTCCGGGCGGGCCCACCTGTACCCCACATCGGCTCAAGATTTCTGCAATTGGCACACGCCGGTCAAATGCGTCTCTGCGGTGTCTAGCCCCTCCTCTATATAGATTAAACTTCTGGAGAGTATCGGAGTGTCATGTTGTGGTTGGAAGGATAGGTGTTTTGTTGCAAGTGTGCGCAAAAAGGTTTATTAAATATCAATATTTGCTATATGGAGTAGGCCGGTGAAGAAATGCAGAGAAACTCAGTTGCGCTGAGAAGAAACGATGAAGAACGCTCCCTCACGGAAGGCGCCAGTCTATGCTTGTGCAACGAATGCGGAAAGCCCTTTCAAAAGCCACTACTTGCAACCGTCATGTCCCAAGGCTCCAGCCAGAGATATTATTCTTGTCCGAGATGCCTCACCAAGGTCGGTGAAATAGAAGCGAAAGAAAAAGAAGAAAGCAAGGAGACTGCGCCGACTCGGGATTTAAAGAAAGGCGGGGCAAGGCTGGAGAATGATGTGAAATGCCAGCATTTCATGGGCTACTTGAAGAGGCGCCCGAAGGACACGCCGATCCCAGACGAATGCCTAACCTGCAGCGGAATGGTCGAGTGTCTCTACGTTCAGTGAAGCTATGAAGCTCTTAAAGAGACGGATTTTGCGATCTCGGCGCGTCAAGTAATTAGATTCAGTGACCGTCAAGCGAAAGCATAAGTACGTAGTTTGAACTCTGTCATCAGGGAGACTTGGCGCTGGCTTGCTTCCGCTTAAGGATTTGAACCGGTCTTCAACCACTCCGCATGTGAATCGTCTCTTATTGATCGCAAACATAATTGTTTTCACCGTTCTTTGGCTTTCAAGCCAGAACATCCTCCTTGATGAGAGATTTTCAAACATAGTCGCTAACGAGTTTGTGATGGTTCCTAACGAAATAGTGCACGGGCAGCGGCTCTACACGCTTATCACGTCGATGTTTATGCACGCAGGTTGGATTCACCTTTTGGGCAACATGCTCTATCTCTACATTTTTGGCGACAACGTTGAAGATGCCTTCGGCCACATCAGTTACCTGCTTTTCTACATAACCTGCGGTTTGGCAGCGGCTTTTGCACATATCATGAGCCTCACAAATCCCGCGGACTTCGATGTCGCAGTTCTCGGCGCTTCGGGGGCGATTTCTGGGGTTTTAGGCGCTTACGTAGTGTTCTACCCCAAAGCAAGAATCATAACCTTGTTAGGCTACATCATAGTGCCTCTGCCTGCAATTCTTTTCTTGGGTTTCTGGTTTGTCATGCAGTGGCTTTACGGCTTTTTCGACGTTTCAGGCGGAGTAGCCTATTGGGCACACGTGGGTGGGTTTATTGCAGGAATGATTCTGGCTTTTGCTTTCGGGTTGAGAAGGAAGCGGGCCAGAGAAGCGCGACTGCGTTTGTAGTGTGAGAATGTTTTGGGGTCTGCCCGTCATAAGTTCCTCATCTGCATAAATCAGACTGGGACGGCTACATCATCCCCCGAAAATAGGAACTGAGAACACCCAAATAAGCTTTCCACAGCAACTAGGGCTTTATTTTCTTGTACAATGCCTTTATCGTGCCCGAAACCGCTAAGACATGTACTGCGACAGGCTTGTTTCCTATTCTCGTTATCGATGCCAGCGCCGTTCTGACCATTTCAACAGCCGTGTGTGTAGTGCGAGCCACGAGGAAACGTCTTTCCACGTCATAATCAATCAGGCTCAGTCCTGTTCGACTCGCACCGTACTCGCCATAAAGCTTCCCCACCGCATTCCACACAGCGTCCATCAACTCGCTTGAGCTGATCAACTCCTTGGAATCTATCTCCAACGCCAAGTAACGGCGCTTGACACGTTTCAGCAATCCTTCCCCCTCCGCACGATTCGTATGCCTGGCGCCACAAACCTTGGACTGAGCTTTTCCCTGTTCATCTTAACGATTGACATGGGATTCCTTGAAACCGCGTCTAAAGCAGCTGTCTGGCCAAGATCAAACAGGCTTGCCAGCGCAGCCTGCTCTAGCGGTCTCCGCATGAGAAGCTCATCTGAGACCCCACTCGACACAACAATGGAAACACCAAACGCCTCGGCTATCGCCGTTTCCCTCCTCAGACTTGACAGAAGCCTGATCCTTGACGAACCTTCAAGCGCGAGCAGCGGTTTCATGTCGATCTCGAGAGAAGCCAAACCGTTCGAAGCTAACTCAGCCTCGGCTAGGTCGAAGAATCTCCTGCGAAGATCAAATGATGAAAAATTCAGCAGGTCCACACGCCGGTCTTTTGCAGCCTGCCTCGCGACATCCTTGGACTCGCACATTACAGCGATTATCTCGAATTTTCTTCTGAACCTTCTCAGTGCCCTAAGCAATTCATCAGGTGTTCTGGGCTTCAAGTCCACGCGGACTGCCAAATCCATCTTTGCTTGCTTGCAAGCGTTCTGCAACCCCTTAGCGTCTGCCTCAGCGAAGTTCGGCGGGAACGTTATCGCAATCAGTCGATACCCGAGTTTAGAAGCCTTATTCACCATGCGTAAGACTTGTTCAGCGCTTGCCAAGTTTGGGCACAGGTGCAAATCTGCATAAGTTCTTCTCATAGAAGCAACCCGAAACTTCTGCAAATGCCTACGACTTCTCTAAAACTGTGCTTCTTAAAGTGAATTCTCAGGTGGATCGGGTCTGTCTGACAAAGCCTTAGTTCGCCTAGATAAGCGGACTGCTTGTCAAGCCTGAGGTACAAATTTCCCTTTTCCACATGCTGCCCGATTTCGGTGCTCAACGTTTCCTTGTCCAACGTGGGTAGTCCCTGTGACAGCTTCTCAAGAACTGCTTGGGCGACTTTTCGCTCTTTGATTTTTGTTTCCAGAAGAACTATTGGGTTTCCGTGATGGCCTGTTAGGTTGGACTTTTTGAAAACGACCATGTCAATCAGTTCGGCAGGAACAAGGTTGCGAACTGCGGCCAGAACGTTGTCAACGTCTTCTGTGGCGTGTGCAAACACGCGTAAGTCAATGAAGGCTATTGGAATCTTAGAAGACAACTCTGAACCACTGCTTTTGATTAGTGCAGACTTAACTTTTAGATTTTCCCTTAAGCTTGGCCTTAGGCGGTGGTTTTCTGCTCTCCAAGAGATTCTTAACGGCTTCAACATTTTCTTCATGGAAGGTTCTTCGCCTTGAATCCACAGGAAGGGAGAACTTCAATGCTTCTGTCAAGTTTGTTCCAGCCTTTTTCAGTTCCTCGCGGCTGAAGCCTCTTCCGCACCGTTGCTTTCCACTCGGGCTTTCGACTTTCGGCTTGACTTCTGTCATGGCAGCTATTTTTCTCCTTCCCATGCTTGTCTGCTTGGGCGGAACTTCTCGGCTCCGCGGCCTTTCCTTCTGAGGCTTCTGACCTTTTTGCCAGCGCTCGTAAGACTTCTGAAAACTCTCCTATGATGCTGCTTTTGGCATATCCAGTTGATGCTCTTGTCAGCCTTTATCACTGGGTGGCTCGGGTCAACCATTATGACCTCAAACCACTTTGACCTTCCGTCTTCGCCGACCCAGTAGGAATTAAGAACTTCAAGGTTCGGAAACTTTCTCGCAACTCTTTCCTCAGCAATCAGCTTCAGACTCTTCGCAGGCTTGAACTTTTTGACGCCCATGCGCTTAGGTCTTCTTCCAGCCTTCGGCCTGACCTTCCTCAGTCCGCCTCTTCTAACGCGAACGCGAACCATTACGAAGCCCTGCTTAGCCTTGTAACCCAACCTTCTAGCCCTGTCCAAACGGGTGGGCTTTTCTATGCGGTTTATCACAGGCTGCCTGCGCCACTCCACCAGTCTTTCACGAGCCAGCTCGCCGACGAAGGACTTCTCAGGCTTCGCCCATGCTTCTGCAATGTATTTGTACGCCAATTCTCTCACCTTAGTCATTAGTTTACGGTTCAGCCTTTACGGCTACATCCCAGCGGACTCGTCATCCGCCAGTAGGCTTGAATCATAGCGCCGAGCAACGAGATAAACTTTTCCAGAACAACCGAGCAGTCTCACTTGTTTGCGAACCTCGCCTCATTTATCAGGTAGTACCCGCTTTGGCCTTTCCAAACCTTCTCAGCACGAACAACCACTATTCTTTTCTTGAGAAACGGTGCGTCAAGCACCAGCGTTTCATATTCCCCTCCTTCGCCGACAAGCGAAACTCCATATTTCTCGTTGAGCTTAGCCAAGTCGTCAACAGCAGCCTCATCAATCTTCCTTCCAAGCCATTCTTGGCCAAACCCGTAAGCATAAACCCCTGTCATAATGACCTCAAACTGAAGATTCAAAATCTCCTTCAAAATGCCCAGCGGCTCCTTATGCCAAAGCGGCGCCAAACATTTCAGCCCAAGCTCCCTGCAGATTCTCTCCACCCTTTTCTTCTGGTATTCTGAGGCTATGGCTCCAGAAACAAGGCCGTCAACATCCAGCCCAGCAACTAACCTCTTAAGGTCCTCAACCTCCTTCTCCTTAACACCAGACGTCTCAGCCTTCACAAGCGGAATTCCAGCAGCCTCCGCAAACAGGTCCACCAAGCGTATGTTGGGGTAATGGAACATCCAACTGTCTTCCCTGAAAGGGATCATAGTTGCCAAACAGGCCACTTCGTAACCTTCATTCAGAACCTTGTAAAGAGCAAGGCCAGAATCCTTTCCGCCAGTTGCTAGTACCGCGACACGCATAATAATCCTACTTCACTTTGCCGTCTTCTCAACGGTGAACGAATAGACTAATAGCTTACTCTTTAAGCTTGGACTCGGCCTCTTTGAACAACGCTTGCACCCCTACTTGCCATTTTGGAAAGCCTTCAGGGGTTTCAGGATAGCCTTTGTAATGAAGTCTAACCTGCTTCATCATGTTGACCGTCAGCCGAAGCTTGTTCAAGAACCGCATCCTCTTCAGGCCTCTAAAAACGCGTTTGACAGTTTCACTCATCTTCAAGTGGAAATCCTCGCCCAAGCCAGCCTTCAGAACGTCCTCTTCTGTCAACAACGCATACTTCATCCCATAGTCCAGCTCTTCGTCTCGACTGGCAATGAGCAACCTGCGAAAAACATCCAGCCCAGCCTGTTTCGCGCCGTACATTTCCATGTACCTGCAGTTGAGAGGCCACAGCAATTCCCGACCGGCATCACCCTTTTCCAATGCATCCACTATTGTCTTGCCAGCCAGATACCCGCTCAGCATAGACGGGCCTATGCCGCCGCCGTGAATCGGATTCACCAAGCAGGCAGCGTCACCCAAGATTGCAACCCCATTTCCAACCATGTTGTCCAAAGGCCGCCGCGTCGGGTCGTACCAAGCACCGCCATCCAAAAGCAGAGAACCCTCAAAAAGTGGCTTAGTCAAAAAGTGCTGGTAGAACTGGGTTTTAGGGTTCGGAAACTTGCCTTTCATGCAGACACCGAGACCAGTGTTAACCTTCGCACCGTTCTTATGGAAGATCCAAGCGTATCCGCCTGGAGTCACCTTCTGGTTCAGGTAAATCTCGCAGTACTTAGTGTCTTCACCTTCCTGCTTGAGCTGTCTTATCTCCCGATAACACGCTTCAACATCCTCATTAGCAACTTCGTTTTCTATGCCCATTTTTCTGGGAAGCTTACGCCTGACCACCGCCATGAAGCCGCTTCCGTCCACCACAACCTTGCCTCTTAACTCCACTGTTCTGCCAGTCTTGAGATTCTTCGCTGAAACTCCGGTGACAAAATTCTTCTCAATTATGGGTTCCAAACACTGGGTGGAATCAAGGAGAGTGGCGCTTCCGTCAACCGCTTTCTTCAGTAGCCACTGCCCGAAAAGACGCCTGTTCAACAAATAACCCACAAAGTCTTCATGCTCAATCGTGAACACTGTTTCCAAGCTGGGCGAGTAAATCTTGATGCCTTCAATTCTTTTTTCCAGCTCTCCGCCCTGAGGTTTCTCCAAACCTAAAGTCTTCAGATGATGCTCTCCCAATGCGTCGCCGCAGATTTTCTCACCGACCTCTTCCCTTCTCTTCCTCTCGACTATGCCTACGCTTAGGCCTGCTTCGGCCGACGTTTTTGCGGCGAGACATCCAGCTGTTCCGGCGCCGATGACTAGGACATCAAACTTTTCCAAGATTACACACTCTTCTCAGCGGTTTCTGCTCCTTAGATTCGCTTCTATGAACTCATAACTTTTGCTGAATGCTTTTAATACTTATGTCTATTCTGCTTACAGATCGAAAACATACCTTAAATATGAATTAGTGATTCATAATCGTTATTATATTCTTGGCTAACCATGGAAAATCAAATGAAAAGGTTGTATGAAGAAATGATGAAGAAAACGACAATGAAGAAGGATATGATGTACACGATTGACCTGACGAAGATTGATGGAGACGGAGCATTCCCATGTCCGAAATGCGGAACAATGATATCTCCAGACGACGAGTCAGAACAAGTTTATCAGATCGCTGAAACAAAAGTCAAAAAGGATGAGCTGGCGGAACTGATCCTGACCTGCAACAAGTGCGGAAGCACCATCAAACTTGTAGGCTTTCTATCGCAACCAGAAAACTAGACCTGAAGCAACTGCAAGCTACTTTTCCGTTTCAAGTCTCCTACTTATTACGACAAAAACAAGCCACAGGATGGCGCCGTAAAAAACACCGTTAAGAACGGCGCCTAAATATTCCGTGTATCCGCTCATTACTTCTCCGATAATCGCATAGAGAAGATTTCCTGGAAACATTGGGTAAGGAGCCAGCAGCGACGCAACTGTAAACATCGAAAAGAAGACTAAGAGGATCAGTGCGCCTCTCACTTTGGTTTTTCCCTTGCAGATCTTAGCAGGTCGTTTTCGGATGATTTTCTATGAAAGTATCAAGTATCGCAATATTTAATAAAGCTTGTCGTACAGGCGTGCAACACAAATACACATGATCAATGCAGTCTACCAGCTAGAAGCCAAGAAGGTGCAACAGAAGAAAGAAATAGTAATGCAAGAAAGAACAGAGCACAAAAACCACTATTAAAGCAATCGTCACAAGTTTTCTGCTCGTTGACAAACTTGAAACATCGTCTAACGGACCCGGATGCCTGTACATAGAAATGAATAGTACAAAGATCGCCATTGGCCAAAAATCCTCAACAACCAACAAGAGAATTGACAGAAAAGTCAAGACAGTCCTTGCCCTCTCTCCAAACAGTGACCGTGAAACGTGGCCGCCGTCGAGCATTGCGGCGGGCAGTAGGTTTAACATGGTGACGATCATGCCAACCCATCCTGCAAACGCGACGGGATGCAATCGGACGTAAGAGTTGGCTGGGAGCCTGATGACGTAGGTTGCTAGAAGGTCAAAGATGAGGGGGGATGGAAGAAAACTCTCGCCTCCCTTGATGGGAAAGATCGGAGAGAAAAAGAGCCCCACGATAGCTGCTATCGTGGCTAGGATAAATCCGATGATGGGACCGCTAGAACCCACATCAAAGAGGGCGTCGCGATTCGGCGGTAAAGACTTCTGCATGATGACTGCACCGAAAGTTCCAATCCCTACTCCGCCTATCCCCGGGGGACCGGGAATAAAGTATGGAGGAGTGGCCTCAATTCCATTTCTGTTGGCGGTAAGCTTGTGACCCATTTCGTGAGCGCCGAGGACGGTCATTATGGCGGCTGTGAATGTCGCTCCGCCAACTAACGGGTCGAGAAAGTCCGCAGAAAGCAGGTATCCAGTGATGAAAGTTGTCGCTATCGTCGCAAAAAGAAGTGCCCAATTGATTAGGACATTACTCTTCTTCACGGGAGGCTTCGGAATCACCCTTAGAACTATTTTTCCGTCTATCCTTCTTAAGACCGCTATCAGATTGATCGAGTTCAAGCTTCTGAGCAATTTGAGAAACGGTTGTTTTGTTTCCTGCGGTTGCTTCAGATGGTAAGTTGGAACGCCGTTTTCCATCAAGGAATCCTCTACTTGGAACTCTGCAGTAACTAATGCTGTTATTTTCTCAAAATCGGATTGTTGGAACAGAAAAGGCTCCTCTTTTCCGTTTGGAGTTTCAGTCATACCGTCTTTTCCCTTAATTTTTTGGTTTACTAAAGCGTTTGCGAGTAGAAAAGTCTATTGGAACTGTCACTGTTTTTGTTCAGAATCTGAACTACTAAAAACTTTTAAATAAGTGTTTAAAGACAAGTCTAGACACCAAGTCAAAAGCGCGAGCGCTTGTGGGTTTGTCTGTCGATCGAGTCTAAGCACGATTTGATGTTGGCTTCAGAGTTGCATGTTGGTATTATCACTGAGACAAGTGGCTTGGTCCTTGGTTCTTCCACTGAAGCCTCCTCTTTAGCGGATTCAGAAAGTTTGTTTATGAATCTTCTTTCGAAAATCGAATATTATTCGGTTTCAGAACTCGGACAGCTCACTTTCTAAAGAGGCTGAATCTTTCAGGAGTCTTGCCCTGTTCGCCCATCATGAAGACTTCGAACAGTTCAAACTTGGCGCCGCAAGTCTTGCACTGAACGTGGGCGTGTTCACGTTTGATTCAATCCAAAAACCTTCAATGGATCTGCATTTTGGACACGCTTTGAAGCGGCTTGATGCCTCTTCAACCTCTGTAAGCTACAACGCCTCTCCAGTCTCCATAACATTTGTCTCTTCTGGAAATTTAATGGTTTTGGTACGCACGTTTCAATGGGTAGTGGATACGACATGGTTTAATAGTGTTGAATCCGCTTTCAATGTCTGACAAAACATGAAAGTGCAGATGTTCACCGTCGGCAGTTTCTCCACAAACTGTTATGTCGCAAGTTGTGAAGAAAAACGAGAAGCCATAATCATCGACCCGGGTTTTGACGACCGTTCCGAAGCCGAAAAGGCTTTCAGGTTCCTAGACGAGAAAGCTTTGACATTGAGGTTCATCGTGAACACCCATGGTCATCCAGACCATACCTGCGGGAACGGAAGTGTAAGAGAAAAGTTTCATGTGCCCATCCTAATTCACGAAGGCGATGCTCATCTGCTCGGCGAGTCAGGCAGGGCAATTGCCGAGTTCTTCGGTTTTCAGAGTCATTCGCCAGCCCCAGACAGATTGCTGCATGACGGGGACTGTGTAAGGCTTGGGAACACAATGCTGAAGGTAGTTCATACTCCAGGCCACAGCGCTGGAGGAATATCCCTTGTGGGAGACAAAGAGGTTTTCACAGGTGACACTCTGTTCGCAGGTTCCATCGGAAGAACAGATTTTCCGGAAAGCTCCGAAGATGATATGATGCGTTCACTGAAAAAGCTGGCAGACCTGCCGAATGACTTCGTTGTTTACCCTGGACATGGACCAGTAACGACAATTGGGGAAGAAAAAAGGTACAATCCTTTCTTGCAGAGGCTAGGACTATAGTGTGTCTTTGAAAAGGTCCTCCTCGCTTGAGATGCTCAGGTCAATTGTCCTGCATTTCTCGCAGAAACCTACAATGTCATTCAAGCCTCTGAAAATGACGACGGGCATTGCCTCTTTCCCTTGCCCCATGAGAAGTTCCGCTGCGGCAGCAATTTCGTCTGCTACGGCAATGTTTTTCACTTTCAGAATTTGGCCGAAAAGGTCTTTCTTTCCCCGATAATCCTTGAAGGGGCTGATCCCAGCCAAGCCTATGGCGAAGTTCACTTGTCCTCGCCTGAAGGGACGACTATAAGTGTCACATATGACCACGGCCACATTCTTGCCTGTCAGTTCCTTGATTTCGATGCGGCATCTTTGTGCAGAAAGGTCAGGTTCCTCAGGAAGCAATGCAAAGTTCCCCTTCCCTTCCACGTTGGACTTGTCTATGCCGGCGTTTATGCAAACCAAGCCCCTCTTGTCCCTCACTAATAGCACTTCTTGCGAAGCCTTTAGCACGTCTTTAGTTTCTCCCAAAACCAGCTCAACAAATTTCGGGCTCTTGTTAGTTGTTTTTGCAATCTCGCGGGCTATCTTCGAAGGGACGGTTTCCTTCAGCTTCACGACTCTTTCTTCGGCCTTCGAGAAGATTTTCTGCGCGATGACCAATACGTCTCCGTCTTCGAGGCATAGGCCGTTCTTCTCTGCTGTTTCGACGATTGCTTTGGCTATATTGTCCCCAGGCTTTATCAGCGGGAACCCTTGCAAGGCGATTGCTGTGAAGTTTTTCAGATTGCTTCCTCCTTGTTGCGTCCTAGGTTGTTCTTTTACTCTGTTAAATCTCTTGCTCATTTATTGCTGAAAGCTGGGACGAACTGTTACGGATTTTGAAGTCTTATTCTGGATTCATAATGCTTAAGCTAGTATTTGGCAGAAGGGTAAT
>Ga0315268_10005169_pt1 | contig 14075 bp, 15 predicted proteins | sample C1_top_MG_FD_204535 | JGI IMG/M metagenome (GOLD analysis project Ga0315268, IMG submission 204535) | Sediment microbial communities from Yellowstone Lake, YNP, Wyoming, USA - C1_top | ecosystem: Environmental > Aquatic > Freshwater > Lake > Sediment | place: USA: Wyoming | collected 2017-08-01 | reverse complement strand
GGTCACCGCGTGTCGGACGCGGAGATCGCCACGGTGCACGTGATCCCCGCCCCATTTCACGGGGAATGGAACTACCGGATTCATCCGCACGCCATATTGTAAAGGTTGTTTATTGACGACGCCTTATGGCGTTCGGGACGATGCCATTGACGTAATGGTCAACGTCAGGGCGCTCCCGCCGCGCGGTGCGGCGGGCTAGCCTTCACCCATGCCGTCCAAAGGCCGCCCCCTCCGCACCGTCGACATCGACGGCTTCGAAGTCCTCATCGGCAAGGCCGCCCGCGACAACGACCACCTGACGCTCAAGGTGGCCAAGCCGCACGACCTCTGGCTGCACGTCGCCGGCGTACCAGGGAGCCACGTGGTCGTGCGCAACCCCGACAAACTGCCCGAGATTCCCAAGCCTGTCGTTGAACGCGCGGCCGAGTATGCCGCGTATTACAGCAAGGCCCGCGAGGCGCGCGGCAAGGTCGAGGTGCACGTCTGCTGGGCCGCCGACGTGCGCAAGGAGCGCGGCTCGCCGGCCGGCGAGGTGCAGCTGCGCCGATGGGATCGCGTGAAGGTGTACCCGAGAGCGTTAGCCGAGGAATCCGATGAATAAGTATCGTTTTGCTACTATATATGTCGTGCTCGCTGCCGCCACCGTCGCCGCGGTTGGCGGCTGTGCTTCGCGGTCCGCCCCGCGTCCCGCCGCGATCCCGGCGCCCGTCCAGCCTCCCGCGGCGGCGGCGGCTCCTGCAGCGGCTCCAGCGCCGGCCCCCGCGGCCGTGCCGCCGGCGCCCAACACGATGCTCCCGCAAAACCCGTCGCCCATGGTCGAGCACTCGCGCCGGCACGAACGGCTGTCGCAGGCGCATGGCGGCGATGCGGGCGTGCATTTCACCATCGACAGCCTCCTGCCCCGGCCGATCGACGTCTTCATTCCGCAGCGCGCGCTCACCATCGACTCGGCGCCGCTGCTGATCCACTTCATGGGCGCCACCTGGCTGCCGCAGCGCGCGGCCGCGCTCATGCAACGCCCGGTGATCGTGGCGGCCGCGTTCCTCGGCAGCGGATCGGGGACGTACAAGCGCCCCTTTGCCGCCGACACGCTCCTGTACGCACGACTGCTCGACACGCTGCGCGCGCGCATCGCGCAGGTCACGGGCGCGCCGCGCATCAGCGGCGTCTACCTGAGCGGGTGGAGCGCGGGGTACGGCGCCATTCGCGAAATCGTGCGCCGGCCGGAGAACCTGCCGGGCGTCGATGGCGTGCTGCTCCTCGACGGCATTCACGCCGGCTACGTCCCCGATCGCAAGGTCCTGGCCGACGGCGGCGTGATCGACACCACGGACCTCGTGCCGTTCGCCGCGTTCGCGCGGCTGGCCGTCGATGGCAAGAAGCGCTTCATCATTGCGCACACCGAGATCTTTCCCGGCACCTTTGCGTCCACCACCGAGTGCACCGACTGGGTGCTTGGCGCACTGGGGCTCACGCGCGTGCCGGTGCTCGAATGGGGGCCCATGGGCACGCAGTTGCTGAGTCGCGCCGCCAAGGGGCGGTTCGAGGCGCTGGGGTACGCCGGCAACGCCGGCCCCGATCACATCGATCTGCTGCATGGCATGGCGACGTGGGTGGACCGCCTGCTCGCGCCCTGACCCGGAGCTTGTCATGACTGCCGTTCGATTGCTCGTCGCATGCGCACTGGGCGCCAGTGCCGCCACCGCCACCGCTGCCGCCGCTCAGGGTGCGTCAGGCACGCAGGGCGACTTCGTCGCGCGCGACTTCACGTTCTCATCGGGCGAGCAACTCGCCGAACTGCGCCTGCACTACACCACGCTGGGCGCGCCGAAGCGCGACGCCGCGGGCGTGGTGCGCAACGGGGTGATGATCCTGCACGGTACCGGCGGTTCGGGGCGCGGGTTCCTGTCGCCCACGTATGCCGGCGAACTGTTTGGCCCCGGCCAGCTGCTCGACACGACCCGCTACTATATCATCCTCCCCGACGGCATCGGGCATGGCGGGTCGAGCAAGCCGAGCGACGGACTGCACGCGCGCTTTCCACGCTACACGTACGACGACATGGTGCGCGCGCAGCACCTGCTGCTCACCAAAGGGCTCGGCGTGAACCACCTGCGTCTCGTGATGGGAACGTCGATGGGGTGCATGCACGCCTGGGTGTGGGGCTACACCTTTCCCGGGTTCGCCGATGGCCTGGTGCCGCTGGCGTGCGCCCCGGCGCCGATCGTCGGGCGCAACCGGATGATGCGCAAGATGATCATGGACGACATTCGCGACGATCCCGGCTACCGGGGCGGCGAGTACACCGCGCAGCCCGCGGGCGTGCGGGCCGCGTCGCAACTGCTGTTCATGATGACGAGCGCGCCGCTCGTGCAGCACCGCGTGGCGCCGACGCGCGAGGCGGCCGACAGCACGATCGCGGCGTATCTCGCCGCCCGCGTCCGCGTGACCGATGCCAACGACATGCTGTACCAGTTCGACGCGTCGCGCGAGTACGACCCGTCATCGTACCTCGCGCAGGTCACCGCCCCGGTGCTGGCCATCAACTCGGCCGACGATCTGGTGAACCCGCCCGAGCTCGGCGTGATGGAACGGCTGATGCCGCAGGTCGCGAACGGGAAGTTCGTCCTGCTCCCCATCACGCCGCAGACGCGCGGGCATGGCACGCATTCGCTGCCGACGGTGTGGGGAAAGTACCTGGGCGAATTTCTGGCGGGGTTGAAGGAGAGATAGAGGGTCGACCGTCACTCCCCCTCACGCTCCCACCATCATCTCCTGCAGCGCCCGCACGATCCCTTCGGGCACCTTGTTCAACGGCAGGATCTCGTCGACGGCTTCGGCCTTGATGGCTTCCTTGGGCATGCCGAACACGACACAGCTGTCCTCGTCCTGCGCGATGCAATAGGCCCCTGCGTCGCGCATCTGCTTCATGCCGGCCGCGCCGTCGGCGCCCATGCCGGTGAGAATCACCGCCACGGCGTTGGGGCCGAGGGCGCGCGCCGCCGACTGGAACAGCACGTCGACCGCGGGGCGCTGGTGGTGCACCGGCGGCCCCGTGCGGATGCGCACCTTGTAGCGTCCGCCGTCCCGCTCGATGAGCATGTGCTGGTCGCCCGGGGCGATGAGCACCGTGCCCGTCACGACGATGTCGCCATCGTGCGCTTCGCGCACCTGTTGCGGGCAGACGCCGTCGAGGCGGGCGGCGAACGGGCCGGTGAAGCTGGCGGGCATGTGCTGCACGATCACCGTGCCCGGGATGTCGCGGGGCAGTCCGCGCAGCACCTCTTCGATGGCGCGCGTGCCGCCGGTCGAGGCCCCGATGCACAACACCTTGTGCGTCGTGCGCAGCGGCCCGAAGGTCACCGGCGGGACGTCGACGGACGGCTCCGCGCGCTTCTGGATGCGGGCGCGCGCCGCCGTGCGGACCGCGCGCACCAGTTCCTTGCCGATGTCCCCCACCGTCACCGACGACCCGGGCTTGGCGAGCACCTCCACCGCGCCGAGGGCGAGCGCCCGCACCGCCGCTTCGCTGTTGCGCGGCGTCAGCGAACTGAGCACCACCACGGGCATCGGATAGTGGCGCATCAGCTTCTCGAGGAAGCTGATGCCGTCCATGCGCGGCATCTCGACGTCGAGCGTCATGACGTCGGGCTTGAGCTGCACGATCTTGTCGCGGGCGACATAGGGATCGACCGCCGTCCCCACCACCTCGATATCGCACTCCTTCGAGAGCGTCTCCGTGAGGAGCTTGCGCACGAGGGCGGAATCGTCGACGATCAGGACGCGAATCATGAATGAGAACTCGAAATGGGTCGGCGGTCGCTGACGGTCAGCGGCTGCTGAGGAACAGGCGCACCTGCGCGCGCCCTTCATCGAACCCGATGTCCACGCACTCCTCGTTCGGCTCGAGCAGCTCCGTGAACTGGGTCTGATCCATCTGGCGCGGCGGGTGCAGGTGGAAGACCCCGATGCCGTTGGTCATCGCCGACACGATGTTGCCGCACAGCACGTTGCCGAGCTCTCCCATCGCGTCGCGCTGGAGCTGCGGATCCACCGCGCCGTCGGCCCCGAGCATGTTCTCGGTGATCGCCGGCGCCACGCCGGCGCTCGTGCGCACCTCGAGCCGGCCCGACCGGGGACCGTAGAACCGGACGCTGACGCCGGTGGTGAACGGCAGGGCCTGCTGCTCCTCCGTCAGTTCGTCCGACGGAAAGAGCATGGCGAGTTCCTCAAAAGTCGCTGCCACCGTGGGGTACAGCTGAAACTGTGTCGAAGGTGTCATCGGAGACTCCCGTGAGATCGCGAATGACGGCGCGGAGCTCTTCCGGCCGGAAGGGTTTGTGGACGAATTGCGCGCCGAGGTCCTTGATGTGCTGGATGCGCGCCTCGCTCCCCTCGGTGGAGACGACGACCACCGCCACCGAGGCGGTGTCGGGATGCGCGCGGATCTCGGCGAGCAGTTCCTCGCCGTTCATTTGCGGCATGTTGAGGTCGAGGAGCAGCAGGTCCACCCAGTGGTCGCGCAACTGGGCCAGCCCCTCCTCGCCGTTCGCCGCCTGGTAGACCTCGCCCACCGGGACGCCGGAGAGCCGCAGGGTCTTGATGACCATGGTTCGCATGACAGCGCTGTCGTCGACCACGAGCACGTTGAAAGCCATTTGTCGTTCTCCTCAGAGCGCTGTTGCGACGCCGTTGCACTTCACGGTCACGTCGCCGGACCCGATCGCCAGGGCCATCGTCCGCGACCGCTGGACGCCACCGACATCGGACGCCTTGATCATCACGCCGTTCTTCCAGAGCAGCTTGCGCAGGGCGATGAAGTTGCGCTTGCCGATCTGGAACCGGTCCGCGGCTTCGTCCTCCCCCTGGTAGGCGCCGCCCGCCACCCGCACTTCGATGCGTTCCTTCTTCGCCCCGAGGGCGTAGCACTGGCGGAAGAGCTGCGGTACCCCGGTGTCCACGAACATGTACGGATTGGCCTCGGCCTTGCGGGGGTCGATCTCCGATTCGGGCATCATCACGTGCAGCATGCCGCCCACGCCCGCGGCGGCGTCGTACGCCACGATCCCGAGGCACGACCCGAGCGCGTACGTGATGACGCGATCGCTCGGCGACGCCGACACCTTGAGGTCGGCCATGCCGACCACCTGGTCGATGGCGCCCGCGGCCGCGGCCGGCGGTACGGCCGGCGGTACGGCCGCCTGGGCGGCCGGCGCGCTCATCGAGCTGCCTTCGCGTAGGCCGCGGGTGCGACGTACCGGAGATCGTGCTGCATCGAATGCAACGTCTCCGAATGGCCGACGAACAGGTATCCGTCCGGGGCGAGCAGCTTGCTGAACCGCTGCACGAGCCGCTCCTGCGTATCCCGGTCGAAGTAGATCATGACGTTGCGGCAGAAGATGGCGTCGAACGGTCCCTTCATCGGCCACTCTTCCATCAGGTTCAGCGCGCCGAACCGGATGATGGACCGCAGGTGATCCTTGGCCACCAGCTGCTCGTGCTGCCCGTCACGCTCCCGGTTGAAGTGCCGGGTGATCGTCTGCGGCGGAATGTCGCGCACCGCCTCGGCGCTGTAGACGCCGGCGCGCGCCTTGACGAGCGTGCGGTGCGACAGGTCGGTGGCGAGAATGCGCCCCTTGGCGCCGCCGCCCTGCGCGTAGTCGTGCAGCACGGTGGCGATGGTGTACGGCTCCTCGCCCGACGAACAGCCCGCGCTCCAGATGGTGACGTCGCGGTCGCCCCACGACGGCAGTGCGCGCGTGCGCAGGAAATCGAAATGCGCCGACTCGCGGAAGAAACTCGTCTTGTTGGTCGTCAGCCGGTCGATCATCTCGCGCAACTCGGCCGGGTCCTCCTGCACGCGCGCGACGTAGGCCTTGAACGACGGAATGCCGACCTCGCGCATCCGCTTGCCCAGGCGCGACACGACCAGCCCCTCCTTGCCGTCGTTCAGCTTGATGCCCGCAATATCGTACAGAATCCTGCTGATCTTCACGAAGTCGGCGCGCGGCACCGTCGCAACCAGCATCGGCGCGTCGGGGAACGTCGGAGGGGCACTCATCGGTCGCTCAGGCGGTGGGGGACGCGTCGGGTTCGGTGCTCGCGCCGGCCACGGCCGACGCGGCCTGGACGACTTCGGTGCTCGTGAGCACGTGGTCGATGTCGAGCAGCAGCTTCACGCGTCCCTGCGACTTGCCGATGCCGAGCAGGAAATCGGTCGGCACGTCCACGCCGAACGACGGCGGCGGCTCGATCTCCTCGGGGGCGATGTTCACCACCTCCGACACCCGGTCGACGACGATCCCCATCTGGATGCCGCGCACCTGCACCACGATGATGCAGACGTCCTGCGTCTCCACCACTTCCATGTCGAACCGGATGCGCAGGTCGACCACCGCGATGACCTTGCCGCGCAGGTTGATCACGCCGCGGATGAAGTCCGGCGTGCGCGGCACGCGGGTCACCGGCATCATCCCGATGATCTCGTGCACGGCAAGAATCTTGAGGCCGTACTCCTCGTTGCCGAGGAAGAAGGTCAGGTACTTGCCGGAGTGCATGCCGTGCTGCGAGGTGGCCGGCTGTGTAGCGGTACTCATGTGATGCTCCGCATGCGGATTGAGGGGTTCGGGCCGAACGAGGGGGTCAGGCGACGGCGCGGCGGTCGCCGCCCACGCTTTCGTCGGAGGAAGGTCCATTGCGGCTGAGGCTCACGATCTGGCCGACGTCGATGATCAGGCCCACCCGGCCGTCGCCGAGAATGGCGCCGCCCGACAGGCCGTCGACGCGGCCGATCCCCTGGCCGAGCGACTTGGCCACCACCTGGTGCTGGCCGAGCAGGTCGTCGACCATCAGCGCCACGCGCTTGTCGCCGTCGCCGACCAGCATGAGCAGCGACTCGTCGAACCGCTCGCGCGCGCCCTGCACGTTGAACAGGCGGTGCAGCCGCACGATGGGCAGCGTCTCGCCGCGCAACACCACCAGCTCGCCCTTGCCCGCCACCGTGCAGATCTGGTCGGCGTTCGGGCGGAACGACAGCTGGATGCTCGTCGTCGGGACGATGTAGCGCTCGGTGCCGACGCGCACGAGCATGCCGTCGGTGATCGCGAGCGTGAGCGGCAGGCGCAGCCGGAATGTCGTGCCTTGGCCCGCGGCCGAGGTGATCTCGATGGTGCCGCGAATCCCCTCGATGTTGCGGCGCACCACGTCCATGCCCACGCCGCGGCCGGAAATGTCGGTCACCTGGTCGGCGGTCGAAAAGCCGGGGGCGAAGATCAGCGCAAAGACATCGTGGTCGCTGAGCTGCTTGCCGCTGTCGATCAACCCCTTGGCAATCGCCTTCGCCACGATCTTCTCGCGATTGAGTCCGCGGCCGTCGTCGTGCAGTTCCACCACCACGGCCCCGCCCGCGTGATACGCCGACAGGCGCAGCACGCCGGCCGACCGCTTGCCGGCCGCCGTGCGCTCGGCCGGCGTCTCGAGCCCGTGATCGAGCGAGTTGCGTACCATGTGCACCAGTGGGTCGGCGATCGCGTCGACCATGTTGCGGTCGAGTTCGGTGTCCTCGCCGTGCGTCTGGAACTCCACCGCCTTGCCGCTCTTCTGCGAGAGGTCGCGCACGAGGCGCGCCAGCTTCTGGAAGACGGGCTTGAGCGGCACCATGCGCATCGACATCGACAGGTCCTGCAGGTCGCGCACGATCTTGCCGGCCATCGAGACCTTGCGCGACAGCCCCTGGTGCCCGGCTTGCATCACCACATCGTCGGCCCCGATCATCGCCTGCGCGATCACCAGTTCGCCCACCATGTCGATCAGCCGGTCCAGACGGTCGGTGCGCACGCGGATCGAATCGGCCGCGCCGGCCGATTCCTGGCGCACCTGCTTCTGCTGCTGCGCCTGCTGGCGCAGGGCCTGCGCCACGTCCTTCAGCGGCGCGGCGTTGGCATGCACGAGCGCCTCGCCCAGCGGCACCGTCGGCTCGCCGGCGTGCACTGCCTCCAGCGTCTCGCGGCCGACCACGCCACGGTCCACCAGAATGTCGCCGAGGCGCGCCGTCGGCAGCGGTGACGCGTCGAACGCCGGATCGTCCGGCTCCTTGCCCGTCGCCGCCGCCTCGAGTTGCGCGGTCAGTTCGCGAAGGCCCTCGGGCAGCAGCAGCGGCGAGCCGTCGGTGCCAATCTCCACCGCGTCGAGGAACTCGCGCAGCATGTCGGCGCTCTGCAGCGAGAGGTCGGCCGTGTGCACGCTGTAGGTGAGCACGCGGTCACGCACCTGGCTGAGCAGCGATTCCGCCTTGTGGGCGAACAACGACAACTGGCCGAGTCCGAGGAACGCCGCCGTCCCCTTCACCGTGTGGAAGGCGCGGAAGACGGTGTTCACCGCCTCGTCGTTGGCGGGATCCGTTTCGAGTTGCAGCAGCGCCGCCTCGGCGCCGACGAGCATCTCGCGGCTTTCGTTGATGAAGTCGCGCAGGAGATCGAGATCGACGTCGTCGGGAAGCGTTTCCGGGGTGCTCGGCACCTCGGGTTGGACGATGGCCGGGGCAGCCGGCGTGGCGCTCGCCGTCGTGCTCGCGGTCGTGCTCGCCGCCGCGCTCTGCGGCGATGGAGCCGTCCAGGTCAACGGGTCGCCGCGCATCCAGGTCTCGAGCAGCGTGCCGGCGGCCGCGAGCACGGTTTCGCGCTCCGTGGCGGCGCAGTTTTCCACCGAATCGGTGCACTTGAGCACGGCGATGATCGATGTCGGCGCCAGCCCGGCCGATGTATCGGCGGCTTCGCGCATGGCGTCGGCAAAACGCCGAGCGCCAACCTCGTCGGCAGGGTCGAGCTGCATCAGCAGCAGAGCAAGTTCGTCGAGCGACGGCTGCGGCATCTGTCAGATCCGGAAGTGGAGGCGAACGACCCGCGTGCCCGCGCGGGACGCGGGCAGGGGGCTGATCACAATTGGAGTGTCGGCCCGCCGATGGCGGACTTGACCGCCCGGACGACGCGCGGACGAAGCGCAGCTCCTTGCGGGAATTCGTGTTACGCTGCACTCATTGGTGCGTCCATCAGACGAATGTCGGCCCCCGCGAGGGGACCCCGTCCATGGAGGCAGATGGCCGTTGTACACGGACCGCCCATCCAGCGACGAATGCCGCGTCCCCCTGCCCAGGACGCGCGCTGGAGCCTCCTCCCCATCCGCCACGCCCCGCTCGGGACCAATGTCCCCGAGCGGGGCGTCGTCATTTCCGGCGAGGTGCAATGTCTCATCGGTGCGTCTTCCGGTTCGCGCTGCCTCGTTCGCCCCGCGGTCTGGCCCGCCGTCACGATCACGGCGTCCCCCACCAGAAGCGCCACGTCAAGCGCGCCACGTTCCGTGATTGCGGCCGCCGCTGCGTATACTGTGCGGCGAGGCCAGGGCTCGAAGCCGCGACGATCGACCATGTAATTCCCCTGTCGCGCGGGGGCAACCACGCTCCGGGCAACCTCGTGGCCGCGTGCATCGCCTGCAATCAATTAAAGGGCTCGATGCTTCCCGTGGAGTTCTTCACGCGCTACCCGTGGGCCGGGCAGAACTTCATGCGCTACGCCCGGGCGGCACACCGGAGCATCAAGCGGGGCGCACGCCGGGCGGTGAGTTTGGCGTATGCCGAGGCGGCGTAGGGAGACAGACGGCAGACGGCAGACGGCGGATGGTAGAACGTGGACGGTAGAGCGATCGCTTTGCCGCCCACCTCTTAGTTTCCGGCGTCCGGCGTCCGGCGTCCGGCGTCCGGCGTCCGGCGTCCGGCGTCCGGCGTCCGGCGTCTACCGTCTACCGTCTACCGTCTACCGTCTACCGTCTTCCGCCCGAAGAATCATCGCTTTCCGCGTCAGTCCCCACGCGTACCCACCCAAACTGCCGCTCTTCCGGATCACGCGATGGCAGGGAATGAGCAGGCTCACGGGATTGCGGCCCACCGCGCTTCCGACCGCGCGAGCCGCCTTGGGCTGGCCGATGGCCTCGGCGATGTCCTCGTAGGTCGAGACGCATCCGGGGCCGATGGCGAGTAGTGCGGTCCAGACCTTGAGCTGAAAGTTGGTCCCGCGCACATGCACCGCGAGCGGACCCGCCGGAGCACCAAGAGCGCCCAACGCCCGTCGCGCCGCGGATCGCGTCCGCACCGCCGACTCGACGAGCGTCGCCGCCGGCCATTCGGCCCGCAGCCGCGCGACGGCCGCCCGACGGTCGGCCGCGGACTCGGCGAACTGCAGCGAGCAGATGCCCAGCGGCGTGACGCCCACGAGGGCCGTCCCGATCGGCGAGTCGTGGAACCCCCACGCGATCGCCACCCCGTCACCGCCGCGGCGTACCTGGCCAGGCGTCATGGCCTCGGCATGCACGATGAGGTCGTGCAGGCGCGATGGGTTCGACAGCCCCGCGTCGAACGTCGTCGGCAGGGCGGCCCGGTGCTCGCGCAGCAGCGCGCGCGCGAATTGCGCCGTCGCCTGCTGCAGGAACCGCTTGGGGCTGATGCCGGCCCATCGGGTGAAGAGCCGCTGAAAATGCGATTCGCTGAGGCCCACCTGGCGCGCGACGTCGGCCAGCGAGGGTTGTTCGCGCCAGTGCGCATCCAGGTAGGCGATGGCCTGCGCGATGCGGTCGTAGTCGGAGGCGGCGCTCATGCAATGAATTGACTACAGGTGCGTGGATTTGGCGACACACACCGCCGCCGCCCGTCCGACATTGGTGGCGTGAACCACGCGACAGGGTCATAGCGCCGCCATCCTTGACTCCGCGATCGCCTGGCTCGTGAACCACACACGAACTCAGGGAGACGCGACCATGATGAACACCAGGAAGATCCGGATAGCGCGCGCGGTATTCGGCGCGGCGCTGATCACCCTCGTCGGCGCCTGCTCCGATGCGCCGTCGAGCCCCTTGCCCCGCATGCCTGAACCGCCGCGGCTGAACCAGCCGGGCCTGAAGCCGGCGGATGTGCCGATCGTTGCGATGGCGACAGTCGAACTGCTGCCGGGTGAGCGCCTGAGCCGGCGCGTTCTGCGACGGGCCGACGGACACGAGTACCGCGTCGAAATGGCCAAGACGACCGACGGGCTCGTGAGGGAGATGGCTGTCGTGCGAGACGGGCAGCCTGTCATCCACGTCGTGAATGACTGGCAGCGATCCGCTGGCACCGCTCGCCTGCTGCGGCAGCGGCTGACGCACCGCGAGGGCAGTGCAGCACCCGTGCTCTTCGACACCAAGGCGCGTGGCGGAGTTGAAGCGTTTCTCGGGTACCCGGTGGACGTGCCGATCAGCCTGCGCGCGCGGCCAACGACGTCGTCCGTTGCGGTAACCCGCTGGTCCGGCAAACTGCGGAAAATCGAGGATACGGGCGATTCGATGTCCGGGCCGTGCGATGCGGCCGCGCGGGCGGTCGACTCGGCCCTCGAAGACTGGCTACTTTCAGTGGCGGCCATGGCCGGGGCCACGGCGACTGGTAACCTGTTCGGCGCGGTGATGGCGTATGGCTACCAACTCAAGAAGTGGGGCGACGTGGGCCGGGCAGAAGCAGCGCTCGATACCTGCGTTGAAAACGCCGGCAAGAAGCCAACGGACGAGATCTAACAACCTCGGAGGAACTGTGACGATCATTGCCGCGAGTCGATCAAAGCTGCTCGAAGATCTTGGCACGTTGGTCTTTGGATGCACCATCGCCATCGCGCTCTGGCAGCCGCGCTGGCAATGGATGCTATGGCTCGGTATCGCTGCCCTGATACTGGCAGTAGGGCTGCGTCCGTTCGTCGACACCGGGGCGGACAAGGCAAGGAGACGACGGAACCTGTGGCTCATTCCCGCGCTGTGCACGGCCCTGGCCGTGCAGCTCGCCTGGACGGCAGGATACGCCGGGCTGCTCCGGATACTGGTGCTCTCGTGTCTGCTCGTTGCCGCGGGCGTCGGACTCTTCCTGCAACGCCGCCGCGTCACCTGAAGGCAGGACGGCCCCCGGCGTTTCCGCCGGGGGCCGTCGCCGTCAGGCTGCCTGCCTCAGTAATCGACAGGCCGCAAATAGCTCTCGCCGATCGCCGCCCCACTCAGCATCGCCACGGTCGGCAGCCGGCGCTTCCAATGTGTGCCATCGAGGCGCCGCCGCACCCGCTCCACGTCGGCGGCGCTGAAGCCGCGCTGCGCCACTTCCGCCGCCGACCAGCCATGCAGCAGCCAATTCAGAATGCCGTCGGTCCGCTCGTACGTGATGCCGAAGTCGCCCTCGTCGGTCTGGCCCTGCACCAGGTCCGCGCTCGCCGGCTTGTCGATAATCTCGCTCGGCACGCCAAGGTGCCGCGCCAGCGCCCACACCTGCGTCTTGTAGAGGTCGCCCAATGGATTCACGGGCGGCGAGTCGTCGGCATGCCACGTGAAATAGCCGAGCAGCCGCTCGCTCTTGTTCCCCGTTCCCAGCGGCAGCGCCCGATGTCGCGCACTGAGGTCGAACAGCGCGATCATGCGCACTCGGGCCATCACGTTTCCGCGGCGCGCGGCATCGGCCTCGGGTTCATTGGCGAGGTAGCCATCGACCGCCGCCGAAATGTCGATCGTGCGACCCTCGATGCCCAACCGGTCGATGACCGCCTGCGCATGCGTCAGCGAGTCGGCGCTCGACGACCGGTACGGGAGACGGACGCCGACCACGTTCGCCGGGCCGAATGCCCTGGCCGCGAGTGCGGCCGTCACCGCCGAGTCCACGCCGCCCGATACGCCGACGATGGCCTTGTCGAAGCCACGCCGGCCGAACTCGTCGCGCAGGAATTGCACGAGCCAGCGCTCGACCAGCGCGGCATCGATTGCGAGCGGCGGCGGCGCCGCGCGTCCGCCGTCGGAGGCGACAACCACCGGCAGCGTGCCCGCGCCCCCGCTCGCCGTCATGCGCGGTGCCTCGCTGCCGGCCGGCGCGGTCCGCGGCACCGCCCGCGGCCTGGGCGAGAGCCGCGGCGCATACACCGCGCGCTTCATCTCGGCGGCCAGATACGGCATGGCGACCTTGAGGTCGCTCAGCATCGGCGCGTCGGCGCGACTGCGCGCCAGGTCGCCGAGGTCGAGTTCGGTGACGAGCAGCGCTTCGTCCCACACCGGAGCGCGGGCACGAATATCGCCGCGCGGTCCGGCAACCAGCGATCCGCCCTGGAACATCTTCCCGCCCTCGCTCCCCACGAGGTTGGCGAGCGTGCAGTAGACGCCCTGCTCCTCGGCGATGTCGCGAATCAGCCGCTCCCACCGCGCGATGGTCCCCGGGCCGTCCACGCCGTCCGTCCGCGGATGCGTCCCGCGCGCCACCGCCGCCGAACTCACGAAGATCACCTGCGCGCCATCGAGCGCCGCGATCGTCCCCGTGAGCGAGTGCCAGGCGTCCTCGCAAATGAGCATCGCCGCCCGGCCCCACGCGGTGTCGAACGCCCGAATGTCGTAGCCCCGTTCCATGAACCGCTCTTCGTCGAACAGCGAATACGTGGGCAGGAAGTTCTTCCGGTGCACGTGCAGCAGCACCGGCTCGGTGCCGCCCAGCCGGGCGTAGAGCGCGCTGTTGTACAGCGTTCCCTCATGCTGCTCGTAAAAGCCGACCATCACGTCGATGCTCGATCCGGGACGCGCCGCGCCGCGCCAGTGGGCATCGAGCGAGCGCACCACCTCGTCGGGGGTCATCGCGTTCTCTCGAATGCCCCCTTCCACGAAGTAGCCGGACAAGATGGCTTCCGGGAACTGCACGACGTGCGGGTGCGGCTCCATGGTGGCGGCCTGCGCCAGTACGGAGCCGGCGCGGGCGAGGTTGGCGGCCACATCCCCCTTCCGGGGACGGAACTGCGCGATGGCAAGACGAAGAATGGACATTGATGAAAAGCTCGCATGCCTTCGCGGCAGGGGCAATGAGGTGACAGGGTGGTGCGGGGGCTTGGTGAGGGGTGCGGGGTGCGGGGGCTTGGTGCGGGGGGACGAGTTGAGGTGGGGGAACGGGGGCGGGGCGCCCGGTCGTGATCCGTCTCCCGGCTCGCCTCACCTCGGGCGGGTGGCCCCGGCCGCGGCCCCCCCCGCCCCCCCAGGCCCCCCCCGCACGCCCC
>Ga0315268_10005166_pt1 | contig 14077 bp, 17 predicted proteins | sample C1_top_MG_FD_204535 | JGI IMG/M metagenome (GOLD analysis project Ga0315268, IMG submission 204535) | Sediment microbial communities from Yellowstone Lake, YNP, Wyoming, USA - C1_top | ecosystem: Environmental > Aquatic > Freshwater > Lake > Sediment | place: USA: Wyoming | collected 2017-08-01 | reverse complement strand
GCACCGTGGCTCCGCTCAGCGGTCATGGCCGGATTGTGGCACGCCCGCCTGTTCCGGCCCGGCCGGCGGGATGGAGCCGGCGCCCTCTGCCGGGCGAGGCCTTTGCCTGACGAGGCTCCGAAGAGGCCCCCGAAGAGGTCCCGAAGAGGCCCCGAAATGGAACCGGAGGCGCCTGCCCAATCGGCGCCTCCGGTCGGAGGGAGGGAGGATGGATCTGAGGGCTCTCCCGCAGGTCCAGGGGACAGTCTCGCGCGCCGGGGTGAAGGCACAACCGGGCGGTGGGTTAAGAATCCGACATCCACGCGACGGGTTCTGCGCCCCTGCCTCCCAGAGCGATACGCCGGCCGCGCCCGCCGTTCGGCCTGTGCCAGAATCCCCGGCATGGAGCTCACCTGGTACGGGCGAACCTGCATCCGCCTCCGCGGGAAGGACGCCGTCGTCATCGCCGACCCCTACCAGTCGGTCGTCGGGCCCACCGGCCGCGGCATCACCGCCGACATCGTCACCTTCAGCCACCCCGACGACGCCCCGCTGTCCCGGCCGAAGGGCCGGACGACCCGGGACGGCGCGACCCACCTCCCCACCAGCCTGGAGGACGCCTTCGTCCTCGACGGGCCGGGCGAGTACGAGGTCAAGCACGTCCTCGTGAACGGCGTGCGGACCTTCCGCGACGACAAGCGCGGCGCGGAGCACGGCCGGAACGTGGCCTTCGTCGTGGAGCTCGACGGGATCCACACGGTCCACCTGGGCGAGATCGCCCACCTCCTGACCGAGGAGAAGATCGGCGAGGTCGGCTCAGTCGAGGTGGCCTGCGTCCCGATCGGCGGCCGCCTGTCGGCCACGAAGGCGGCCGAGCTCGTGGCCCAGCTCGACCCGCGGATCGTCGTCCCGATGCCCATCTGCGAGGTCGAGCGCGACTGCGAGGAGGCGATGGCCCGGTTCCTCCACGAGATGGGCTCGACCGGCGCCGTCCCCCAGCAGCGGCTGTCGGTCACGCCGTCAAGCCTCCCCGACGAAACGACGACCGTCCTCCTGGAGCAGCGCGGCAAGCCGTAGTCGGAAGCGGCCATCTGCCGCGCCCCGGAGGGCGGCCATCCGCCCGGGCGCCTGAACGTCCCGCCAGGGCGCGAAGGCGCCGTCAGGCGCCGCGGTCGAGCACCACCCGGCCGGCCGCGACGACCGCCCGCACCAGGTCCGCGCCGGCCCAGTACGGGACCTGGGCGATCGACTGGACCCGCCAGGCGACGAGATCCGCTCGGAGGCCCGGCACGAGCGCGCCCCGGTCGGCCAGGTCGAGCGCCGCCGCCGCATTGACGGTGACCGCCGCCAGGGCCTCGGCCGGGCTGAGCCGCAGCTCCAGCGCCGCGACCGCCATCACCAGCGGCAGGCTCGGCGTCGGCGAGGTCCCCGGGTTGAAGTCCGTGCCCAGGCCGACCGGGATCCCCGCCGCGACCAGCCGCCGCGCCGGCTCGCGCGCGTCGAGCATCAGGAACCAGGGAACGGTCGGCAGGAGCGTGGCCACGACCGGGCGACCCTCGTCGGCGGCCGCGGCCAGCGCCGCGATTCCCTCCTCCGAGGGCGCCCCCAGGTGGTCGGCCGACAGGGCCCCGAGCTCCGCGGCCAGCTCCGCCCCGCCCGACGGGGCCAGCTCGTCGGCGTGGAGGCGCAGGTCCAGGCCGAGGGCTCGCGCGGCCAGGAGGATCCGCCGCGCCTGGTCGGCGCCGAAGACACCGCGCTCGCAGAAGACGTCGCAGGAGCGGGCGATCCCCTGGGCCGCGACCGCCGGGAGCTGCTCCCCGATGACCGCGGCCACGTACGCCTCGGTGGCCGTCGCCGGGTCGCGGTGGCCGGCGCGGATCTCGGCCGGGACCGCGTGGGCACCGAGGAACGTCGGCACGATATCGACCGGCCCCTCGGCCCCGAGACGAGCGGCCACATCAAGGAGCCGGAGCTCGGTGGCCGTGTCGAGGCCGTAGCCTGACTTCGCCTCCACCGTCGTCGTCCCGTGGCCGAGCATCTCGACCAGCCAGCGCCGCCCGTGGGCGAGGAGCGCGTCCGTGGACGCCGCCCGGGTCGCCGCGACCGTCGCCAGGATCCCGCCCCCGGCGGCGAGGATCTCCAGGTAGCCGGCGCCGCGCTGGCGGAGACGGAACTCGGCCTCGCGCGACCCGGCGAAGACGAGGTGCGTGTGGGGGTCGATCAGGCCCGGGGTGACCGTCCCCCCGGCGGCGTCCAGCCGATCGACGGCATCGGGCGAGCGCCCGCTAGCCCGCAGCCGCTCGGCAAGCGCCTCGCGGGCCTCCGGCTCCGGAGTGACCGCCACGATCTGTCCGTCCAGGCAGGCGACGGCCGTGCCCGGCGGGGCGATCGCCGGCTCATCCTGGGCCGGGCCGCGGCGCAGGCCCCCGGCGAGGGTCGCGACCTCGGCCGCGCCGGCGACCAGGAGACCACGCTCCCGGCGTCGCGGCAATGACGACACGCTCACGGTCCGGTGACGGGCCCCCGGCGGCGACACGCTCACGGTCCGGTGACGGCCCGGAGCCGCAGCTCGAGCGCCTGGAGCGGCGACGCGTCCCGCAGCCGCAGCCAGCGCCCGGCGGCCAGCACACGCTCCTCGGGCGCAGCGTCGGCCGGCGTCCCCGCCCGGTCGGCCACGGCCAGAAACGCGGCCAGGGGCGCGAGGCCGATCAGCTCCGTCTCGCGGACGCCGACGCCCTCGGAGGCCGCCTGGTCGCGAACCTCTTCAAAGACGCGCCAGATCGGGGTCCGGTCCGTGTCCAGCAGGTTCATCGACACCTGGGCGCAGCCGAGCTCGTCGATGGCGAAAGCCTTCGCCTGGACCGCCGGCAGCCCGCCGGACGACTCCCGGACCCGGTGGGCGATCCGCTTCGCCAGGCCCAGGTCGTCGCTCTCGAGGTTGACGTTCCAGGCGACGAGGAAGGGGCGTGCCCCGACCACGGTCGCCCCAGCGCTCGGGTGCATCCGCGCCGGGCCGAAGTCGGGCTCGCGCCCGGCGGTCGCGATCTCGACCTTCAGGCCCTCGTACTGGCCGCGCCTGAGGTCGGCCAGCTTCACCCGGTCCCGGCGGGTTGCGGCCGCCGCATAGAGGTAGACGGGCAGGTCGAACCGCTCGGCGATCCGACGCCCGAAGGACCGCGCCAGGGCGACGCAGTCGGCCAGCGTCGTCCCCGCCAGCGGGACGAAGGGGACGACATCGACCGCCCCGATCCGGGGGTGCTCGCCCGACTGGCGCTCCATGTCGATGCCGGCGATCGCCGCCTCGACCATCCGCTCCAGGGCCTCGACCACGGCCGGCGCCTCCCCGGCCAGGGTCAGCACGCTCCGGTTGTGGCTGGCGTCGCTGGTCCGGTCGAGCAGGTGGGCGCCGGGCACGGACGAGGCGGCGGCCGCGATCCGGTCGACGACGGCGAGCCGGCGGCCCTCGGAGACGTTCGGGACGGCTTCCACGAGGCGCATTCCGGTATCGTGGCACAGCCGTGAGCGCCCCGGACCGCACCCCGGACCCGATCCCGGCCGAGGCAGCCTCGTCCGGGTCTCCGGCCGCAGCGAGCGCGGCGACCGCCGTCCCCACACCGACAGCTGGGCGCCTCGGCCTCCTCGGCCACCCCGACTTCGCCCGCCTCTGGACGGCCGAGACCGTCAGCCAGCTCGGCAGCCAGGTGTCGCTCCTGGCCATCCCCTTCGTGGCCATCGAGATCCTGCAGGCCTCGACCTTCGAGGTCGCCCTGCTGGGCGTGGTCGACATGCTGCCGTTCCTGCTGATCGGCCTGCCGGCCGGCGTCTGGGTCGACCGGCTCCGCCGCCGCCCGATCCTCGTCGCCGGCGACCTGGGCCGTGCCGTCGCCCTGGCGACGATCCCGGTCGCCTACGCCATCGGCGCCCTGACGATCGTCCAGCTCTACCTCGTCGGCTTCGTGGTCGGGACGCTGACCGTCTTCTTCGACGTCGCCTACCAGTCCTACCTGCCCTCGCTGGTGGAGCGCGACCAGCTGGTGGAGGGCAACGCCAAGCTGGAGATCAGCCGGGCCGGCGCCCAGGTTGTCGGGCCGGGCCTGGCCGGGGCCCTCATTGGCATCCTCCGAGCCCCGTTCGCCGTGCTGCTCGATGCCCTCAGCTTCGCCGCCTCGGCCCTCTTCATCGTGGCGATCCGCCGCCACGAACCGGCCCGGGAACGGTCGGTCGATTCGACCGGCCAGCGGACAGGCATGCGGCGCGAGATGGCCGAAGGCCTGCGCTACGTCCTCGGCCACCGCTACCTGCGGGCCATCGCCCTGTGCACCGCGACCTCGAACCTGTTCGGCACGGTGGCGACCGCGATCCTCCTCGTCTACGCGGTCCGCGAGCTGGGGATGACGGCGGCGACGGTCGGCCTCGCCTTCTCGATCGGCTCGACCGGGGCGCTCCTGGGGGCGTTCGGGGCGAGCCGCGTCGCCCGTTTCCTCGGGGTTGGCCCCACGATCGTCGTCTTCTCGTTGGTCGTCGGCCCGGCCTGGCTGCCGCTCGCACTTGTTCCGGCCAGCGCACCGACCGTGGTCCTCGTCGGGCTGCTCGCGTTCGCCGGGTTCTTCGCCGGCCTGTCGGCCGTCGTCTACAACGTCAACCAGGTCAGCCTGCGCCAGGCGATCACCCCGGAGCGGATGCAGGGCCGGATGAACGCGACCATGCGCTGGGTGGTCTGGGGGACGATCCCGATCGGAGGGATCCTGGGCGGCGCCTTGGGCACGGCGATCGGCCTGCGCCAGACGATCCTGCTGGGGGCGCTGGGCATGAGCTTCGCCTTCGTGCCGGTCCTGCTCTCGGCGGTGCGCTCCGTCCGGGCGATGCCGACGGCGCAAGAGACATGAGCGGCGGCCGTCTCCCCGGCCGGCCGGCGGAAGTGAATCGTTTGCCCCCCGTCGCGCATCTGTCTGACGTGACAAGCATCCCCGCCCTCGACATTTCGCCCGCCGGGACCCGCGAGCTTCCCGCCGGCACCGTGGAGCGGGCCGCGGCCGGGGACAAGGTCGCCTTCGCCCGGCTGATCGCCGCCTTCCACGCCGATCTCGTCCGAGTCGCCTACGTCGTCTGCGGCGACGAGGAGCTCGCCCATGACGCGGCCCAGTCGGCCTGGGTCATCGCCTGGCGCAAGCTCGGCTCGGTCCGCGATCCCGCGCGGGTGCGGCCGTGGCTCGCCACCGTGGCCGCCAACGAGGCGCGCCAGGCGCTCCGCGGCCGGCGACTGGAGACGATCACCGAGATCAACCTCGACGAGAACGAGGGCGCCGACTCACCCGCCGGCGACGACCCGTCGGACGAGATCGGGCGGGTCGACCTGGCCAACGCCCTTCGCCACCTCAAGCCGGAAGATCGATCGCTCCTGGCCATGCGCTTCATCGTCGGCCTGGGGGCCGGCGAGATCGCGGCCGCCCGGGGCATGACGGCGTCGGGCGTGCGTGGTCACCTGTCGCGCGTGATCGACCGGCTTCGGAAGGAACTCGAAGATGGCTGAGCACGACGCCTTCGAGCTGCGCCTCGGGCGGGCCCTGAACCGCTACGTCGAAGGCCTCGCGGTCGTGGCCGACGCCGTCGAGCTGACCGAGTCGATCGCGGCGGCTCACGAGGGGCGATGGCGCCTGGGAGCGTGGCGACTCCGCGCGCCCGGCCTGCCGTGGACCCCGCGCGCGGTCCAGGTCGCCTGGTTGATCCTCCTGGCCGGCCTGCTGGCGGTCATGGCCATCGGCCTCGCCCTGGTCGTGGGTTCACAGCACCCCGCGCTCGGGTTCGCCTGCCCGCCCGGGTCGACGCCCGACGAGCCGGGGCCGGTCGACCAGGCCCGGCCGGCCGACCACGTCTCAAAGAAGATCGTGTTCGATCGCCGCGCGGGCAGGCTGGTCGCCGTCATGGGTAGCGCTGATGGCACCGCCCCCGCGACCTGGACGTTCGACGTCTGCACCAACACCTGGACCCAAATGCACCCCGACCGAGAGCCGCCGGAATTCATATCGGGTCAGCTCGTCTACGATGTCGATTCCGATGTGACGATCTCGGTCGTCGCCGGGAAGGTGTGGGCCTACGACCTTAAGGCCAACACCTGGACCGCGAAGGGCGTCGCTCCGCCCGAGACGCTCCTCGGGGCCTACGATCCGGTCTCCGGCCTCGTCGTCGTTGCGAGCTTCGGCGACGCTGTCGGTCCGTGGACCTACGACGTCGAGACCGACACCTGGACCCAGATCCGTCAGGCGAACGGCGAGCCATGCGGGTACGAGCTGTTCGAGAACGGGCAGTTCGGCTACGACGCCTCCGTCGACCGGATGGTCGTGTACAGAGGAGGGGGGTGGGGTTCAGAGCAGAGGATGTGTCTCATCGACATGCGCAGGGGCACCTGGTCGGGGACGCCTGCCGCCACGCCGCCGGATCTCAACACGTCACATACCTCCATCGCCTACGACGAGGCGACCGAGCGCACGGTGTTCAGCGACCACCGCCGGTTGGCCGCCTACGACGCGACCGCGGACCGCTGGGAGATCCTGCTTGAAGCCGGGCCCGGTGGCCCGTCCCTCTACGACCCGATGGCGTACGACCCGCTGAATCGGCGGTTCGTCGGCTTGGATCAGTATTTGCCTGGGGCCGTCGTCGCCTTCGACCTGGTGACCCGCGAGTGGACCGTCCTGCTCGACCAAGATCCGACGGTTGCGCCTTGGCCCAGGCCTACGCCTGCGCCGACCCCGCAGCCGTCGTTCACCGACCAGGCGTGCAGGGGCACCCAGCTCGGCTGCCTGCCATGAGGCCGTCACCCGAGCACAAGGCTTCGGCCTCGGCCACGGCCTTCTCGTCCCCCAGCAAGACGATGTCGCCCTGATGGTCCGGGTAGTCGGGGAAGGAGGACCGCAATGAACGCAAGCGGGACGGCTCGCCGACTCCTCATCGGCCTGATCGCCGGTGTCCTGCTGGCCGGGTGCAGCGCTGGCGGCGGCACGAGCGCCCCGCCGACCCGCAACGTCCCCTACGAGTCGGCCAACCCGGTGCTGGCGCCGGGTGTCCTCGACGTCTACGCGCCGGCCAAGTCCGGCCCGTGGCCCGTCGTCGTGATGTTCCACGGCGGTACTGAAAACAAGAGCTACCTGAGCGTGCACGCCCGCAAGGTGGCGGACCTCGGCTTCGTCGTCTTCGTGCCGACCTGGGGCCGCGGGCCTGGAGGAGGCGTCGGCCCGCTGACCAACGATGGACTTCTGGCAGCGATGTCCCAGGGAGCCTGCGCGGTCGAATTCGCCAGGGCGCACGCGGCCGAGTACGGCGGCGACCCGGCGACGATGATCGTCTTCGGCTTCTCGGGGGGCGCCCAGACCGCGGCGATGGTCACCTTCGCGCGTCCCGAGCCGACGGCGGGCTGTCTCGGGGGCCCGACACTCGGGGCGATCGACGCCCTGGTCACCTGGGAGGGCAACTGGCTGCTCTCCAACAACGTGCCAGATTGGGACAGCGCCCTCGCCGCCGACCCGAGGGTGATGGACGCGATCACACCGTGGCCCTACCTTGCTGCGCACAGGGACCGGAACGTCGTGATGCTCGTTTCGGAGGATCCGGGCATCCCTGAGCGCGAGGTCGGCGACCCCTGGGCTTCCGACTCGTGGCTCGCCGTGCGCGACCCGTCGGGTGACCTGCGCCGGCAGCTCGACGCCAACGGGGCGCTCGCCGACAGCAAGATCGGACAAGCCGACGCCGACCGGCTCCTCTTCTCGGTCCTCAAGGCGCAGGGGAACCCCGTCTCGCTCGATGTCATGCCGAAGTCCAGCCATGGCGATTTGAGCGACGCCGGCTGGAAGGTCTTCCTGGCTGCCTTCCCGAAGGCGGCGGCGAAGGACTGACTTCCGGCACTCCGTCGGACGGCGGCGAGGGCGACGCTCACCGCGTGGCCCGGGGCGCCTCATCACGTGGACAATTGGGTCCCGGCCGGCGTCTTGTAGATATGAGTGGACTCGCCCGGGACACCGCAGCGCTGGACTCGTCGGTCACGATGTGCCCCACACGGGCCCTCGCGCCTACCACCTGGGCGACCGGCTCGTCGCTGCCCCGATCTCGACTCGCTGGGGTGATCGCCCGAGCGAGGAGGGATCCGGGCCGGCTGGGTCGCTCGCGGCGACGTTGATCTCGACCACGGGATGCCGGTGCCGCGGGCGTGCGAGCTGGCGAGCTTCGTTAGCCGCCGCGGGGGACCGGATCGCGTTCGCGCGACTCGTCGATGCCTACTACGCACTCATGATGCGTGTCGCCCTCGTGGTGTCAGGTGGTGATCGAGAGGTCGCAGAGGACGCCGTCCAGACTGCCTGGTCCATCGCCTGGCAGAAGATTGGCTCCCTGCGCGATTGCCAACGCCTGAGGCCGTGGCTGTTCACGCTCACCGCCAAATCCCGACCACGAAGGCGTCGTCCCTTCCGCGTCGTCAGGTCGCGCCTCCCGTCCATCGATGTGCTACCTTCATGTACATGGACTGGACAGTCGGGATTGCCGAGCTGCGCCAGAACCTGAGCCGCTACCTGCGTCGCGTCGAGGAGGGCGAGCGACTGCTCGTGACGGACCGCAACCGACCGGTCGCCGAACTCGGCCCGCCGCCCAGCACGGGCGAAGCGCTGGACCGACTCATCGCGGAGGGGCGCGTCACGCGTCCGACGCGCCGCGGGCTGCCCCCGCCACTGCGGATGGAAGGTGACCCCCATGCCCTCAGTCGCGCCCTCGACGAGATCCGCGGCGAGCGCTGAGAGGTGGCGCTCTTCTACGCGGACGCGTCGGCGCTCGTCAAGCTGGTGAGGGACGAACCCGAGAGCGATGTGCTTCGGACGTTCCTGGCAGATGCCGATCTCGTTTCGAGCGAGCTCGTGCTGACCGAGGTGCCCCGTGCCATCCGGCGCGCCGCCGCGGAGGACCCGCGACTTGCCCTCGGCCTGCTGATGGCCCGTGCCGGCGACCTCATCGATGCAGTCGGCTTGCTTCCGGTCGACCGTGCCCTGCTCCTGGCTGCCGGAGCCCTTGCCGAACCGGCGCTGCGGGCGCTGGACGCGATCCACATCGCCTCGGCCACGGACCTCTCGCCGCTCGACGGGTTCGTGACCTACGACGAGCGCCAGGCGGCTGCCGCCCGACTTGCCGGCCTGCGAACCCTGTCGCCGGGCGCCTGAGGACGAGGTCTCGCGGGTGACGGGACCCTTGGGAGATCAAGTCCTCGCGGCCCCGACCTCGGCGCTGCCGATTTGAGCGCGTCGCGGGAGCGGCGTCAGGTGGTCGCGCTGGGCGACGAGACCCCGATCCGTGACGCCGATCCGTTCTGGGGCGCCGGCCTGCCAGCCACCGCACCCACGTACGATCAAGCCCTGGCGAGCACCTGCCAGGCTGCCTGCGCGGTCGAGTTCGCCCGGGCGCACGCCGCCGAGTACGGTGGCGACCCGCCACATGCCGACATCAACCTCGACTGCCCACCGCCCAACCCGGTGGCCATGAACGTGTTCTTCGCCCCGCGCGGCCAATCGGGGGTCTCGTGGTCGAGAACCCGTTCGCCGCGACCGCATTGCCGGCCCCGGCTCCGTTCCGGCTGCTACCCGGCCGACGCCACGACCTCCACGGGCACGGGCAGCGCGGGCCAGCCGGCATCCGTCGTGACGAGGCGGTCGGCCCGGAGGACGACTGCCGTCGCCACGACGAGCGAGTCGGGGAGGCGAAGCACTCCGCCGTGGCGGGCTCGCAGCTCCGCGGCCGCGCGGGCGATGGCGCGGGAGATCGGCTCGACCGTTGCCGGAAGCGCGTCGACGAACGAATCGACGACCGCAGCGGCCTCAGGGCCGCGCCGATACGGGGCCACCAGGCATTCGGCATAGGCGGACGCCGGCAGCACCAGCACGTCGCCCCGCTCGCGAGCCGTCGCGAACGCCTGCACCGCGGCCGGATGGTGCGCGTCCGAGGAATCGAGGACGGCGATGACAGGCCCGGCGTCGAGAACGGTCAGTCCCATTCGCGTCGGAGCTCGTCGAGCTGGCCCGCCGGGTAGACGTCGGTCAGCAGGCCGCTGAACTGCTCGACCGGGTCTTCCTCGCGGACCAGGAGGACTTCACCCGGGCCACGCACCTCGGCCCTCAGGCGATCGCCGGTCCGGATGCCGGCCTGCTGGAGGGCGTCGACCGGGATCGTGACCTGGTTCTTCGCGCTCAGCCGCGTGAACCCGCGGCGGCGCCGTTGCTTTACCTTCGGCTCCATGAGTCAAGGTTAGTCGGCCCGATGCCGGGAGGCAAGCGCTGGGATCAGCCGCGCGGATGCCCTCGTCCGCGTGATGCAGATGGGTGCATCGGCGGCGCGGCTGCCACACCGGCCGGTTCCGGCTCACCCGGACCGTGCCTGCCCGAGCCTGAAGATCGAACGCGCGCGGCCCTCCGCGACTCAGTAGAGTCGGAGGGCGTCGCCCATGGACGCCGGGAGGACGACCGGTTGGATCGCGACCTCGTCGAGCAGGCCCAGCGCGGCGACCGGGACGCGTTCGCCATCCTGGCCCGGACGCGCGGTGACCGGCTCATGGCGATCGCCTACCGGATCCTCCGGGACGTCGGGCGGGCCGAGGACGCCGTGCAGCAGACGCTGGTGATCGCCTGGCGCGAGCTGCCCACCCTGCGCGACCCGAACCGTTTCGACGCCTGGCTGCATCGCCTGCTCGTCAACGCCAGCTACGCGGAGGCGCGCCGCTGGCGGACCTGGAACGCCAACGTCCGCGTCCTCCCGGTCGACGGTCCGGCCGGACCCGACGAGGCGCTCTCGGTCGACAATCGCGATCGACTCGAACGCGGCTTCCGACGGCTCCCGCCCGACCAGCGGGCGGTCCTCGTGTTCACCCACTACCTGGGCCTGACCCCGACCGAGATCGCCGAGCGACTCGAGATCCCCGTTGGAACGGCCCGGTCCCGACTCCACTACGCCCACCGGGCGATGCGTGCGGCCATCGAGGCCGATGAGCGCCCCGTCGCGGTGGCCGGAGGGCGGCCCCGATGACCGACCAGCGTGAGCTCGACCGGATGCTTGGTGCCTTCTTCGACGAGGGCGTGGACGAGCTGGCCGACCGGGTGATCAACGCCGCCCTCGACGAGGTCGACCGCACCCGACAGCGACGTGCCCTGCGCATGCCGCTCAGGTTCCCTCCGAGGAGCATGTTCACCCGCCTCGCCACGGCCGCGGTCATCGGCGTGGTTGCGGTCGGCGGCACGCTCTACATGATCCAGGCCGGCCAGCCCGGCTTCGGCGGTTCTGGCCCGACACCTGGGGCAAGTCCCAGCCCCAGCCCCAGTCAGCCCGCCAGTCCATCACCCAGCCCCGTCGTCGTACCCAGCGAGGCGGCCTACGTCCTGGGGAGCGAGACCGTCTCGGTGACGACCCCGGGGCCGCAGACGCACGCGGGCGACGTGACCCGGTTGCGCGGGCGGATCGCCACCTCGGTCGACACGATGGATGATCCGCGGGTCACCGGGACAGGGATCATTGACACCAGCTTCGACATGTACGGCAGCGTCGGTCCGCAGTGGGGGACGTACCGCCTGGAGAACGCCGGGGGGGCCTGGGAGGGTAGCTGGACCGGCGCCCTCTGGGAGGGCGGCAACGCCACCAATCTCGCGGGCTGGCTCGTCGGCAGCGGTGCCTACGAGGGCTGGACCTACTATGCCCACATCTGGGGCTCGAGCAGCCTCCAGGTCGAGGGGGTCATCTTCCCCGGCCCGCCGCCGACGACGCCGCTCCCCGTGTGGTCGCCGATCCCCTCGCCCTCGCCGATCGCCTCGTCGTCGCCACCCGGGTCCTCGCCGCCAACGGCCAGGGCCGGCCCGGCGTACGTCACCGGCACCGGGACGTTCTCCTTGACCGGCGGAACGCAGACGATGGTGGGCGACGTCTCGCAACTCCGCGACGCCGCCATCGCCAGCGACACCAGCATGAGCGACCCGCGGGTCAGCGGGACGGGGCCCGCTCGCCTCGATAACGACCTCTACGGCACCGTCGGGCTGATGTGGGGGACGTCCGAGTTGGAGAACGCCGGGGGCACCTGGAAGGGCACGTATACCGGCGGGCTCTGGGACCAGGACAGCGCCCTCAATCGCAGCGACGGGACCTTCTGGTCCGTCGGCAGCGGCGCCTACGCGGGCTACACCTACTACCAGCACCTCACCGCCACGGGCGACTCCGTCACAGTCGAGGGCATCATCTTTCCGGGGCCGCCCCCGACGCCGTAGCGAGACCACTCGGGCTCGGGCCGGCCGGCGGTCCCGGCCGGCTCCACCCCGTTCGTGGGATGGGACGCGCACCGGGTGCTCGGGGGCCGCCCTGCGCCTGGTGCGTCTACCGCGCTGAGCCATCGCGTCGTCCGTTCGCCAGGCCGTCGCCGTGCCTGCCCGATCTGAGATATCGAACGCGCGCGACCCTCGGCGACTCAATACGGTCTGAGGGCGTCCCCCGATGGACGCCACGGAGAATGATCGGTTGGATCGCGACCCCGTCGAGCCGGCACGGCACGGTGATCTGGACGTCTTCGCCATCCTGGCCCGGACGCACGGTGACCGGCTCAATGACGATCGCCGCGGTACGCGTCCCAGGAGGGGATGAAGGATGAACGGGTGTCCCGTGAGCTGGCGGCTCCTCGTCGGCGTGATTACCGCCGTCCTGCTGGCCGGTTGCGCTTCCGGCGCGAGTTCGACTCCAGGCCCCGCGACGCCGGCACCGACCGTCGCGGCCACGTCGCCTCGCCCGCCAACGTTCGAGGTGAAGCTAGAAGAATCGAGCGTCACCTATGAGTCGGCCAACCCGGTGGTGACGCCGGACGCGCTCGACGTCTATGCGCCGGCCAAGGCCGGGCCGTGGCCCGTGGTCGTCATGTTCCACGGCGCACCGGGCAGCGACCCGGCTACGGATCGCGGGTACTTGAGCGAGAACGCGCGGCGGGTGGCGGAGCTCGGGTTCGTCGTCTTCAACGCGTCCTGGGGCCACACGCCCGCAGTGGCCGACATGTCCTGGCACGACGGACTATTGGCGACCCAATCCCAGGGAGCCTGCGCGGTCGAGTTCGCGCGGGCGAACGCGGCCGAGTACGGCGGCGACCCGGCGACGATCATCGTGTTCGGCCACTCGGGAGGCGCCCAGACCGCGGCAATGGTCGCCTTCGCCCGGCCCGAGCCGGCGGTGGGCTGCCGCGGGGGCACGGCGCTCGGGGCGATCGACGCCCTCGTCACCTATGAGGGCAACTGGCTGCTCTCCACCAACATGCCAGATTGGGACGGCGTCCTCGCCGACGACCCGACGGTCATGGACGCCATCACGCCGTGGAAGTACCTCGCCGGGCACGCGGACCAGAAGGTCGTGATGCTCGTGTCGGAGGATCCGAAGGCCTCCCTGGAGTCTGAGTTTCCGGGCCTGATCGTCGACCGCCCGGTGGGCGACCCGTGGGCCGCCGACTCGTGGCTCGCCGTGCGCGACCCGTCGGGCGACCTGCGCCGGCAGCTCAAGGCGAACGGGGCGCTCGCCGACGGCACGGTCGGCCAGGCCGACGCGGACCGGCTCCTCTTCTCGGTCCTCGAGGCGCAGGGGAACCCCGTCTCGCTCGACGTCATGCCGGGCTCCTCCCACGCCTACCTGAGCGACGCCGGCTGGAAGGTCTTCCTGGCCGCCTTCCCGAAGGCCGCGGCAAAGGACTGACCTCTTCGGCAAGTGCCCCCCGGAGCCTGGGCCTCGTCGGCGTTGTGCCTGTTCCGTGCTACACTGGATCCGTGTAGCACGGGGAAACGAGCCCATGGCCAACCTGACCATCACGATCGACGACCGGCTGCTGAAGCAGGCGCGCATGCGCGCCCTCGAGGACGGGACCTCCGTCAACGCCCTCCTGCGCGCGTACCTGGAGCGCTACGCGGGTTCCGGCGAGGCGGGAGACGCGCTCGGTGGCTTCGTTCGCCTCGCCCGCCGAAGCGCGGCCACCAGCGGTCCTGGTGGTCGCACCTGGACCCGGGACGACATCCATGACCGAGCCGGTCTTCGTTGACACGAACGTCTGGGTCTGCGCGGTCGACAC
>Ga0315268_10005165_pt1 | contig 14077 bp, 10 predicted proteins | sample C1_top_MG_FD_204535 | JGI IMG/M metagenome (GOLD analysis project Ga0315268, IMG submission 204535) | Sediment microbial communities from Yellowstone Lake, YNP, Wyoming, USA - C1_top | ecosystem: Environmental > Aquatic > Freshwater > Lake > Sediment | place: USA: Wyoming | collected 2017-08-01 | reverse complement strand
TGTTCGCCGATATAGTTCAGGTAGTTTTCAACAGCGAAATCCTCGTACTTCCCGTCTGCGGTCATCATCCGAAGGTTACCATCGTAGAGGTTCAAGGCTCCGTCCTTGACCAGTCCAAGGAAACCGGTAGTGACGGGGGCATAACTCTTGACCACATCGAGATACTTGGGAAAAATCTGCGTCTTAGCGAAATCGATAGCAAATGAGGCAAAATCAAGACATTCTTTAGCCATCTCCTTCAGACGGGCTACTTCTTCTTTGGTGACTGGTTTGCTCCAGCCGCCCGGGACGGAGACATCAGGGTGGATGGCTTTTCCACCCAGCACCTGAGTCATCATCTGCCCCAGGAATCTGGCGCGAACGACCTTCTTGGCTACGTCCGGAGCCTTCTGGACTATCCCAACCACATTCCTTATGGAATAATCGGCATCCGGGCCCAGTACAAAATCTGGCCCCGAAAGTATAAAGAAATGCAGCACATGGCTGTGGATGAAGTGACCCATGTAGGCCAACTCGCGCAGCTTTTTCGCCGCCGAAGGTATCTCGACTCCGAAAACAGCGTCACACGCTTTAGAGGATGCTAGATGGTGTGCCCAGGGGCATACGCCACAGATGCGGCAGACGATGCGCGGTAGTTCCTCCACCGGCCTACCGATGCAGAACCTTTCAAATCCCCGCAGTTCAACAACATTCACTTTCGCATCGGCGACGTTTCCCTGGTCATCGAGCTGGAGAGTTACCTTGGCATGACCTTCAATCCTGGTGACCGGCTGAATAACAATCTGCTTCATCATAGTCCTCCTTTCTCACCTTACCATTGTCGGCGCAGGGCGTAATCGTCCAACCACGCCAATAAACCTGTTGAAGGTGGCCATCCTATCCTCAATCTGCCTAGCGTTAAGGCCGATACTGGACAGAGCACCCATCATATCTACCATCGGATTCGCCCCGGCTCGGATGGGACCGAAACAGCCGCGGCACGGCATATAGGCCCTTATGCAGCGAGGGACTTTTTCGGCTCCGCCACAGCCGGACCTTGTTGCCGGTCCCTGGCAGAGAAAACCCTGCTCCATCAAGCAGCGTACCTCGCTTAAGGGTTGACCGGCAGCGAACTGGGCTGACTCCAGAGGTCTCTTCAATGTAGCCACGGCTTTCTTTTCCCTTTTTGTAGGGCAGTCATCACAGACACTTCTCTCCGCTAGGGCAAAGGGCTTGCCTTCAAGCAGACAGGTTAAAGCCTCAGCTACTAGCTCAGGCGTTGTAGGACAGCCGGGCAACTGGACATCAACCTTAACGACTTCGCTCACCGCATAGACCCTATCCGTGAAACGGGGGATGTCTACAGTGGGCGTATCCGCGGGGTCAGTGCTCCTGGTACCGCGATAGACTTTCTCGAAGATGTCCTGCACAGTGTACATGTTCCCCAGGGCCGGGATGCCGCCAAAGTTGGCACAAGATCCAATGGCGATAAGCGTTTTGCACTTCTTGCGCAGTTCCTCGGCTACCCTTCGGTTCTCCTCATTGCGTACACCGCCGCTGATGATGCCAACATCGGCATCCGGGATTTCCAGTGAGGTTTTCTCTCCTTCTTGCCCATAATATTTGTGGTCCATGATGACCGGCATATGGACGAACTCCAGCTTGGGCAGCAAATCCAACAGAGGCTCTCCAATATCGAGAATAGTTACTTCGCAGCCTCCGCAGGTAGCCAGCCACTCCTCCGCTACTCGAACCATATCAGACCTCCTTTTAATATTTTTATTGGGATGGTTTCCCTTCGACTACCACTTCTTTAACCACTCTCCTGGTGAACAAAAAATACAGTCCGCCTTCTTCGACCAGCTCAACGTCAAAGCCGTTGTTCTGGTATTGTTGCCCCACAGCGTCAGCCTCATTTCGATTTGAGTAAATCCTTCCGTCCCACATGAACTTCTTGCCACCGAACGTCCTCGCCAGTTCCATAACTCTCTCCTTAAGAAGTCTTGAATGGGCTGGCACCCAGTGCCTTCACCTGTGATACCATCTCGGTTACGACCTGGGCAAATCGGGGTGCCTCAGATGCGGACACCCACTCCAGCCTAAACCTCTGCTCCTCAATGCCAAAGTCCTGCATCATCAGCTTGATGGCATCAGCCCTTGACTGAGCCTTCAGGTTTCCCTCCTGGTAGTGGCAGTCGCCCGGGTGGCAGCCGCATATTAGCACGCCGTCCGCACCTTTGGTCAGGGCATCAATGACCAAGTTAGGATGTACCATTCCGCTGCACATAACCCTGATGATTCGTATATTCGGCGGATACTGGAGCCGGGACACGCCCGCCAAGTCGGCGCCGGCATACGAGCACCAGTTGCAGCAAAAAGTTATAATCAACGGGTCAAAAGTATTTTCACTCATCTTGCCAACGCTGCCTCCACCATGGCTGATATTTGCTCTAGTTTAAAGTTGCGGATAAAAATGCCCTTCTTGGGGCAGGTAGCCTGACACACACCACAACCACGGCATTTAGCCGGGTCTGACTCCACCGTTTTCTTAACCGCCCCATCCTTCATGTACTCTATCAAGGTGATGGCATCATAAGGACAGGGCTCCACACAGTAAGCACAGCCATCACAGTTCTCATCCACTACTTGAGATATCCTCGGGTCAAGTTCAATCTGACGCTTCGAGAGGACGGTAGAAGCCCTGGCGGCAGCGGCACTCGCCTGGACAATACTCTCGGCCAAAGACTTAGGGCTGTGAGCCAAGCCACAAAGATAGATGCCATCGCTGGCAAAATCCACCGGACGCAGCTTCATGTGAGCCTCTAAGAAGAATCCGTCCTGGGTCAGAGGTATCTTGAGCTTTTTCCCCAGATCACTATTACCATCGGACGGTACTATGCCAGCCGACAGAACCACGGCATCACAATGGATATTCAGACTCATCTTCAGCAAGCTGTCCAGCACAGAAACCGCCAGATGTCCATTAGAGGGCATAACCTTAGGCTCGTGGCCTTCCTCGAACCGGACAAACCTCACCCTGCTCTCGCGTGCTCTGCGATAGTCCGCCTCATAGAAGCCATAGGTGCGGACATCCCGACTTAGAACGAAAACATTTGTCTTCTCATTTCTTTCCTTTATCCTGAGAGCGTTCTTTACTGCCTGCGCGCAGCACACCCGGCTGCAGTAGCCTGATGGCTCCCCGCAGCTACCAACACACTGTATCATCACTACCGAGTTTGCCTTGAAGTCGCCGTTGACCAGCCTCTCCTCAAGTTCAAGCTGGGTCATTACCCTTGGGTCGTTACCGTACATATATTCCCGGGGCTTGTACTCCTGTGCCCCAGTAGCCACAATGACAACACCATGTTCGATGGTATTGGGTTTACCATCAACGATAAATGCCGTTCTGAAATTACCGACAGAACCCTTAAAATCGGTGACTTCGGCATTGGTATAGACCTTAATCCTCGAGTGTCCGGTTACCCTTTTGCCCAGGCTCTCGAGCCATTCTTGCGGGTGGATGCCGTTCGTCAGGAATTTCAATCTCCGCAAGTTTCCACCCAGCACCGAACTCTTTTCGAGCAGATGGGTCTCAAAGCCCTGCTCTGCCAGGTCAAGCGCCGCTGTCATCCCCGCCGCACCGCCGCCGATAACAAGCGCCCGGGGGATGACGCTCACAAACTGTGGATATAGTGGTTCCAGCAGCCTGGCCTTGGCTACCGCCATCCTTACCAAGGCTTTAGCCTTTTCCGTAGCCGCTACCGGTTCATGCATATGTACCCAAGAACACTGGTCACGGATATTTGCCATCTCAAACAAAAAAGGATTTAGACCGGCCTCACGTAAAGTGTCCTGGAACAATGGTTCGTGGGTTCTTGGTGTGCAGGAAGCTACGATGACCCGGTTCAAACCATGCTCCTGTATTTTGTCCTTAATATTCTTCTGAGTATCTGTGGAACAGGTATACAGATTGTCCTCAGCATAGGTAACATCAGGCAATGTTCTGGCGTATTTAACTACTTCAGGGACGTTTACCACACTACCTATATTCCGGCCACAATGGCAAACAAAAACGCCAATGCGGGGCGGCTGCCCCCGGACATCCCTTTCTGGCGCATAAGTCTTTTCAGTGACGAGGGTACCCTTTTGCTCGGCGAGAAAGCCCATTACCTTGGCTGCCGCCGCTGAAGCCTCCATCACACTTTCCGGTATGTCCTTGGGGCCCGAAATGAGACCAGCAACATAAATACCTTCTTTGGAGGAGTTGGTTGGTGAAAACTCGCTAGTACGAACAAAACCATGCTCGTTAAGGTCAATACCAAGCCTCTGCGCCAGTTCAGTTCCTTCTGGTGTTGGCCGAAGTCCCACGGAAAGCACTATAAGCTCGAACTCCTCATGGACAATCTGGCCATCTTCCCTCTGGTACTGCAGGACAAGATTTTTGGTGGCGGGGGCTTCCTTAACTGTTGAGGGGCGGCAGCGGATGTATTTTACACCCAGCTCCTTGGCACGCTTGTAATAGGCCTCAAACCCTTTACCGAAAGCCCGCAGGTCAATGTAGAAGATAGTGCATTCGGTATCCGGCTCGTGCTCTCTCATAATGACCGCCTCTTTGGTGGCGTACATGCAGCAGACTGAAGAGCAGTAGTTGTGGTCAACCTCCCGTGAGCCGACACACTGAATGAAGGCTATTTTCTTGGGCGTCTTGTGGTCAGAGGGCCGCAGGACCTTACCAAGATGCGGACCGGTGGCGGAAAGAAGTCTTTCAAACTGGAGGCTTGAAACTATGTTGGGATATCTCCCGTACCCCAACTCCACCTTCAGTTCAGGGTCAATGATTTCGTAGCCGGAAGCAAGAATTGCAGCTCCCGCCTCGATGTCTACAACCTCGTCCTGCTGCTCATAATTGATAGCCTTCGGCCCGCAGAAGTTCTCACAGCTTTTGCAAGCATCCTTGAGAAAATGCATGCAGCTATCGCGGTCAATAACGGGCACCTTGGGTATGGCTTGAGGGAAGGGGATGTAAATTGACCCCCTTCCGACTAGACCGGCATTGTACTCGGATAGGATGGGCCTCGGGTTATTCCTGGTGATTTTTGCCAGATCGATTGCTCCGGTGGGACATACTACCTCACATGCCCCACAGGTAACGCATACAGATGAAAATTCACCAAAGGGTGGACTCACTTCCCTCTTGTAGCCGCGGTTGACGAAGTCAATGGCACCCACTGCCATTCGCTCTCGGCATACTCTGGCACAAAGACCGCAGAGGATGCACTTCTCATTATCCGGCTTAGAGCGGGTGACCATTGCCTCATCGAAGCCAATTTGTTCCGCTAGCTCCCTTAGTCTTGGAACCTCCGGACAACGTAAAAGAAGCAGCCCCATAACCAGCTTACGGGCCTTGATAACACGAGGTGAAGCTGTTTTTACTTCGAAGCCCTCTTCTACCGGGCAGGCACAGGCAGCAACCAGTCTGGGCCTTGCCGTAACTTCTACGACGCAGAGCCGACATGCTCCTTGAGGAAGCAAAGACTTATGATAACAAAGAGTGGGTATCTTAATGCCGGCTGACTCTGCCACCTGCAATACAGTTGCCCCGGACTCGGCCTGGACATTCTGGCCGTCAATGGTTAATCTAACCACGTTTTGTCCCCTCCAAAACGGACTCCTCACGAGCAACGGCAAGGTCACACCGAAGGCACCGCTTGGCCTCTTTCACTGCTGTCTCCTCGTTGAAGCCCAGCTCCACCACACCGAAATTGTGCAGTCGTTCCGCAACCGGCGCACAGGGCATCGGGAAGCGTTGCGGCTCGACATCCTCCACCGATTGCACCACCGGTTCCACATAAGGTGCCGGCGGTGTGACGGCGTACTCCCTGACTACCGGTTGGCCTCTGAGGAATTTATGGACACTCGCCGCCGCCAGCTTACCGCTGGCCATGGCGTCGGCGATGGTAGAAGGCCCGGTCACAACGTCGCCAGCGGCAAAGATGCGAGGCCGCTTTGTGGTCATAGTCTCCGGATCGGTTACGATGGTATTGCGCTTAGAAATCTCCATCCCGTGGGCTACGGGCAAGAAGGCAAGGTCAGGTTCCTCACCAATTGCTATGATTATATTATCCAGCGGAATAGTAAATTCGGAGTGCGGTATGGGAACCGGTTTCCGCCGGCCGCTCTCGTCATACTCCCCCAGTTCCATACGGAGACACTCAAGACCGATCAGCCGGCCCTCCTCCGTAATGAGGCGATCAGGAGCGGCTAGTTCCACGATTTTCACTCCCTCTTCCATGCCGGCTTCAATCTCACGCCTTATGGCTGGCATTTCCTCCCTGGTTCTGCGGTAAATGATGGAGACCTCTTTGGCGCCGGCCCGCAGGGCCGTCCGAGCGGCATCAATGGCGGCATTACCCCCGCCGATGAGTCCTACACGCTCGCCCACGGTAACCTTATCGCCCTGCTTAATTCTTCTTAGAAAATCAAACGCATGCATCACGCCGGGAATACTCTCACCTGGCAGGCCCAGTTTCAGGCTCTTATGAGCACCCGTTGCCACGAGGATAGCCTTATAGCCCTGGACGAAAAGGTCGTCAAAAGTGAGGCTTGTGCCGACAGGAGTGTTAGTCAGAATCTCGACCCCAGCTTGCTTGATGCATTCGATTTCCAATTGCATGATAAGCCGGGGTAAGCGGAACTCCGGAATAACCATTGCCAGATTACCACCCACTACCGGGCCAGCCTCGAAAATAGTAGGCTGGTAACCGAGGCGAGCTAGCTCGAAGGCGGCGGCTAAACCGGCTGGACCTGAGCCGACGATGGCTACCTTTTCCAGGGTGGGCACTTTGGGCTTGGGCAGAGGTTTGTACCCGTTCTTGGTCACATAGTCGCCGACGAAGCGTTTCAGCCCTTTAATAGATATGGATTCGCCACCGGTCGATACCGCACGGCAGTGGTCTTCGCAGGGGTGGTGGCAGATGTAGCCACAGCAGATAGGCAATGGATTCGGGGTGCGGATGATTTCAAAAGCTTCCTGGTATTCTTTCCGGGCGATATGAGCAATGAAAGCCGGGACATCCGTATGCAGTGGGCACTGATGCTTGCAGGCAGTAAAAACAATTTTCTTGCACACCCCGGCCGGACACCGCTTGTACCTGATGTGTTCTTCATATTCATTCTGGAAGTAGCGTAAGGTGGTGAGGACAGGGTTGGGCGCAGTGCCGCCTAAAGCACACAAAGACGAATCAACGATTGATGCTGCCATATCTTGCAATAACTGGATATCTTCTTCTCTCCCACGTCCTTCCGTAATATCAGTAAGAATTTCCAGCATTCTTCTCGTTCCCTCGCGGCAAGGTGTACATTTTCCGCACGATTCGTCTCTAGTAAAGGTCAGAAAGTATTTGGCTACGTCAACCATGCAGGTATCTTCATCTATGACTACCATACCGCCGGAGCCCATGATAGAGCCGGCTCGGGTAAGTGAGTCATACTCCACCGGCAGGTCCAACTGGCTGGGAGGCAAACAGCCACCCGATGGGCCGCCGGTCTGGACTGCCTTAAAGCGCTTCTCGCCTGGTATTCCGCCACCAATATCAAAGACCAGTGTTCTTAGTTTCGTGCCCATCGGCACCTCAACCAATCCGGTATTCTTTACCTTGCCAACAAGAGAGAAAACCACAGTCCCTTTACCATCAGCCGTGCCCACTTCAGAGAACCAGTTAGCTCCCCTGGAGATGATGAGCGGAATATTTGTCCAGGTCTTCACATTGTTGATATTGGTTGGCTTTCCCCAGAGCCCGCTTTGAGCCGGGAAAGGAGGCCGCTGGCGAGGTTCTCCCGCTAGACCTTCAATCGAGGCAATCAAAGCTGTTTCTTCGCCACAAACAAAAGCGCCCGCGCCCTTTTTGAGGTGCACCGTGAAATTGAAACCGGAGCCTAATATGTCTTTGCCCAGGAATCCCTTTTCTTCAGCTTGCTTAAGGGCTGTAGCTAGGCGCTCTATAGCCAGGGGTTTTTCCGCCCGGCAGTAGATATACCCCTCAGCCGCACCGATAGCGTAGGCGCCGATAACCATTCCTTCGATGACGCTGTGGGGGTCTCCCTCCAGGATACTGCGGTCCATATAGGCACCCGGATCTCCCTCATCGGCGTTGCAGATGATGTACTTGGGATTACCTTCCGACCGGCGGCAGAGGCGCCACTTCCTCCCCGTGGGAAAGCCAGCGCCGCCCCTGCCCCTCAGACCAGACTTCGTCACTTCGTCAATAATTTCATCGGGCTTGAGCTTCGTTAGAGTGGTAAACAGGGTGGAGTATCCTCCTCGGGCGACATATTCCTCGATTTTCTCTGGGTCGATGAGACCGCAATTACGTAAAATCCGCCTTTCCTGCTTGCTAAAGAATGGCACCTCCCCATATTTGGGTATCTTCTCAATCCCTTCAGGCAATGTTTCTATGGGATATCTGAATACCGTGTTCTCAACCAAGTTTACTTCCTCTTCAATCTTGCAGAGAGCATACCTGGGAAGGACACGGTCATAAGCCAGAGCGGCCATGATCTCCCGGCTCTTTTCCGGGTTCACCTCGGTGTAAATGATCCTCGGCCAGCCCGGCTTGATAATGCTGAGTAGAGGTTCTTTAACACAGAAACCGAGACAGCCGGTGGTTTTCACCACAAAGTCAAGGTTCCGCTTACTGACCTCCTCCTTAATCGCCTCGAACACCTCTGTTGCGCCGGACGCCCGACCGCAGGTCGCCATGCTCACCGCAATCTGGGTTCGGCCTGGGAAAAGAGAACGTAAACCCTCCTCTTTTAGTTGCTTGAGGTCTTCTGGACTACGAATCCTCATCTTAGTACCTCGCCAGGATTTCCTGTAAACGAACGGGACTCAGTCTGGCAAATACCTGTTGGCCGATTTGCATACAGGGAGAAAGAGCACAACAGCCAATGCACCGAACCACCTGCAAGCCAAACTTGCCATCTCTGGTAACTTCTCCCGGCCGGATTTCTAGCCTTTTCTGAACTTCATCCATGATTCTCTCCGCTCCACGCACAAAACAGGTAGTACCCTGGCACACGTTGATAACGTATTTGCCTCTTGGTTTCAGGCTGAAAAGGTGGTAGAAAGTGGCTACCTTCAAAATGGAAGCGAGAGGAATATTTAGGTCTCGGGACGTATAGCGAAGCACCGGTTCCGGCAGGTAATTGAATTCTTCATTTATGTCCTGTAAAACGCTAATCAGGGGAGATGCCTCATCTCGATGACGGTTGATAATGTTCTCGACTTTTAACCGGTCACCGTCCGGTAGGCTGGGCTCCGCTGGCTGGACCGGGTAAGCTTTGTATCGGACAAGGCAGTTCCGAGCGCATTCCTCGCAGCCGGTGCACTTGCTCGGGTCAACCGAGCGCGCCTTTTTTCTTATCTGGGCGTGAAAATGCCCGGGTTCACCCTCGATGCTGAGGAGTTCGGAATAGGTCAGCTTCTCGATATTAATGTGCCTTCCGCAATCAACCATCCTCGGGGCTAGAGTACACATGGCGCAGTCGTTTGTCGGGAAGGTCTTATCGAGCTGCGCCATGCCACCACCGATGGCGGGACTCTTTTCCACCAGATAGACCTTGAGGCCAGACTCGGCCAGGTCGAGGGACGCCTGCATACCGGCAATACCCCCCCCTACCACCAGGGCCGCCCCAACCTTCTTATCTAGCATGTAATCCTGCCTCCTTGAGTTTCCTTGTGGCATCAACGAAATGTTTTCTGAGCAGCAGTTCCCCCGGCGGCAATCCGAAGCTGAGACCCAATAATTGCGTAAAGTAGAGAATGGGCAAATTGTAGTCCACTCCATAGGTTGCCTCAATCTCTTCCTGGCGGGCATCCAGGTTAAGGTGGCATAGAGGACAGGCGACGGCAATTCCATCAGCCCCAACCGCCTTAGCTGCCTCTAATATCTCATTGCTTAATCTCAGCACGATATCAGTTTTGCTCAGGGCAAAGGAGGCGCCGCAGCAATCCGTCTTATAGCTCCAATCCAGGGTGGTAACACCGGCTGCCTTTAATATCCGGTCCATGGTTTCGGGGTGCTCACAGATGTCAAACTGGGCCACTTTGGGCGGGCGAGTTAGCAGACATCCGTAGTAGCAGACCACCTTCAGGCCAGCTAGTTCCTGCTTCTTAAGATTTGCAATCCTGTCTAACTGAGACTCGCTCGACATTATTTCCAGAGGATGGCAGACTTTAATCCCATTGGCCAGCGAGCTTCCGATTACTGCCTTCATCTTCTGGCTCAGCTCACGTTCGTTCTCCACCTTGTAGAGAGCCGACTTGAATCGAGAGAAACAGGATGGACATGGGACAATAACCTCGGTCAAATTCATCTTTTGCACTAGTGCCAGGTTCCCGAGAGGGAGGGCTAAAGCTAGCAGGTTGGAAACACTGTGGGCTGGCGTTGAACCGCAGCAGAACCAGTTCTTTATTTCTGCAAGCTGGATATCGAGCCGCTCACATACCGCTCGAAGTGAATGGTCGTATTCCTTCGCTGTAGAATGCAGAGAGCACCCCGGATAGTAGGCGTACCTCATTTCTTTTCCCAGCTATTTACTTGTGAAAATATTCTTCTTGCCGCCAGTGCGCCCCTGAAACTAGGCAAAATGTTAAGCTTACCCTTTGCCAGCATCTTTAGTCCGAGACCTAAATCCTTGCTGAAATTGTGAGTTGATAACTTGAGTAAAGCGATTAAGCCCAGTTCATACATGCGCCCGAAGAAGCTAATGTTTGTCAGAGAGCTCTTGTAGAAAGCGGGCACTTCTGGTATTTTGGCCCTTATCTTCCGGCGCTGGGCAATGATTCTCAGTTCATCCATAGTACCGGCCAGGTCTACATTCTGCGGGCAGCGAGTGGTGCATGTTTGGCAGGAAGCGCAAAGCCATATGGTTTTGCTATTTAACACCAGTTCGGACAATCCTAGTTGAGTTGCGTGAAGTAGCTGAGCAGGCGTGTAGTCCATGGCGTAAGAAACAGGGCATCCGCTGGTACATTTCTGGCATTGATAACACCAATCTACACCGAACCGCCCAGTCTCCTTAATAATGTCGGCGAATTCCGAAACAGTTTCCATCGGTATATCAATTTTCATGCCTAAGAGCTTTACACCTCGTTTTTTGCTTAAAATCCTTTGAGAGGCTCGGCTCTCAGCTTACGGAGCCATATATCTTAAATTGTTTCACTATAATACTACGCAAAACTAACTATAAGAACAGGAAATAATAGCCCATATTTTTCTAAAAAACACTCCATTTATCGGCTAAAACCGTTCCATATTAAGGATATAAAAAGGGCTGCCCAAAAGGCAGCCCTTTTTTAATTACTTACCCTGCGTTTTTCAGGACTTTTCCATTTTGCGCGGCATTTCTATCAGTCCTCTACTTATAGCGTACTTTATCAACTCAGTGCGGTTATGGAACCCGAGCTTTTCCATAACATTTGTCCTGTGTCTGAGGACTGTTTTTACACTTATGAAAAGCCTCTGTGCTATCTCCTGGTTGGAGCGTCCCTCGGCTACAAGCTGAAGTATCTCTCTTTCCCTGTCAGTAAGACGCTCCAATTCGCTTTTCTCTCCATTGGCGCGCATTAGGTACTCTTCAACTAAGGTCGTAGCTGCCGATGGATAAAGAAAGCACTCCCCTTTATTAACGGTGCGGATAGCGGATACAAGCTCCGAGGCCGTTGCGGTCTTGGCGACATAACCCTTGGCCCCTGCCCTCAGCATAGATAGGATATATTCACTGTCCTCATACTGGGTAAGCACTAGCACCCTAGACTGAGGAGTTTCCTTGTTAATACGACGGGTAGCCTCCACTCCACCCATGACCGGCATAGCGATATCCATGAGTACAACATCCGGAACAAGCTTGCACGCCTTTTCCACAGCCTCTCCACCATTGATAGCCTCCCCTACTACCTCAACATCATCATAACCTTCAAGCAGGGAACGAATTCCCTCCCTGAACATCGCATGGTCATCCACTATGAGCACTTTTATCTTGGACATATATTTATCCCCCGTCTATCGGGATTTCCACCGTTACCCTAGTTCCACTACCTGGTTTGGTATCAATGCTCAAAGTTCCCCCCAATAACTGAGCACGTTCCTCCATGCCCCGCAAACCCACGCTCTCTTTGACACTCGCTAATTGTAACACCTGCGAGAGGTCGAAGCCAATGCCGTCGTCCTCAATCTGGACCGCTACCCCTTTCTCCTTGAACTCAAGGCTGATATAGGCACTCTGAGCGTGGGCGTGAGATGCAATATTGGTAATTGCCTCCTGAGCGATGCGGAAGATAGTTATCTCTACCTGTGGAGGCAGCCTATTCTCCGGTCCGGCCACCTCCAGATGCACCTCCACACCAGCCGCCTCCAGAGAATTACGAGCGCATGACCGCAGCGCGGCCGGTAAACCCAAATCATCAAGTAGACTGGGCCTAAGGTTGTAAATTAGCTCATGGACATCTTTGGAAGTAGTCGCAAGCAATGACTTCATCTCTTCCAAAATAGCTTCCACGTCCTTCCCGTTCGGCCCTCGTGCAGCAGTAAGAGCTTCTAGACGGATACCAAGTGTCGCCAGAGCCTGACTGGTTACATCATGAAGCTCCCTTGCTACCCGGCGGCGCTCATCTTCTTGGGCAGAGATTATCCGCCGCAGGAGTTCAGTCCGTATTTGCTCTTTGAACTGTAGTTCCCGATATAACTCAGCATTCTCAATAGCAATACCAAGTTGATGGCCCATGGCGGTTAAGAGGTCCACTTCCTGCCGAGAAAACTGGCGTGCCTCCTGGCTGGTGATGTTAAGCACTCCAACAATCTTTTCCTTGGACTTTAGAGGCACAGCGACAAATGCTTTTATACCTTCCTCAGCCACAGCCGCCCGGCGACTGACTCTAGAGTCCTGGGACATGTCAGCCACCACCAGAGTTTCCCCTTGCTGGGCAACCAGCCCAGCTATGCCCTCTCCCAAGGGAAGATTGGCAACCCCTTGCACATACCTCTCGGAAAAACCACGATGGACCCGATAGGAGAGTGTTTTCGATTTCTCATCAAGTAGAAGGATGCCACCGCTCTCAGCCTTCACTTGCTCCAGAGCTTTATCCAGCGCGCTATTGAGAATGATATCTAGGCTTAGCGACTGACTCACCGTGCTAGCAATTTCATTCAGAGCAACAAGTTGGCGGTTAGCTTCCAGGATGCGTTTCTCCAACTCTTTGCTCTCAGTAATATCCCTACTTAACTCTACAACCTGGGTGATATCGCCGTTACCATTTCGTAGGGGTGAGGCACTGACTTCAATATATCTTTCCGCGTGAACGCTTTCACGGCTGGTGTGGTGTACATGAACAACCCGAGTTGGCATGCCTGTTCGCCAGACCTTATCAACCGGGCATTCGCAGGAAGGTGGACGACAAGGATGGCTTAATTGATGAGTGACCTCATAGCAGTAGCGCCCGATGATTTCTGCACCTTCATGATTGAGATACAGCCTTCGATTAGCCTGCGTTATGCGCAACTGACTGTCCAGCACTATCAACTCGTCCTCAAGGCTATCGATAATCGTTTGCAGGAAGTCCCTGGATTTGGCTAGCTGGTCTCTCGATTGCTCTAATTGTTTGGTCTTTTGCTCAACCTCTTGCAAGGAATCTCTCAACCTTTCTCGCATGACCTGATAACCACTCGCCAAAAGCCCGATGTCCGCTTCAACATCAGGAACTACCGGACTTACCAGGCTCAGCAGGCGATTATGCACACGCCTACTCAGCGTATTGAGGAAGTTGACCCAGACCAATATGCTGAGGTTTGTTAATATTTGGATTTTGCGCCAGACTTTCGCTACCATAGCCATCTTACTTACTAACGCTTATTGCCTGATTTAAACATATTTTATCATGGGCTCTACCTGCGAGCAAAAATTGCCCTACGTCTTATTAATTCTAAAAGTGCCATTAATTTTTCTGGAATTTGAGCGTTTTCTCCCCCCAAAGTACGAACTTTTCTATTGTCGCTTCGGTAGAGGCGGTTTAAATTAGTAAGGCAAGAGCTGTCGAGGCAAA
>Ga0315268_10005164_pt1 | contig 14078 bp, 14 predicted proteins | sample C1_top_MG_FD_204535 | JGI IMG/M metagenome (GOLD analysis project Ga0315268, IMG submission 204535) | Sediment microbial communities from Yellowstone Lake, YNP, Wyoming, USA - C1_top | ecosystem: Environmental > Aquatic > Freshwater > Lake > Sediment | place: USA: Wyoming | collected 2017-08-01 | reverse complement strand
CTCTCTATTGTTACCCCTCTGGATAATATGATGAGGAAACCCTGTCGCAACTGCTCTCGCTATCCTCGGCATAAAGGGATTCTACAGAATAACTCCTCGTATGTCAAGAAATATGGGATGTGTCCCTTATTTTACTCTCCTATGTGTCCCTTATTTTACTCTTCTTTTACCTACGACATGCCTGGCTCGGAGAACTGCTCTACTTTGAGTCCTTTTATCTTTCCGTAATCCCTTATGTCAGAAGTGACAACTGAAAAGCCAAGGGAAATTGCTGTAGAAGCTATCATGAGGTCGTGTGCTCCTATACTAACTCCTTTCTTTGCTAAATTAGCCCAAATTCTTGCATATATCCTTGCAGCACCTAAATCAAAAGGATATATAGGGAATGTCTCAATAATTTTTTCAACATACGCCTCTCTTTTTAATCGCCTCTTTTCTGAGTCAGCCCTGTGAACGCCGTGGAGAAGTTCAGAGGCAGTTACAGCACTTATGCCGAATGGCTCATTTTCTCGTCCCTTAATGAGCTTTTCAATATCCAGAGAAATTCGTTCTATGGCAATAAGAACACTTGTGTCTAATATTACGCCCATCGATTTTTCTCTGGCATTAAAGGTTGGTGTTTTATGATTTCTTTTAAATCTTTATAAAATTTTTCAGAATCATCACCCAAACGAGGAAGTTTTTTTATTAATCCTTTTAAGTCACTTAGGGTTTTTTCTTTAAAAGGTGTCTCAGCAGGGCAGATAAAAGCTACAGGTTTACCACCTCTTAAGATTTTGTAAAGGTCTCCCCTATATTTAATAGAGTTCAGAATTTCTGAAAATTTTCTGACAGCATCTGTTGCACTTATTGTTTTTTCCATAATCCCTCCTTTTGAAAAATATTATAATCATATTTTACATAAAATAGCAACGGCATAATATCATCCCTGCAGAAGCAGAATCCAGAAAAATAGAGATTGGATGCACCGATCCCTCCACCCCCCTCCCTCATTTGTCTTACAAAATTGTCGCATCGACAAAATTGTTACATCTCTTTTGATTAAGAATCCTTGGAAATCAATAAATTGCAATTGGCATGATTTTAGGTTTATCCATTGCAGGTGCGCCAGATGAGTTCCTTAAAGGATAAGGTCAGAGAAATTGAGAAGGAGGCGATAATAAATGCCCTTAAAGAATGCAATTGGGTGATGGCGAAGGCCGCAAAGAGTCTCGGTATAACCGAGAGAATGATTGGCTACAAGATGGAAAAATACGGCATAAAAAAGGAGAAAAAAAATATGAAAACAAGGGTTCTGAGATTTAGTATATTGCTCCTTCTGATGTTTGTCTTCGTTACAGGGGCAAAGGCTGAGGAGCAGAAAGCAGGCAGTATGACTGTTGAGAATATAAAGAAAGCTCTCGGTTTGAGTATCTACCTGCAGGGAGGTTATACCTACAATCTTGAGAACCCTGATTCACAGGAGAATGAATTCAGAATTTTTGACCATAAGGCAAACAGTTTTAATCTTGACCTTGCCCAGTTAGTATTTGTAAGAGATGCGCCGATGAATGGCATCGGCTTCAAACTTAAACTCTCAGCAGGTGAAACAGCAAAGTTTATCCATTCAAGAGGACTGGGTGATACTGATGACCCCTTTGACCTTACTGAAGCATACATTGATTATCTTGCACCGCTTGGGAATGGTTTGAAGTTTCGTTTCGGTAAATTCGCAACATATCACGGTGCAGAGGTCATTGAGGCAAAAGATAATCCTAATTATTCGCGTTCATTTCTCTTTAACTATGCTATACCCTTTACACACACCGGACTGATGATCAGTTATCCATTCTCGAATGCTGTAACTGGCAGTGTCCATATTGTAAATGATTGGGATAATACTAATGATAACAATAAAGGAAAAACCGCGGGACTCAGTGTTGGCATCGTACCGATGGAGGCACTTTCCATGAATTTCAATCTTATGTATGGCCCTGAAAAGGATGACAACAATCATGACAACAGGTTTCTCTTCGACTGGGTAGGAACAATTAAACCGGTTAAGAATCTGACCTTTATACTCAACACGGATTATGCGACAGAACAGCATTCTGCTCCCGAAGGTGGTACAGCCAAATGGTACGGCATCGCTGGCATAGCAAAGTACGACTTCAACGACAGGTACAGCTTATCCATAAGGGCTGAGTATTTTAAAGACCAGGATGGTGTGAGGACAGGCACCCCGCAGGCATTAAAGGAGGCCACCTTCACGCCCGAAATCAGGCTTGCACAGGGATTAATCGTGAGACCGGAGTACAGGCATGACTGGTCCAATGAGCAGGCATTCGATTCGAACAGCAAAAAGAATCAGGACACCATCGCCCTTGCAGTCATGTATACCTGGTAATAGAACTATGTTAAGAAGGAGGTCTCGATGAAAAGATTCTTAAGCATATTGGTAATAATTGGAGTACTAAGTTTTGCAGGGATATTGTTTGCTGAGGAACAGCAGGGTACTCCCCCTACCCCGACAGTAGCTTTAGCTACGGAAACACCGAAGATAGACACAGGAGATACTGCATGGATGATAGTTGCTACCGCATTTGTCATGCTCATGACGCTTCCTGGTCTTGCCTTGTTCTATGGGGGTTTGGCAAAACGTAAAGACAGCCTCAATACCATGGCAATGTCTTTCGTGACGTATTGCATTGTGAGTGTTCTATGGGTTCTTTACGGATTTACATTTGCCTTTGAATCAGATGTTTGGGGGATTATCGGAAGTGCGGAAAAACTCTTTCTTTCAGGGGTTGGAACAAACAGTGTCAATGACCTTGCTAAAACGATTCCTGAGTATGTATATGTTGTTTACCAGCTTACTTTTGCAGCCATAACTGTCGCCCTTGCAAGTGGTGCCTATATCGAAAGAATGAAATTTTCGGCATGGGTGCTTTTCTCGATTTTATGGCTCACCTTTGTATATGTACCTATCGCTCATTGGGTCTGGGGTGGTGGCTTCCTCGCAAAGCTTGGTGCTTTAGACTTTGCAGGCGGAACAGTAGTACATATAAATGCAGGAATCGCAGCCCTTGTGGGGGCATTAGTTCTTGGCAGAAGACATGAAGCATCTCTCAAGCCCAGTAATTTGACCCTCGTTGTAACTGGTGCTGGTCTTCTGTGGTTTGGATGGTTTGGATTTAACGCTGGTTCAGCATTGGCCGCAAACGGACTTGCAGGAGCTGCCTTTATCAATACCAATACAGCAACTGCTCTTGCTGCATTATCGTGGATGGTTACTGAGTGGTTACATACTAAAAAACCAACTGTGCTGGGACTTGCTTCAGGTGCTGTCGCTGGTCTGGTAGCTATAACTCCAGCTGCAGGATTTGTAAATATCAAAGGCGCTATGATCATAGGGATCCTGGCCGGAATCGTTCCCTATTTCGCAGTCGCAAGCATCAAACCAAGACTCGGCTATGATGATTCTCTTGATGCCTTTGGCATTCACGGTGTCGGAGGAACTTTAGGTGCTATCCTCACGGGAATATTCGCAGGTCCTGCAATCAATAACACGGGGAAAGGCCTTTTATTTGGAAACCCTGGCCAGCTGATAACCCAGCTCATAGCTGTTGTTGTAACTTTACTATACAGTGGTACTGTAACCCTTATAATCTTTATGCTCGTAAAGGCTATCGTTGGGATAAGAGTTGAAGCCGAACATGAGATTACCGGACTTGATGAAAGTCAGCACGGAGAAAAAGCATACGGCTTCTGATGCAAGGAATGGCAGAAAGGTAGAACCTTTGCCATTCTCAAAATAAATTTTAAAAAGGAGGACCCATGAAAAAGGTAGAAGCAATAATAAAACCCTTTAAACTCGATGAGGTGAAGAGTGCATTAAATGCGATTGGCATACAAGGAATGACAGTAACAGAAGTAAAGGGTTTTGGAAGACAGAAAGGGCATGTGGAAGTATATAGAGGAACAGAATACGAGGTCAACTTTTTGCCAAAACTGAAATTAGAAGTTGTTGTCCCTGACTCCATAATCGATAAAGTAATAGCCACTATCATTGAAAAAGCAAGAACAGGAAATATCGGTGATGGAAAGATATTTCTTTACTCTCTTGAGGATGTCATAAGAATAAGGACTGGAGAAAAAGGAGAGGCAGCAATATAAATGAGATATAGATGAGGCCTGGCATATTGACAGGCCTCATCTATTATTATTCTTCCCCTACACAATTGTAGAAACAACAAATTTGTAGTATTCCCGCTTTCCTATCTGATTTTCTCTTTGGGGGATTGATATATCTATACAAAATGGCTAATGTCCCTCTGAGTGCAGGTTAGCATCCTACATAATTGTATGATTTTTTAGATTTTAGATATTTACCCTTTATAAAAAACCCAATCAATCAAATAGTTATACCTGGCATGCTTTTAGATAATCGAAAGACAAAGAGAACCGAAGGGAGGGAGCATGCGAAGATTACTTGGTGTTTTAGTCATTATTACTTTTTTTTGCATAACAGGGCTTGTTTTTGCTCAAGAGCAACCTTCTCAAATTGAGGGAACTCCAACAATTAGTTCAAAGATTGACACAGGTGACACCGCATGGGTTTTAGTTTCCACCGCACTGGTGATGTTGATGACACCCGGACTCGCACTCTTTTATGGTGGTATGGTGAGGGGGAAAAATGTGCTTGGAACGATTATGCAAAACTTTTTCGCTATTGCAATTGTCAGCGTGCAGTGGATACTGATTGGTTACAGTCTTGCTTTTGGTCCGGATGTACACGGAATAATTGGAAATCTTGATTGGGCAGGATTACAAGGTGTTGGAGTTAATCCTAACACTGATTATGCGCCGACCATTCCTCATATCGCATTTATGATGTTTCAGGCCATGTTTGCTGTCATTACACCAGCATTGATCACCGGCGCCTTCGCAGAAAGAATGAAATTCTCGTCATACCTTCTTTTCACGCTCTTATGGTCAACAATAGTCTATGATCCTGTAGCTCACTGGGTATGGGGTGCTGGTGGATGGCTTAAAAAAATGGGCACGTTGGATTTTGCAGGCGGCATTGTGGTGCATCTTATATCGGGAATATCAGCACTCGCCGCAGCGCTTATTATTGGTAAGAGAAAAGGCTATTTACAGGAGGCCATATATCCGCACAACCTTCCCATGACTGTACTTGGCGCAGGGCTTCTCTGGTTTGGTTGGTTTGGCTTTAACGCAGGGAGTGCCCTTTCTGCCGGAACATTAAGCACTATGGCTTTTGTAGCAACCCATATATCTGCAGTGGCAGCAACATTGACATGGGTAATTATTGAATGGTTACACAGGGGCAAGCCAACGATGTTTGGCGCTGCAACAGGTTCTATTGCTGGACTCGCAACAATCACTCCTGCATCCGGGTTTGTAGGCCCCATGTCCGCACTAATTATAGGCCTGACAGCCGGATCGGTATGCTATGCTGCCCTGAATATAAAAGGCAGACTTGGATATGATGATTCCCTTGATGCATTCGGGGTTCACGGCGTTGGTGGATTTTTAGGGACCTTTGCCACAGGACTGTTTGCCCAAACACTTATTAATCCTGCAGGGAACAACGGTTTGCTTTTTGGTAATCAGAAATTGCTGCTCTCTCAGATGATTGCCATACTTATCACAGCAGCTTATTCATTCATCATGACGGCGATTATATTAAAGGCCCTTGATAAAACACTCGGGTTGAGGGTTAATGAAGAATCTGAGGAAAGCGGTCTCGATATATCCCAGCATGGAGAAAGTGGGTATTCTTTTTAAGCCGCCTCTGGCGGCTTAATCTGCTTTTTTGACAGGAGGTGAGAAACAAAAACAGATAGAGATAGAAAGAATCAAAGAAAATATCTCTTATTGAATAACAATGAAAAGGAGGTAAACATGGAAAGACCGAAAGACAAAAAGGAGATAATGGAGTTAGTAAAAAAACATGATGTGAAATTTATCAGGCTATGGTTTTCTGATATTCATGGACAACTGAAGAGTTTTGCCGTACCTGTTGAAGAACTTGAATATGCATTAGATGAGGGGATGGGATTTGATGGTTCATCTATCAAAGGCTTTGCGAGAATTGATGAGAGTGATATGATTGCAAGACCTGATACATCCACATTTGCGATCCTTCCCTGGAGGCCAAAGGAAAGAGCCGTTGCCAGGATGTTCTGCGATATCTATGAACCAGATGGTTCTCCCTACAAGGGAGATCCAAGGTATATACTCAAAGTAAACCTCGAGAAGGCTAAGAAGAAGGGTTTTACCCTCTATCTTGGTCCTGAGCTTGAATACTTCTATTTTAAATCTGACAGGGGTACTGAAATTCTTGATGAAGGTGGTTATTTTGATTATCCCATGGATGCCGCTGAAGACCTCCGCCGTGATACTATCCTTGCCCTTGAAGCTATGGGGATAAAGGTAGAGTATTCACACCATGAAGTTGCACATTCTCAGCATGAGATAGATTTACGATATGAAGATGCCTTGACAATGGCTGATATCGTTATGACTCACAGGGTGGTAGTCAAGGAGATAGCCAAGCAATACAACGTCTATGCCACTTTTATGCCTAAACCAATATTCGGACAGAATGGAAGCGGGATGCATACCCACCAGTCCCTGTTCAAGGGTAATCAGAATGCCTTCTTTGACCCAAAGGATCAATATTTCCTTTCAGATACAGGGAAGAAATATATTGCAGGAATCCTTACACATATAAAGGAGAGCACCCTTGTTTTAAATCAATGGGTTAATTCCTATAAGAGACTTGTTCCGGGCTATGAGGCACCTGTGTATATCTGCTGGGCAAGGAGAAACAGGTCAGCCCTTGTTAGGGTTCCTCTCTACAAGCCAGGTAAGGAGAAGGCAACGCGTATAGAGCTACGTTCACCTGACCCAGCCTGTAATCCCTATCTCGCCTTTGCCTGTATGCTGAACGCAGGGCTCAAAGGAATAGAAAAGGGGTACAAACTTTCTGAGCCAACAGAGATAGATGTATATCATCTTTCTGCAGAAGACAGGGTCAAGATGGGAATCGACCAGTTACCAGGAAGTCTTGTTGAAGCCATGGAATATGCAGAAAAGAGTGATCTCCTGAAAGAAACTCTTGGGGACCATATTTTTGAACAACTTATGGCAAGCAAGAAGATAGAATGGGATGATTACCGTATAAAGGTTCACCCCTCTGAGATAGAGCAATATCTGCCAGTTCTTTAAGTATAAAAATAAGTACAACTGCATTGCAATTGGGCAATTTCAGAGGAAATTGCCCAATTCTGTTAAGAACAAAGCTTATGAGGGAGTTTAACGGATGTACTTTTTGATGTATTATATTTAAGAAAAACTTTTGAGTTTAAAACAAGTGGCAGTCCTAATCATTAAAAACATCGGAACAGAAGGTCCGGGAACAATAGAAGATTTCCTGACAAGGGAGGATATTGCTTTCACTATTGTGGACCTCTCTGCCGGAGAAGTACCTCCTCACTTAGAAAATTTTGACACCCTTCTAATCATGGGTGGGCCTATGGCTGTTTACGAAATGGATAAGTACCCTCATCTCATGATAGGATCACGCCTCATCAGAGAAGCAATGAACAGAGACATGAAGATTCTTGGAGTTTGCCTCGGTGCTCAGATGGTTGCTTATTGCCTTGGCTCAGGGGTCTATCCAGGTCCCGGTGAGGAAACAGGATGGTTTAGCATAGAACTCACAGGGGAAGGATTAAAAGACCCGCTTATGAGAAAACTCGCGATGCATCCCCGTGTCGGGGATTTCTGGAGAAAGTTTAAGGTCTTTCACTGGCATGGTGATACCTTTGATCTTCCACTTAGCTCTGTATTATTAGCAGGTTCCGAGCGTTATAAAAACCAGGCCTTTAGATACGGGGATAAAGTTTATGGATTTCAGTTCCATATAGAGGTCACAAAAGATATGACCCTCGAATGGTTTGAGGACAGACCTGAAAGAGATTCCCTTATGAAAGAAACAGAAAAAATCTATGAAGAATATGCAGGGAGAGCAATGAATTTTTATAAGGCATTTTTCCGAAAGAGATAAACTCCGTTAGAATTGCATACGGGACCCGTAGTAAATTGTAACGGATCGGGGCATTATCTCAATTGCATTATTTGGGTTAACTAACTAAAAGGAGGCTAAAATGGCGGTAACAAAAAGCAAAAAGGTTTTAGAAAAACCACGAGACAAAAGGGATGTGATGGAGTTAGTAAAGAAGCATAATGTGAAGTTCATCAGGCTCTGGTTTGCTGATATCCATGGCCAGCTCAAGAGTTTTGCTGTCCCTGTTGAAGAACTTGGATATGCATTAGATGAGGGGATGGGCTTTGATGGTTCATCCATCAAAGGTTTTGCACGGATTGACGAGAGTGATATGATTGCAAGACCAGATCCAAGCACCTTTGCGATTCTCCCATGGAGACCTAAAGAGAAGGCAGTTGCGAGGATGTTCTGTGATATCTATGAGCCAGACGGTTCACCTTACAAAGGAGATCCACGATATGTTCTGAAGATAAACCTTGAGAAAGCAAAAAATAAAGGGTTCACCTTTTATCTCGGCCCTGAGCTCGAATACTTCTATTTTAAATCTGACAGGTGTCCAGAGACCCTCGATGAAGGTGGTTATTTCGATTATCCTCTGGATGCCGCTGAAGACCTCCGCCGCGATACCATTCTTGCCCTTGAATCCATGGGAATAAAGGTAGAATATTCCCATCATGAGGTTGCCCATTCACAGCATGAGATTGATTTAAGATATGAAGATGCCCTCAAGATGGCAGATATCGTCATGACCCACAGGGTAGTAGTGAAGGAGATAGCAAAGCAATATAATGTTTATGCTACCTTTATGCCCAAACCCATATTCGGACAGAATGGAAGTGGAATGCATACACACCAGTCTCTATTCAAAGGTGACCAGAATGCCTTCTTCGATCCGAAGGATCAATACTTTCTCTCCGATACGGCAAAGAAATACATTGCAGGTCTCCTTACCCATATAAAGGAGATCACTCTGATTTTAAATCAGTGGGTCAATTCATATAAAAGACTCGTTCCTGGCTATGAGGCTCCTGTGTATATCTGCTGGGCAAGGAGGAACAGGTCAACCCTTGTAAGGGTTCCTCTTTATAAGCCGGGTAAAGAGAAGGCAACTCGTATAGAGCTTCGTTCACCTGACCCTGCCTGTAATCCTTATCTTACCTTTGCGTGTATGCTGAATGCAGGACTGAAAGGAATCGAGAAGAATTATAAGCTTCCTGAACCCATTGAGATGGATGTTTATCATCTCTCTGAAGAAGAAAGACAGAAATACAATATAGACTGCCTCCCTGGGAACCTGAACAGGGCATTAGAATATGCAGAGAATAGTGAACTGTTGAGAGACACTCTTGGTGACCATATCTTTGAACAATTCATAACAAGCAAAAAGGTAGAATGGGATGAATATCGAATACAGATCCATCCTTATGAGATAGAGAGATATCTGCCAATTCTCTAAGTACAAATAAAGATTTTCAATCACCCCTCCTATCCTCCCCTTGCTGAGGGAAACATACCCCTCCTTAATCCTCCCCTTACTAAGGGGAGGATTGGTGGGGTTATAGTTTTGAAGACAACACAAACTACATGTTAAACTTATGAATGATAATAAAGGTTGAGAATCTAACAAAGAGATTTAACGGTATCACTGCTGTTGATAATATCTCCTTTGAAGTCGAAGAAGGTACAATCTTCGGCTTTCTCGGACCAAATGGCGCTGGTAAGACAACGACAATCAATATCCTCTGCACACTTCTCTCTCCAACATCAGGTAAGGCCTTTATAGCAGGGCACGACTGCATGAAAGAACCTTCCAAGGTAAGAAAGGCTATCGGTATCGTTTTTCAGGATACAACCCTCGATAAGGACCTGACAGCCTATGAAAACCTTATGTTTCATGCCTATCTATATAATGTTCCAAAAAATGAAATGAGCGAGCGTGTATCTGATGCCTTAAGGTTTGTGGGCTTATACGAAAGGAAAGACGACCTTGTCAAGAAGTTCTCAGGTGGCATGAAACGCAGACTTGAGGTCGCAAGAGGATTGATACACAGACCGAGAGTTCTGTTTCTTGATGAACCAACGCTTGGACTTGATCCACAGAGCAGAACGAACTTATGGGAGTTCATAACAGAACTGCCTGAGAAACACAATGTTACCATCTTTATGACTACTCACTATATGGAAGAGGCAGAAGTCTGCAGCAGAATTGCCATAATAGACAAAGGAAAGATCATTGCCATAGGAAGCCCTGAAGAACTAAAAAGGACGGTAGGAGGAGACGTTGTTTATATAAAGACTTCTGACAACGTAACAGCTAAGGAAGAGATAGAAAGATTTTTAAAGCTACCTGTTTCTGAAAAAGAGGGGGAACTTTATATGACTTGTGATATGGGCGATACCTGTATTCCTGAAATGATGAGGAAGATAGGCGGAAAGGTACTCTCTATAAGGCTTCAGAGACCGACTCTGAACGATGTCTTCCTTAAACTCACGGGAAAGGCCATACGTGAAGAAGATGCCTCTCCTGAGGAAGGTGTCAAGGAGTATGTTCGTGCATACAGAAGAAGGCACTGAAAATGGGATTCAAGATGTAGGGGCATATTGCAATATGCCCCTACCCACAAATCCTTGAACCCTTTAGGAGAAGCTTGTTGGAATTCAACGCCGTTTATGTAATAGTAGCAAGGGAATTCAAAAAATTCATTAGGGAGAGGAGTCGCCTCTTTTCGACAGTCGCAAGACCCCTGTTGTGGTTATTTATTGTGGGTGCTGGAATTTCACGTCTTGTACCGCATGACGTAGGAATTCCTTATATTCAGTTTATTTTTCCGGGAATACTTGGAATGACTATACTCTTCAGTTCCATGTTTTCCTCTATATCAATCATATGGGATAAGGAATTTGGTTTCATGAAGGAGATCCTCGTTGCTCCTGTATCGAGACTCTCCATTGTTATTGGCAAAGCTTTAAGTGGAACTGTTGTATCCAGCATTCAGGCAATGATTATTCTTGCCCTCTTCCCTTTCATAGGGTTTAAGCTCGGCTTATTGCAGATTATAGGCGTCCTTTTCATATGCACCTTTCTGTCATTTTCCATATCTGCTTTCGGCATTGTCCTCGCAACATTCTATGAGAGTTACGAGAGCTTCAGTGTAATAATGAACTTTATAATCATGCCGATGTTCTTTCTTTCAGGTGCAATGTATCCTGTAAAACTCCTGCCAGAAATCCTGAAGATTGTTTCTAAAGTTAACCCCCTTACTTATGGCATTGATGCCATAAAGCATATACTCTTTCCCTTTGAGAAAGGTAGGATGAGCCCAGATTTTCCGTTTATAATAGATATAGCAGTTATTATTGCAACTTCAATTATTTTTGTGTTAATAGCCGGTAAGGCCTTCGAGAGGAAAGGATAGGAGGATATATGACCATTACCGAGAAGATTCTGGCAAAACATTCGGGCAGGAAAGAGGTTTCACCTGGCGAGTTAATAAATGCAAGGGTAGACCTGATTCTTGCAAACGATATTACTGCACCCATAGCAATATCTGAATTCAAAAAAATCGGAGCAAAGGATGTCTTCAATAGAGAGAGAATTGCCCTTGTCCCTGATCATTTCACACCTCCTAAGGACATAAAGGCAGCAGAACAGTGCAAGATACTGAGGGATTTTTCGAAGGAATATCATATTAGCCTCTATTTTGAGGTAGGCAGGGTTGGGATAGAACATGTCCTCCTCCCTGAAGAAGGTATTGTTGTGCCAGGAGATTTAGTCATCGGGGCGGATAGTCATACATGTACCTACGGTGCCTTAGGTGCATTCTCAACAGGCGTAGGGTCTACAGATGTAGCAGCAGCAATGGCAACAGGAGAATGCTGGTTCAAGGTTCCAGAATCAATGAAGTTCATTTATTACGGAAAACTCAATAAATGGGCTGGGGGTAAAGATTTGATTCTCTATACCATCGGAGACATAGGAGTTGATGGAGCACTTTACAGGGCAATGGAGTTTGAAGGTGAGACAATAAGAAATCTTCCCATTAATGGAAGGTTTACGATGTGCAATATGGCTATTGAAGCTGGGGGTAAGAACGGAATAATTGTTCCTGATTCGATTACCGAGTCTTTTGCAAATAAAAGGGCAAAGAGGCCATATACACTTTATACCTCTGATAGTAATGCAAAATATGTTGAGGTACGTGAATATGACTGTTCAAAAATTCCCCTCACTGTTTCCTGTCCCCATCTTCCATCAAATACAAGACCGGCAGCAGAGCTGTTTGAGGTGAGCATTGACCAGGTTGTCATAGGCTCCTGCACAAATGGACACCTTGAAGACTTAAGGGAAGCTGCAAAGGTTATTAAAGGCAGAAAAGTTAATCCCAATGTAAGGATGATAGTTATTCCTGCTACACAAAAAATATATAAGGAAGCAATGGAAGAAGGGTTACTGGATATTTTCATTGAGGCAGAGGCAGCAGTATCTACTCCAACATGTGGTCCCTGTCTTGGCGGTCATATGGGTATACTCGCTAAAGGTGAGAGGGCAATCGCAACAACAAATAGAAATTTTGTCGGAAGGATGGGACACCCTGAAAGCGAGGTTTATTTGTCCAACCCAGCAGTTGCAGCAGTATCAGCAATTTTAGGAAGGATAGGCACTCCTGAGGAATTAGGACTATAATGACACCAGAAGATAAACTAAAAGAACTCGGCATTGAACTCTTAGAGGCACCCACTCCCCTCGGCTCATATATTCCTGTTCTACAAACTGGAAATCTCGTTTTCCTCAGTGGGATATTACCTTTACGGCAGGGAAAACTCACAAGGCAGGGCAAGGTAGGCAAAGAAATAAGTCTCGATGAAGCAAAGGAAGAAGCGATGATAGCCACTATAAATGCCCTATCTGTTCTGAAAGCCCATATTGGGAGTCTTGATAATGTTAAAAGATGCATCAGGATTACAGGTTATATTTCCTCAGAACCTAATTTTATCGAGCAACCAAAGGTATTAAATGCAGCCTCGGATCTGCTTTTCGAGATCTTTGGGGAGAGAGGCAGACATGTGAGATCAGCCGTTGGAGTAAATGTTCTTCCTCTCAATTCACCTATTGAGATAGAGTTTATTTTCGAGGTTTCTTAATTCAGATTATTCATAAAATTAATGGCGAATATAGTATTTGAGCAGATTTTTTTGCTGATAGTCCAATGAAAATATTCCAATATAAAGAGGCAAAAACCTCGGAGGTCGGAACGACCGAGAATGAGCGAAAATACTATATCTGCCATGGGATCAAAAATTTATTAATTGAGTAGGTCAAGATGAAAAATCAGATTAAATATCTACAAAACCTGTTCTACGATCTCTTGAATGACTATGGCCGCGTCTTCATAACGGTTAGGTATTCTGAGCGAACCATTATCGGTAACAGGGGGTTTACAGATGAAGAGAAAGAAAAAGGATTAACTTTGGTATTTAATAACAAAAATCATAAGAACCTCCAGTGGACTGAAGACGGCGGTATTGTAGCCGCCCTCGGTTTTAGTACCAACAATAGAATAGAGAATTGTTTTATTCATAATGAAGATATAGTTTCCGTTTTCTCTCCAGATGCCAAAGTAAAGTTTGACAGGTGGGATATGCGGGATGTGAAAGAATCCCCTGAAGAATCTGAAAAATCCAGAGAACCTGAAAAAGAAAAATCGGATGAAGAGAAAATAATATCTCTGGACAATTTTAGAAAATCAAAAAACTAAGAAGTATAACTGAAGCCTATCAAAGATGTTAGGTGCATTGTTGATTTCGGTTAAGCTTCAATCTGAAGTTGCAGAGAACAAAAGTGAATGAAGTTTTCGGTATTGGAGCAATTGTAGATTGAAGCATGAAGAACGAAGCCGCTACGCACCCTATGGCGATTCAATTCACCTTCTGTGTCTTTTCCCTTCCGAATTGGATATAGTTTCGATATTGTGATACCGCTTTGCCGAGTGAGCCTAAT
>Ga0315268_10005163_pt1 | contig 14078 bp, 11 predicted proteins | sample C1_top_MG_FD_204535 | JGI IMG/M metagenome (GOLD analysis project Ga0315268, IMG submission 204535) | Sediment microbial communities from Yellowstone Lake, YNP, Wyoming, USA - C1_top | ecosystem: Environmental > Aquatic > Freshwater > Lake > Sediment | place: USA: Wyoming | collected 2017-08-01 | reverse complement strand
AATGAACTGTACTATTACAAAGCCTCTAATAACAAGCGAGACTTAATCATATGGTATGGCAATACACAAGCCCTCACAACCTTCGGACAGTACGAGCTTTGCGGACGCGTTTTAGACATAGCCAAAGAATTGGGCTGCAATTACGTAATAACTTTGGGCGGCTTCAAAAAAGACGAAGTAAAAACGCCGCCGGAAATCTACTGTGCAGCATCAGACCCTGAAACATTAAACGAAGCCTTAAACCTAGGGGCAAAAGTGATGATTGGACAAATATTCGGCGTAGCTGGGCTCTTAATAGGACTTGGCAAACTCAGAGGATTTAAGGGCTTCTCGCTTTTGGTTGAAACTTTAGGCACATATCCAGACGCAAACGCCACAAAATATGCATTAGAGGCTTTAAACAAATTTTTGGATATGAACATAGACTTGGCAAGGTTGAATGTTGCAGCAGAGAAGACTGAAAAAATATTGGAATCCTTCGGTTTGATTAGAACTGCGGAAGAGGAAAAGAAGAAGGAAGAACAAAAATTCCGCTGGTTCGTTTAGCCTTCACTTGCATTATGAAAATTTTCAATTCTATCGAGAATTTTCTCTATTCTCCAGTAAGTTTTCATTTCATGTTTCCATTCCTTTGGAAGTTTACGCTTAAACCTTCCAGCTGCACGCCCATCCATAATAATGATTGCTCCTTTGTCTTCTGGGCTGCGTAAAAGTCTTCCAGCAGACTGCGCCAGTGCGTTTAAGCATGGAATGTCATTTGCGTATTCTATTGCCTTATCCCCAAACTTTTCTCTGAAATATTCGTAAACAGCAGCTTGAAGCTCAGTCTTTTTTGGGTATGGCAAACCAACAATAACCACAGCTGACAACATGCTCCTCCCTCCAGTGGACATATCAACTCCCTCGCTTATCTTTCCTCTCGCTACTCCAAAAACCACACATCGTTCATGGTCTCTTAAAAATTGGAGCACATCCAAAATTCCAGTGCCCCTCTGCTCCATGATAAAGGGCATGTCAAACTTTGCTATGCCTGCGATTTCCTGCATAACCTCGTAGGAAGGAAAGTAAACCGCTACTCGTCCATCAATTTTATTGATTATTTGTTTAAGATGCTCAGCAATTCTTTTCCATTGGATTTCGTTACGTTTCTTAAACTTTGTTGTAACCGCCTTATCCACTATGATAAGCCTATTTTCTGGCGGAAAAGGACTTGGAAGTTCCATGGTTTCGCAGCGTTTCCTTTCAATTCCTAAAACATCCATGTAATAGTTCATGTGCCAAAGCGTTCCAGACATGAGGATGGCGGAGCGAAGCTTATTGATGACGCTTGCAGCCAAGGCTGGGTCTAAGCAGCGAATTCCAATTCTCACGCTTTTTCTTCCATCCCTATCGATTTCCACGTTCACGTATCGGACATAACTTGAACCAGTTAGGCTGACCCAGTCTGAAAGAAAGCTTGCACACCTTGACAAATAAGAGATTGGACTTTTGCCAACTTCCGCCCTTTTATATCGGATGATTTCTCCTTTGTCTGAGAGTTCAGAAATTAACTCTATTAGCTTATTCGCATTAAACTTCAAATCTTTCATTATAGCATCGACTAGAATGTTCTTTCCAATAATGTGCTCAACATCTGCGCCGAATTTTTTGTTAACTTTCCTCCCAAGTTTAACCATAACCCTATAGAGGGCATCCAAAAAACCGAAATCATCCAAACCAAAGGTTTCAACTTCCTTCAAAGCCCTTCTAACAGAAGCCAATGAAAGCTCATCTGAAAAAATGCCAGCAGCATAATAAGGCAAACTGTGAGCCTCATCAAAAACGCAGTTAACATCCTTAATTCGCCACCCAGCCTTCCCCAAAACTGAGCCTCTAACAGAATCCACAAGAAGGTAATTGTAGTTGCCTATGATAATGTCAGCATACTTTGCAAGAACTTTCGTAGCCTCGTAGGGACAAATTTCCTTTTCATAGCAAATCCCATAAACCTCATCCGGCATCAAGGGGCCGACTTCTCTAATCTTGTTTATTACGTTGTAGGCGTGCCAACTTGGCTTCCAACCACTGTAGGTTCGCTCATAATATTTACATGTTCTTCCAAAAGTGCCTTCCTTCAAGCCTTTGCAATAGTAAAGAAAATCACGGTAGCTAATGTCCCTCAGTTTTTGGTCTTCTAAAGCATGAGGACACATTTCCTTCTTACTCTTAAAAACAGAAGCAACAAAACTGACATCGCAATGTTCTTTTATGCTTTTTAGCTCTCGGCAATAGATTTCAAGCTGGTTTCTGGTTCTGGTTAAGGCAAGAAGTTTGCCCACGGAATTGTTCCATTCTTTAGCCATGAAGAAGGCTGTTAATACGGAAATGGACTTTCCAGTGCCGCAAGGCGAAGAAAGCAAACCTATCTTCCCATTTCTAATAACATCAAAGTTAAATTTTATGGCGTCAAGCTGAAAGGGACGAAAGGTTGGATAAGGAAAGAATTCTTTAACCAACTTCTTAAAATCAGCTCCCCCCTCTACTTTTGCCTCAGACTTTAGTATGTTGCCAGACACCCGCGTAAGCAAGGTTCCACATCTTTCACAAAAATGGCTTTTCTCATAATCTTCCATAGAGTAGGTTTCGCCGCATCGGCGACACACAAATGCCTTCTCTTTCAAAGATTTTTCAGCCATAGCTATCCTTTAACCTCTCTCAATATGTTCAGCATTTTCTGCGAATTTTCTAGCATTGCATGGTTGTTGTTGAAGAAGACATAAGCCCTTTTAGGTTTAACCTTTAGAATTTTGTCAGCCACTTCCCATAACTCTTCATCTGTGTAAAAGTGGGCATACCATTCTGTTCTTCCATGCATCCTCTCATAAACCAAACCATTTGTGTTAAATACATCTCTTGGAAAGTCTGGGGAATCAACGCTAACCCATGTCATTCCAAGCCCAGAACACCAGTCTATCCATTCTTTATCGAACCACTTTAGATTTCGAACTTCGAGGGCAAACTTTTCCTTAAGCTTGGTTTTTTCAAAAAAGCCCTGTATTAATGGAGCGGATTTCGGAGTCATGGATGGTGGAAGCTGGAAGAGAAAGAAGTCTATGCTTGGTTCTAAGGGTGCGAAAAGGTTTCTAAACTTATTCCATAATTGAAAAGCCTTATCATTAAACTTGAAGGTGTGGGTTATCAAACGATTAACCTTAACAGACCATCTAAGCCCTTTACCCTTCCCAGCCCAAGACCTAACCATATTTGGAAAAGGGAAACGATAAAAACTCGCATTCAACTCCACAGCATTCAAGCCAGATTTCCCCACATACCAATCAAAATTTCCACCCTCATTCCAAGAATACGCCCAGCCCGAAGTCCCAACGTAAAATTCCAAACCCTTTCACTAATCAATAATTTTGTATCTGCAATAAAAGAATTTATTCCCTCCAGCATCCTTAGATTTAAGTGCAACATAAACTCTTTTCATTTCTTGTGGGCAGTATGTCTAAAAATTTCAAACCCACGGTTTTTGCAGACACCCGCGAAAGCTTAGATGTTAAAGACTCCCTAACTGAGCTTGGCTCAGATGTGGTTGAAAGGGTTTTGGCGCCTGCAGATTACGTGGTTTCAGAAGATTATGCTGTTGAGAGAAAGGAACTCCACGACTTTTTCCGCTCAATATTTGATGGAAGACTTTTCGAACAAGCTGAGAGATTGGCAGAAGCTTATGAAAATTCATGTTTGCTCGTAGAAGGCGACGTAATAAAGGCTGTAAAAGCCCTCCGCAATCCCATGATTTTTTGGGGTGCTATAGCAAAAATTATGGCAGACCATCACATTTCTTTAGTATTCACTCCCGACGAGCGGCACACAGCCATGTTTCTTCACAGCCTTGCCAAAAAACTTCAAGAAGAGAAACGAAGAAAAGTATTGGTTAAGCATAAACCCAAAGTCTACACCCTGAAGCAAATGCAAATTTCAGCCGTGCAAAGCCTACCACTTATAGGCCCAGAAAGAGCTGAACTTTTGCTCAAAAAATTTGGAAGCGTAAGACGAGTTTTCCAAGCATCAAAAGTGGAACTTCTTTCCGTAAAAGGGTTGGGCGAAAAAACTGTTAAGAAAATTTTGGATTTCCTTGATGCAAAATATCAATAAAAAATAGGAAAACTTGGTTTAGCCCTTCACTTCGCTGATGAACTGCTCATAAACCTTCTGCACCCGCTCAGCAGCTGGGCCTGAACCTTCCACTACGCCTTTCTCTGTTACCTTAACCTTGTCCATAACCCAAATGAAACCCTTATCCTCGTAAAGTTTAACCATTGTTGGAAAAACCTTTTCAAGACGGTCAGCCAAAGCCTTAAGGTCAAAGGGTTTTTCCACGCTTAATATTTGTGCCACCACATTACCATTAAGGAAAACTCTGTGCAAAATTTTTCCCTCCTCATCCTTTGCTTCAGCAAGGCATAGGCTTAAAGTGTCAGGATTAATGCCGACTAAAGTTCCGCTAAATGTTTTTCCAGTGGTGGTTGCAACAATCACACTTTTATCCACTAATGCCGCTACTTCGGTGAAAAATTTTCTCTGCGCCACTGACAATTTTTAACCTCCCTAAACTACCTTAACAGTAATGAAAAGATGTATTTAGGATTTTAACAAACTCAGACTCGAACAGTTATCTTATTCCCTTTTTTCACGTAGCATTTCTCATCCAAAAAAATAACTTTGTTAGGTTCAAGGTCTTCCTGCAAACAAACACCAGCCCCCACGATGCTGTTTGGTCCAATTTTCACGCCGGGCAAAAGGGAAGTGTTAATGCCAATTTTGCAGAAATCGCCAACTATAGCGCCAAGTTTGTCCCTGCCCGAATCCACTTTTTCACCTTCCACATTAACTTTAACGTTTTTCTCGTCAAATCGGAAGTTCGCAGTGATTGCTCCGGCGCCGAAGAGGCAGTTGTCAGAAATTATTGAGTCGCCGATATAGTTCATGTGAAACCAACAGTTATCGCCTATCAAAGAATGTTTAATCTCACTTGAAAAGCCCACAACACAGTTATCACCTATGGAAGAGTAGTCTCGAGCCAAAGCGTTATCTCCAATAATGCTGTTAGAACCAATGTAACAAGGTCCCTTTATAGACGCTCCACCAAAAATTTTGGTGCCACGACGAATCCAAACTTTCCCCTCAACCTTCGCCCCCTCAGAAATTTCCACATTATCTTCGATAATTTTCTCTTTCACCAACTTGTCCATCAAATACTTGTTTATGGTAAAAAGGTCCCAAGGATACTTGTAGCTTGCAAAGAACCCTTCATAACTGACGGCTTTAACAATATTTTTGTCTTCAATAAACTTTTGAATGGCATCCTCATATTGATGATCTGAAACTGGAATCTTTTTGAAATAATCGAAAATTTTTTTAGTCATTATGTAAACGCCAATAACGGCTAAGTTGCTTGGTTCCATCCCCTTTGGTGGCTTTTCAACCAATTTTGTTACCTTATTGTTTTTGGTTTGGATTATTCCATACTTCCATGTTTCCTCGACGGGCTTGCATGAAAGCACTATTTCCGCGTTGCCTTTCTCAAATTGGTTAAGCATTTCCTTTATTAGAGAACTTTCAAAAATATCATCAGCATTGACAACCAAAAAATTGTCTTCAACCAGATCTTTCGCAGTTTCAAGGGCGTTAGCCATTCCAAGGGGTTTTTTCTGAAGCGCATATTTAATGTTAACTCCAAGTCCTTTCCCATCAGCCAAATAATCTTTAATCAGCTTTCCATTTTTGCCTATAACAACTATGAAATCTTTTAAACTAGCCTCTTTCAAAATTTCAATTACGTGATAAATCAAAGGTTTTCCTAAAATTTTAAACATTGGTTTTGGCTTCACAGCAGCTAATGGAAAAACCCTCTTTCCACTTCCACCAGCAAGGATAACTGTTTGCATCAATACCCCTTCATAACTTGCTTTAATTCTTTAACGGCGAATTGGTAAAGCTCCTCAAGTTTTTCCTCAGTTTTTGCTTCAGCAGAAACCCTTATGAGCGGTTCAGTGTTTGAAGGTCTCAAAAGAACCCAACCATCTTTATACAACAATTTTATGCCATCCACATCTAAAAACTTTAAACCATAATCCCTGAATTTGGCTCCCAACTTTTTGATAACTGCAAATTTTAGGTGATCTGGACATTCAAAATTCCTCTCGCGAATGGAAGGATATTTGGGCAAAGAGTCCACAATCTCCGAAAGCTTTTCTTCACGTTTGGACAATATTTCAGCCATTCTTAGGCTTGCAAAAATTGCATCATCCATCCCATGGCATTCAAAAAAATAAAAGTGGCTGCTTGTCTCACCGCCCACAAGGGCATTTTCACTAATCATTTTATCCATAATGAATACATGACCAATCCTTTCAACTACTGGAACACCGCCGTGTTCTTTTACAAATTCTTCAACAGCCATTGAACACCCCAATTCATAAACTATTTTTCCGCCACCCCTCCTTTTTAGTGCATCCTCAGCAAAAATCATTAGGGCTAAGTCGCCAGAAATTGTCCTTCCCTTATCATCAACAAAAACTGCTCTGTCTCCATCCCCATCATAACCAACCCCAAAATCCGCCTTAGCCCTTACCACTTCCCTCTTCAATTCGCCCAATGTCTCTTCCTTGGGCTCTGGCAAGTGGGCTGGAAATCTTCCATCAGGCTTCTCGTTTAACGTTATAATGTTGCAGCCGAACCGCCTAAAAAGGGATGGAATAAGCATCCCACAAACACCGTTGGCGGTATCCGCAACCACTCTGATTTTCTTCTCCACTCTAATTTTGTCTAAAACAAAATCCATGTAATCATCAAAAATTCTTTCATACATCACCACTTTTCCCTTTCTTTTCCCCAATTTTTTAGAATCAACGCTTTTTGCCAACTCTTTTATCTTGACCATTTCACTACCATATATGCACCCCTTCCGCTTAAACAATTTAAGACCATTCCATTCAGGAGGATTATGAGAGGCTGTAATCATAACTCCCGCATCTTTTTCCAAATGATTAATTGCAAAATAAACAAGAGGCGTTGGAACAACGCCCACATCAAAAACATCACAATTGAAAACTAATCCAGACACAAGGGCATTTCTAAGAACTTCACCGCTTAATCTAACATCTCTACCGACGATAATCTCCCTATTTCTTCCCCAAAAAGCACTAATAGCGGCTCCGAGAACTGTGGCAACATCCTCAGTTAGCTGCTTGTTAAATATTCCCCTAATATCGTATGCCCTAAAAATACTTTCAAAATCTGGTCGTTCAATAGCGGACAAGGGCAATATCTCCATTAAATTCTTATTTTATCATTAGTAAATGCTTTGCTAAATCATTCAGCAAACATAATATTAATTACTTTTGCGCCTATCCTATACTTTCATTATTAATTTATCGCAAAATCTGATCAGCTGCTTTCGTGTAGGATGCATTTTTTCAGGATTCGATATATAATAAGCTGCAACAGCATTAGCTAACGCAAGTCTACAACCACCCGAAACTCCATAGGCATCACCCAAAATGTTTCCAGCATTCCAAGCATCCCCCGCCCCAGTAACCCTTCTAACTGGAACCCTGAAAGCGGGAACAATAACTTCACCCTTCTTTGTGAATGTCGCAGAGAAACTTGTTGTGTGCAAGTCAACCCTCGCAGACAAATGCGATGCCAAAATTCTTGCAGATTCCTTTGCCAATTCCTCGAAGGATAAATGTTTTGCCAAAGCTTTCACCTTATTTGTTAGATATGACGCATAACAGAACGCTTCATTCTCATTTACACTCAATATGTCGATGCTTCTGCTCTGCAAAACTTCCCTAATTAACTGAGGAATCATACGCTTATTGGGCGTTGGGTCCGCCGAATCATAATAAGTTTTACCCTTCCCCTTCGCCTTTACATGGCTAAATACTTTTTTCGCCAATTCCGTTCCAAAACATCTTGTTCCAGCCCAATTAAAAACGCAAACATAATCCGCATTCTCCATCACACCAAAATCTTCCCGACTTAGATTGTGGGGACCAAAACTTGCCAAAGCGCCAACATCCCTAAGCATGACGTTAGCCTTTCCACCCTTAATTTTAAATTCTAAGGCTGTTGTTATGGATGCTTTATCAAAAATTTTCACATGCGAAAAATCAACTTTTTCTGATTTAAGATAAAACTTCAACAATTGTAATCCAAGCTTATCAGTGCAAACTATTGGAGTTACTTTCACGCCTAAAGCTGCAAGCGCAGAGGCAGTATTAATAGCATTTCCTCCCCTAAAATTTACCTGCCCTATTCCGTCTATGCAGCCACCCTTCCTTTGAATCACCCTCAAAAGTTTTTCTGAAAAAGTTTTAACGTTCCACTTTAAGCTTATAAAACGGTCAAGGAAAAAATCTGGCATTACAACAACATCAAAGTCCTCAATTGGATCTTTCAAAAACTCTCTCACTTCGTTGAGAAAATTAAGCAAACCCTTCACCCAAAATAGTTCTGCCGCTAATGTTGATAACACTTTTCCATAAAGCATTTTAGTTTTATACGAGAAGGAAGCGGACAAAAATCCATACGATGTCGCCAAAGAATAATGCTATGATTAGACCTGCTGTGATGAAAATTAGCATTGGTAAGCCTGGCGTCGCCCAAACCATGTTTTGAATTTTTCCAGTTTCTACTGCTTTGGCTAATCTTTCAACAATGGCGTTTCTTTCTTCATCTTTTGGTATGAGAACAAGTTTTCTCTTGAATCCTTCTTCAAAATTTTCTAAATCTTCCAGAGGGTAAAGGTGCCATTTTTCCCTCAACTTGTTAACAGAAACCTTGTAGCCGGTTACTAATACCAAAAGTTTTCTCCAAAAAGATTCTTTTCCATAATCTTCTTCGAAGAGTTTTTTGCCAGTTTTTTTGTGCCAGATTATGTTGTGGAGAAGCATGTAAATGGCTGTTGCTGCTGCCAGCAGAATGGAGTTGCTGAAGACTGTTATTGGGAAAAAATTTTGGGCGAAAAAATCTTTTGCAATCGGTGAAATTTCATTTGAAAGAGGCATAAGCAAGTTATTTGGGTAGAAGGGTAGGGCGAGGGCTAGGCACATTAGGGCTTTTGCGTCTGCTCCTCCAAAACCTCCTGAATAAAAGAGGATTATGGCGAAGGCTGATGTTAAGCCGAAACAGATTCCATAAGAAAGCAGTTGCGAAGGCTCGGTTAGGTATAGTTCCATAAAAGTTAATGTGAAAGCTGGTGGGGCGAAGAGTATCCATAGGCTGTTGCTTACTTCTCGAGTTTTGTAGTCGCTCCAAGAAGCGTATAATAGGAAGGATAATGTTAGGATTGTTCTTGCTAATGCAGTCAATGTTTGCAATGGAAACATTATTAATCCCAATGGAAGTGTTTAAGATTCACTATTTAATAGTTTAGAATTGTTTAGATTTTAAAAAGAGCGATTAAAGGAGAAATGTCTAACTTGTTGGTGCTTGTTCTGGGAATGGTAGCTCCTGACCTGTTTCTGTGATTACTTTGAAGTAATAATAGTTTCCAGGCGTCCAATCATTTGCTACATCGTTTGGCCAATTTAATGTTATTGTGGCGGCTGATTTTGCGTTGAGAATGATTCCTGTGCCAATGTTTGTGTATGCTGTTACGTTTATGAGGTTGTTTTGTGATGTCCCAAGGTAAAGTCTGACTATTTTTGTGTTGCCTGTTCCAGAATTGCCTATGGTTATGTAAGTTTTATGTTCTGTTGAGTTCCAGGATACGTTTTCTTTGTAGAGAATTATGCCTGCTTGGTTCCTGTGCTTGTCATGTATGTCATTATCTAGGCGTATGTTACAACTATGGCAGCTATGGCGGCTACGGCTATAACTATTAGTAGGAGTGTTGCGAGGATGGGTGATATGGCTTTTTTAGTTTTTAACAGGTTTTTGCCATTTAATTTTCACCCTTTTCGTTGTTTAGGGAAATCTGGAGATTTCTTATTTAACATGTATGAATTGGAAATTCACATTCAAAATAAATCTGAAATCATAGCCATAGCACTGGCGACGTTTCTTGTGGCAATTTCCTTTTCTTTGTGGTGTTAAGGTTTTTAATGTCGTCAGCGTAAATTTTTAAAAGACAACGACATTTGGGTTTTGAAAGTGTTAGCTTTCTGTTGTTACGGTTATTATTGGCGGATATTCGACGAGAACCCATAAGCCAGTGGCGTTGGTGCCTCCACCCTTATAAACTGGCGTGTAGCTTGTCCCGCCAAAAGTTACAACTGCACCATACCAACAAATATCCAATGCATCAGCAAAGTTGTTTACAGGAGTCAATTGCTGACTCACTGGGAGAAACTCAATCGCTTTTTCAGTAGAATTTAATACTCTAATGCCTCCAGTGGTGCTATTTGTTATAAAGTCAAAGCGATATAACATTTTGTTTGCGTCATCTGGAAACATTATTCCAAATCCTCCCCATGAAGAGTTTAACTGTGCAAAGTGATGTTGCCAAACACCTGACATGTTATAAAACAATGTAGATGTGGATACCATAGAAACATTTGGGTAACCGTTTGCCGACGTACCATTTTCGGTTAATGCAGAAAAACCAGTTGCTGTTGTGTTGATTTTGATTAGGCATAAGTCATTAATGGTTCTTGGTTTGTCCGTGGAGTTTAGAAATATAAGGCGTAGCTGATATGTGTAGTATGTGGCATTTGCAGGAAGCGTTATAACAACATGGGCATAAAAGTTGTAGCATTGTGGTTTGTCAACGCCACTAGAAAATTCTGGTTCACCATGTACAATGCTTCTGACGACACCATTATATATGGTGTATGACCACTCAGGGTCTGTAGTATCGGATTCATTGTTTATTCGCATAAGGTACGCTATAGTTGAATTGCCTCCGCCTGTGAGGGCTGCTGTCACCGTAAAACCCGCGCCTTGACCAGACGAAACCGTAATGTTAAGCTTTCCATTGCTAAATGTTGGAGGATTATCTGCGAAGTAACGGTTGACATACGCGTATGGTGTTTGTACTGCTGTGTCGCTTCCGTTCCACCATATTGTGACTTTTGAAACGTTTGGGTTTACGAGGAAAACTAGCATGTGTCTGTTGCCGAAGATGCTTGCGTTGTTAGTTAAGCCTAACGGAATTTTGTAGTCTGAAGCCCAATCTTCAATTTGGAATGACACCTCTTGGTTTACGCCGTCTATGGTTGTTTGGTTGACATGTAGTGCCTTCACCGGCATTGGCGGGATGGGTTTTGCTTGTGTTGTTAAGTTAAGGATGTTTTGTCCAAGCCAACGCATTGTGCCGTTCTGCAAAAGCTCCACAACCATTGTTGCGTCTGTTGCATTTCTTAATGCCGAGTAAAGTGTAGAGGTCAAATTTGTATAGGTCCAGTTCAATGTGTAGGTGTATCGGTTGAATGAGGAAGCCGTCACAACTAAGCCTCTTTGGTCTTCCACTTGGATTATGTAGGAGTCAGGGTCTACTCCCGTTGGAATGTCAATGGTGTATGTGGCGTATGTGTCGCCTATTTCTACACTTGGTTCAGTGGTTGGGTTAATTTGCATCCATGTGGAGTTTTCGTAAACGTAACAGTAAAATTTGAAGTTTTGTTTTCCAAGGTTCGCCAAAGGTTCATTTTCATCTTTGGTTACATTTAGTTGCGTTTGAACGTTTGAAAATTTTGTTACATTCACTTTTAATTGGCATGAGGTTTCATAGCTCATCCCATACAATCCAAGACCAGTTAAGTTGTAGCTTACAGCCAATTGTCCCCTACTCCAACTACAATTGGAATACCAATACACGCTCAAGTCCACAGTGCTTAGGTTGAATGATACGCCCAATTCTGGATGCATTCTGGCTATGTTTTCTAATCCACTATAAGTGTAGTTTATGGCTAATTCTTTTGCGTAAGAAGAGTTTCCAGTAACTTGCAACACTGAACCATAATAGCCAATTGTAAAGCCTAAAATCTCTTTTAAGGCGAGGTTTGTTTCGTCTATGGTGCTTAATATTTGAGGTTGAACTTCAATTGGGCTAGTGCGTATTGTAGAGTATGTAATTATAACCGTAGCTATGAGGATTACTGCGACAAGCAAAGCCGCAATAATCGAAAACTGACCCTTATTGCTACGCATTTGCTATACACCTCCCACCATGCCCAACTGCAAAACAACAAGCCTAGTAGCGTTAGTAGCCGTATACACAGAAGGATAAAGCCGAGGCTTATAATAAGAAAGAAGACCAATAGCAGTCAACCTAATATCGGGAGTTCGCGTTACACCCAAAGCCAACAACGAACCTTCAATGCGCGTGCCCTTCATGTGATGGTACAATGCACCTGGGTTATACCATTGGTTTTGAGTATAAATGCTGTTAAATATGTACAGTTTGGGAAATAGATTATAAGAAGCTAGTGTTGAATTGCTTAAAGCTCTTTTCGAAGTCTGAATTGGATAGGGGTATATACCATAATAATTGCAACAGTCTAAAACTTGCGATGAAAGACTAACAACGACATCCCCCGTGTATACAATGCCCCCACTATTGAAACTGTAATTTCTATTGTCTATTCCTTGAAGGAAAGCGTTTATGCCTGCTTGTCCAGTTTGGTTCATTCCCCAAATCCCCCAACCATTTTGATTATCTTTGAGACTTATTGTGTTTGAAACGTAGTAGAACGGGTAGCCAACTATGCTTACCCATGTCCAATTGTAAAGGCGCGTCATGTTGCCCAAGAAGTGACAGTAGCGGGCATAGTTATTATCCCAATATGGGGATTTGCAGTATTCTGTTGGTATGGGTACTGCTTCTCCGAATGTGTTTATGACCACAGCGTTCCGCACTGTTTCATTTTGAAGTGAAGTGCCGCTTAGTATTTTTCCTAGGTCTGTTGTACTTTGCACCATTATTGTTTTTTGGAAGTATGGTGATAATAGGTTGTATAGGTCTTGTGCGAGGCTATGCGCCGTATAGCCAGTAATCCACCATCCACGGGCATCGCTACAATTCAATATGTATAGGGTTCCGCCAACTCCACTTTTCTCACCAATCCTTTCTGAAATCACATGAAAAGTTACGTTAGAAGAAGCAACCAAAAGCGAAGCAGCATCCGACCTCACGCCCAGGCTTTCAGCATTCGAAATAGACCAGCAGTAACTGTAAAGTTCAGAAGCGTTTTCACCCAAAACTTGGTACACCGTCAAATTATAAATTATGTTCGGCGGCAAACAAGCAGAAAGTGCAACTTGAAGCTGACTCGTAACTTCAGCAAAAGACGAGTCGTTCCTATCTACAAACGCTGCCGCACTTAAACTATAATCCGAATCTAACACTTCAAGAGTTGTCAACGCTAATCTCCTAAGGTTTAAAGGCGAAACCTCCAGCGGCGAAGGCAAAACAGCAAAGAAAGAAGCAATTACAAAAGCTCCTAAAATAATAATTATTACAAGCATAACCTCAATCGTACGCATCATTTTTTAGCCACCACTTCATAACCCTCTAAACTCCATAAGGCAAGCCTAGCCTGATAGGCAATGCCATTAACAATAACTTGGCGAACATCAGCGACAACCCACTCTTGACCAGTAGGATCACCGCCAAAAACCGCTGGAAAAGCCAGGGAGCTTATGCCCCAAGGCATCAAAACAACACCAGTTTCTTGTGTGCTTTTTCTATATGTAATGACCAAAATGCCGGGATTTTTTCTTACGTTTTCGGGGATTGTGACATAAGCATAAGGAAATCCTAAACCATAGGTGAGGTTTCCTCTGGCTACCGGTATCGATTGAAGAGTAAAACTTTTAGTTAATACAACAAAAGTTGCATTGTATGTGACTTGTGCGGTGTCACCTATATTATGTACGTCATAACTATGGGCAATCAGTATCCTTCCCTCTGCGAAATTATCGATAAATGGAATTATATAGCTCCCACTGTATGTTACATGTTCATAATAACCCATACCCATAAGCCCGCCAAGATAAGCATATACAATGAAAACATAAGAGACTTCATTTTTAATATTTGTAAATTTCAAAAGGACTGAACCTTGTGCATTAGTGAAGTTGGCGCC
>Ga0315268_10005162_pt1 | contig 14079 bp, 18 predicted proteins | sample C1_top_MG_FD_204535 | JGI IMG/M metagenome (GOLD analysis project Ga0315268, IMG submission 204535) | Sediment microbial communities from Yellowstone Lake, YNP, Wyoming, USA - C1_top | ecosystem: Environmental > Aquatic > Freshwater > Lake > Sediment | place: USA: Wyoming | collected 2017-08-01 | reverse complement strand
TTTTTTTTCAAAATAAAAACCTTCGATGTTACGCTTCTCCCAGTTTTTAAATAATTTCTCTATTCTTTCTTCCATGCAGAGCCCCCTTTGATTACATCTTTTGTATTGATAAACATAACCCCTTTGCCCTTTAATAGTCTAAGCGTTTCGCAACCGCTTTTAGAAGAAACCGCCTTTGTGGCATCCTTTATTAAATATGTCTTTATGCCTAAATTAAGCAAACCCAGACATGCTGCCTTAACACAATAGTCCAAAGCCACACCGTAAACAAAAGCTAATTTAAATTTACTTAAAATCTTTGCCGTTTTAGGATTAGAAAAAACATCGAAGGTATGTTTATCTATAAACAACTGGCGGGTTTTTGCTCCTTTCGTCTCTTTTATCTTAGCCGCCCCACGACTGTTTTTTAGACAATGCGCAGGAAATATCTTAAATTCGGGGTCGCGCTTTTTATGGACATCTATGGAAGAAACTATTACGATTTTATTTTTATCGGCAAAATTGGTGAGTTTTTTCAGGTTAGGAATAATTTCTTGCGCATCCTTTACATATAATTTGCCTTGGGGTTTCATAAAATCATACTGAGTGTCAATATCAAAAAAAACTATTCTTTTCATATTATTGCCCCACTGATAATCTGCGGCTTAACTTCTGAATAAGTTTTTTAAGTCCGGAGCTGACTAAAACCGGATATCTATATTTCGCAGATACTTCCTTCAGAGGTTCAGGGAATTTCATCAAACTTGTCAGGGCATATTTCCTTATCTTTTCCAATGAAGGTAATTCATAAACCGGCTTACCCTCCTCCACTACTTTTAGTAGTAATGGTTTACCGTCTATTTTCTCTTTCTCAAGTGCCAGAACATCGCGGATAAAATTTCCTCTTTTATCTTCAATTCTAAAAACCTGTTTTCTCCCCGGATAGGTAACTTTGCCTTTGCTTAATTTCATCGTGGGCAGGAATCCGCCATTTTCGTCGCTGACCTCGCACAGCTTATAGATGGCATCCAAAGCCGGTGCATCAACGCTTGCGCCCATATGAGTCCCTACCCCGAAGCTGTCGCAGCATCCGCCGGATTTAAGTATATCCTTTATTCTAAATTCATCCAGGTTGCCGCTGGCAAAAATCTCTACATACCGCAGACCGGCGTCATCTAACATTTTCCTGGCTAACTTAGACAAACTGACAATATTGCCGCTGTCTAATCTTATTCCTAACAGTCTAAAACCTTTCTTTTTAAGCTCGAGTCCTACCCGGATAGCGTTCTGAATAGCTTTTTTCACATCATATGTGTCAACCAGAAGAATGGTTTTGGCAGGAAAGGTCCTGCTGTAGGCCAAAAAACTATCCAGTTCATTTTTGAAGGACATCACAAAAGAATGCGCCATGGTTCCCGCAATGGGGATTTTATAGGTTTTACCGGCAAGCACATTGGAGGTACCTGCGAATCCAACTAGATAAGATGAACGGGACACCTTTATACCGGCATCTTGACCGTGGGTCCTGCGTAAAGCAAAGTCATAAACTGCTTTTCCTTGCGCCGCCTGAACTACTCGGGAGGCCTTACTGGCTATCATAGTTTGCAAATTAATGGTATTAAGCAGGAAACTTTCGATGAGCTGGGCTTGGATAATAGGTGCAGTAACCCGAATCACCGGCTCGTTCGGAAAAAAAACCGTACCTTCGGGCATTGCCCAGATATCACCGCTGAATTTTAAACCGGATAGAAACTTGAGGAAATCAGAAGAAAAAATTTTTAGCTCTTCTAAATAAGCGATATCTTCGTTGCCGAAGTTTAAAGTCCTTATATAATTCAAAATGTCTTCTAATCCCGCTGCAATTAAATAAGAGCGGTTTTGCGGCAATTCCCGTACAAACAAATCAAAGCTGGCTTGAGTGTCTTTTTTGTAACGGAAATAGCACTGCGCCATGGTAAGTTCATATAAATCTACTAATAAAGAAAGGCATCTTGGCATATTTATTCCAGAGATAATTTTTTTACTTCTTTATGCGGAAAATAGTTATCTAAAAAACGGATGTAGCCTTTTTTATCCACGATCACAAAAGTAGGCACACCCAGAATTTGATAAGAGTCCGTTACCGATGAATCCTTATCCAGAAGAACCCTCAAAATCAAATTATAGTTCTTAACCACCCTCTCTACTCTAGAAGCGGACTCTCCCACATCAATGGCTAATAATTCCACAGCTTCTTCTTCCAACTCTTTTAAGTTATTATTTAATATCTTCAATTCTTTCAAACAATAAGGACACCAGGTTGTCCAAAAAAACAACAAAACCGTTTTTTTATCTCTAAAACTGCTTAATTCAACAGCAGCTCCGGATAAATCCTGTAATTTAAAAGCAGGCGCAAGGATTAATTCTTCCGCCCGCGAATTAGTAAAGGCAAAAAAACTAACTACTAAAACCAAGGACAAAAGAATCGGATTGTTTCTCATTTTAAATTCTCCTTATAGCATTGTATATAAAATATATCCCCACTCCTATGAGTATAATCGCACAAATTTTCTCCACATATAACAACCACTTACCGGACTTGGGTAAATTAAGCATTATCGTGCTGAATGTGCCTACCAGAATTAAAATTAAGCCCATACCGTAGGCAAAAGTCATTAATAAAGTCATACCGTAGATAATATTTTTTGTAGTCGTAAGAAAAATTAGAATCGCACCTAGTGCAGGGGTTACGCAGGGAGAAGCAATCAAACCGGAAACAAGACCCAATAACAATATGGATAAATATCCTTTTTTCTTGAGATGAAATAATTTACCTATATTGGGAAAATTTATGGCAAATACATTAAGCATAGACAATCCAAACACAATAATTATACTGCCCGCCAGAATAAAAGTTAATGGATGGGAACTTATTTTGCCAAAAATTGTTCCGGTTAAAGATGCTAATAGTCCTAAAAACGAATAGGTAATGGCAATCCCGGTGACATAAATAAAGCTGTAAATCAGACCTTTGAGTTTGGAACCCTTTGCCTGTATACCTATATAGCCGGCAGTAACTGGAATAAGAGGGTATACGCAAGGAGTGAAACTTAAAGTTATCCCTCCTAAAAAAACAAACAAATAATCTAATGGATTACCTGATATTTGCATCTAACCACTCTAAATAATCTTTATTTCCGGCAGTTATTGGCAGGCTGATAATCTCAGGGACCTCGTAGCTGTGTATTGATTTGACAAATTTGGCGATTTTATCAAATTTTGACTTTTTGGATTTTATGATCAGCAAAACTTCGTTTGTTTTATCTAATTTAGCCTGCCACCGGAATACCGACTTTATATTTCCTACAATATTTACGCAGGCAGCTAATTTCGACTTTACCAACTCTCCTGCTATGGTATCGGCTTCTTTCTTATTAGCACAAGTCATAAAAATTACAATATACATCGCTTCCCCATCATCCAAATATCTTCTTAACTAATCCAGCTACACGGGAACCCAACCTTAAACATTCATTGATTGCCCGGCTATCAGGCGTACCAATCGCCACTGGTCCATAATGACTCCCTCGGGGATCACCTTGGATTATCATACCATGAATGAGCATGGCATTCAAAATATCTAAAATGGTTGTCTCGTTACCGCCGGCAATGTTTGCGCTGGAAGAAAATGCCGCCCCTACTTTACCATCAAGTTTACTATGAAATTTCACAGAGTCATCCAGTATTTTCTTTATTTCTGCGGACATTGTCCCATAATAAGTAGGGGAACCGATAACTATCCCGTTGTATTTTTGCAACTCGTCAACATTTGTATCCAAAACGTTCTTCACCACTGACTCAACCCCCTCTTTTCTTATTCCTTCACCTATAGCCTGTGCCATTTTCTCGGTATTTCCGCTCCTGGAATAGTAGATTACGATAACTTTAGCCATGGCTGTATTCTCCCTTCTCGTTAAAAAATTTCACCTCTTAACTGCGGTTATCTGGAAATCAGATTATCAGGAAGTGGATATCCGGGCATCAGGGGTATCAGGTTATTCTCTTCCTGATAACCCGATCACCCGATACACGTTCCACCCTATCTAGATACTTAAGAAACTTACAATTTCCGGTAAAATCTCTCCTGCTTTACCTATAATACTACAATTACACATGTCTGTTAAAGCAGACGGTTCGGTGTTTATCTCTACCAGTTGGGCTCCCCTTTCTTTAGCGTATAAAGGCAGCGCTGCCGCCGGATATATAACCAGAGAACTGCCCACTACTAAAAACACTTCACAGTTATCCAAGATTTTATAAGCCCTGACTAATTCATCCTGGGGTAACGTTTCGCCGAAAAAAACAATATCAATACGATAGCGGCTGCCGCAGTTTGAACATCGAGGGCAATAACGGCTTAAAACTTTTAACAATTTAATCCTGGAATCTCTGTTTTTCTCCAGCAATTTTAGCATCTCTTTTACTCTATCTTTTTCTAAACTGATTTTACGCTGACAGCCCACACATCTTATCCTGAATGAATTGCCATGCAGTTCTATTACTGAGCGCGTCCCGGCGGCCTGATGCAGATTGTCAATGTTCTGAGTAATCGTCGCATTCAAAAATCCTGTTTTTTCTAAAGCCGCCAAACTTATGTGTGCCGGATTTGGCCGGGCATTTAAAAGCACGGTGTAAAAATCCGAAACAAAATCAACTAATTTTTGTGGGTCTGCTCTAAAAATCGAAATTAATCCTTCCATAGTTGCATAAACTTCAGGGTCGTAACTCTCCCATAACCCATTTTTGCCTCTGAAAGTCGGGATGCCGGATTCGCCGGATACTCCGGCTCCAGTGAGACAAACAATATTACCTTTTCTAAAACTCTTTTTTATAAAATCGCTTACTTTTTTATCTAACATCTATTCTTCAAACCAAGTTTTTTCTGCGCGCTGATAACAGAAATAAAAACAATATACCGGCAAAAAATCCTGTGATATGCGCAAACCAGGCCACCCCTCCACTCGTCGAAGAATTGGCATAAGTAACCGAAGCCGTTGTGCTGAAGATTTGCATTATTATCCAAATTAACAAAAACCATTTAGCATTAATCCTGATTATACGAAAAGTATAAAACAACGGCACCAAAGTCAAAATTTTGGCATTAGGATATAAGACCAGATACGCGCCTAAAATTCCGGATATCGCTCCACTTGCGCCTATCGTAGGTATTTGAGAATTTAAGGAAGATAAGACATGACCCAAAGAAGCTGCTATACCGCAAGAGATATAAAAGAATATAAATCGCAAATGCCCTAATTTGTCTTCGATGTTATTACCGAAAATCCACAGATATAACATATTCCCTAAAATATGAAAAAAATCTCCGTGGAGAAATAATGAAGTAAATAAGGTTAATAATACAGCAATACCGAGAGAGCGAGACAGCTCATAGGGTATGACTCCAAAGCGTTTAACCAATCCCTCAAGTCCGGGGCCAAGACTTAATTCATATAAAAAAACCAAGGCGTTTATAACAATTATTGAAATCGTAACAAAAGGAAAGGTTCTGGTAGGATTCTCGTCTTTTAAAGGAATCATCTCAGCATCATAACCGACATCATTCTGCCGCAGGATGGGCCTTCTTTACGGTAGGAAAATAAATCTGCCGAGCGGCAAAAGGTGCATAAATTCAAATCAAAAATATTTGTATCTTTAAGTCCGCAATCCAGGAGTTGTTTTTTATTTATCTTTACTAAATCCAGATACAGACGGCCGTCCTTTTCAATTAAATCAGAAGGAAAAATATCCTTAAAATCCTGTCCTACTTCATAGCAGCAGCTTCTTATAGCCGGACCAAAAGCTGCATATACATCTTCGGACCTGGTATTAAATCCCTCTTGCATAATCTTTAAGGTTTTAACTACAATATTCTCCTTACTGCTACGCCACCCTGCGTGGACTAAACCAATACTTTTGTTGTTAGAATCATACAGGAATACAGACAGGCAATCCGCGGTAAAAATAGCCAAAGGCAGGTTTTTCTCTTCGGTAACCAAGCCATCGGTATCGGATATGGCTGTAGCGTAAGATAAGGCACCGCGACCTTTATCGGTTTTCTTAACGATTTTTACCCGAGAGCCGTGCTGCTGTTGGGTACACACGAGAGTTTGGTAATCAATTCCCAAATTCTCTAAAAAAATCCTGCGATTTTCAAGTGAATCTTTTGTATCTGCGTAGTATAAAGACATATTCCCGGAATGACGCAGACTAAAACCACTGACAATCTCTGAAGCGAATAAACCGTCAAAGAAGAAATTCCGGCTATTTTCTATGAGTAAATTCTGGGGCATCGTCAATCTCGATTATCTTATTTCTGGAAGTATGGCCTTTTAGGATTTTTATCCGGTATTTCTTTACTTTCAGGTGTCGGCTGAGAATCTCTATTAATTGTGTATTAGCCAGACCGTTCTGCGCGGGTTTAGTCAGATAAACTTTTAAGTTTCCGATTTCTTGTTTTACCCGGGGTCTGCTTGCTTTGGGAATAACGCGAATATTCAAGATCATTTTTGGGAGGCAAAGTTATAAGCATCTAATATACTGTATATACCCAATACACAGAGTAAGACTATTCCTAATAACGATAATATTATCCCCAGGAATAAGTGGTTTAAAAACATAATCTTACCAAAAATCCAGAAACCGATTAATATAATTCCGATAATAAAAATGAACGTACTAATTGCGGAAAGAAAAATAATCCAAAGACCCTTGGCAATCTGTCCGTTATAGAGTTGGCCCAACCCATTAAATACAAAAGACAATACCGCCGCTACCCCGGGATGATTTCTTCTGTGAACAATCATAACGCCCCCCCTGTTTATCAAGGACCTATCTGCTGGTATCCTGGATATTTAAAAGTTTATCGGAAAAACGGTCCAATCTCTTCTGGCTTTCATCAAATTTAGTGTAGGCATTTTTAAGATGCGTGCCCAGAAGACCAAAATCATCCTTCAATTTAATTATTTCATTTGACAACATACCCAGGTTCTTTAATATCTCTTTGGCATTTTCTTCGATTTTTAAGCCCTTTAACCCCAGACAAATAACCTGCAAGAAAGCATAAAATGTATTGGGCGAAACCGGGATAACTTTTTTTAAAATACAATAGGAAAAAAGGTCTTCTTTGATGGTTACTTCATAATAGACGTTTTCTGCCGGTATATACATAAAAGCAAAATCATAGGTATTTTCCTGTGGTAGGATGTATTTGGAAGCTATTTCGTCAATGCGGTTTTTAATATCCTGAATAAATTTTTTGCGAAAAGCATTCTTTGTGGCTTCATCTTCCGTCGCTGCCATCTTCTGAAAATTTTCCAGACTGAACTTGGCATCAACCGGAACAAGCCTTCCGCCTAAACGGATTACCGCATCCACTGTTTCGGAAGTCCGAAACCTGTACTGCATTTGGAAATATTCTTTAGGTAAAACCTGGGAGAGGAGGTTTTCAAGAAGGGTCTCGCCAATCTGACCCCGCAGCTTCGGCGCACGCAAGATATCCTGTAGGCTGGCTATATCTTTACTAATCTCAATTATCTGTCTGTTGCTTCCTTCTAACCGGCCCAAGGACTCCTGGACACCACCGAAGATATCCGTGGCATTACCTAAACTCTGACCGATCACCTTGTTGGCTTCCTGCAAAGAGACATTCATCTGGTTTAGACGCTCGTTTACCTGGGAGGAAATCTTGAGGACAATAGCGATGATGCCCACCGAAAGAATAAGAAATACCGCGGCAAATAACCAAACCATATAATTACTCCCTCAAAACGTTATTTACGTTAGTTAGGTTATCTACGTTATTTACGTTTTCCGCTGCTCTCTATATTATCTAACCTAATTAACGTTATTAACGTATATAACCTAATCAACCGATTTATAATTATTATATCACTTTACGCGCAACTATTAAAGCAGATAATCCTGTTTTATTCTTTTTGCGCTTTTGAATATATTGGTTTTTATTTCCGGACAGGTCTTTTCTAAATCCTTTATGATTTTAGCAATCTTGGTGCGATAAGAAATAACGGAATTCGGACAAATACAGCTATCGAGCGGCAGTTTTTCCTGTTTGGCAAAACGCTTTATCATATTCTCTTCCACATAGGCAAGCGGACGGATAATTATAATTTTGCCTTTAAACAATTCCTGTTTCGGGCACATACTCGAAATCTCGCCTTGAAAAAATAAGTTCAGAAGAATCGTTTCCACGATATCATCTTTATGATGGCCCAGGGCGACTTTATTAAAACCTAAACGGTCGCAGGTCGTAAAAAGCGCCTTTCTCCTATTCCAGGAGCACCGGAAACAGTTGATGTCATGAGGCCCGGCTTTCTGCATAACATTTACTCTCTCGATATGATATTTAATTCCGAGTCGCTTAAAATATTTAACTAATGGCTTGACATACGAACGAGGATACCCCAGGTCAATATGTATTGCCAGAAGCTCGTATTTAATGGGCACAAATTTCTTGCGGTCATTAAGAACACGTAAGAGTGTCAGACTATCTTTGCCCCCCGATACAGCTACTGCCACTTTATCGCCGTTTTCGAGCATCTTGTAGTCGGTAATTGCCCTGCCGACGCGTTTTGAGATGTAAAATTCTAAACCCTGTAGAACCGCCATATTTAATGGATTAAGAATATACTCAGTATTTTTTCTGCCCAGAAAATGGAAACTACAGCCGCCAGAGATAAAAATGGTCCGTAAGGTATGAGATGGTCTTTTCTAATAAGTAAATTTATTATACCGACAAATGCCCCCAAAAAAGGGGCAATAAAAAAAGTAACCAGGACTGCCTTCCAGCCCAAGAATGCTCCTATCATTGCCAGCAATTTTACATCACCGCCTCCCATCGATTCGGTCTCACCCTGAATAGGAGGTTTTTTAAGCAGTTTAAAATAAACCAGATCAAAAATAAATCCGGTCAGCCAGATAATTCCGCCGCCGATGATAATTCCCAAAAAAGAATTAAAAATAGGCCTTAGCTCATAGCTCATAGGTCTCAGGTGTAAACCTCTGAAGGCACTAAAAAAGAACCCTACTACAATGCCGCCGATAGAAATTTCATCAGGTATAATCCTGTGCTGGATATCTACGAAAGTAGCGACAATCAAACCGCAGACAAAGATTGCATAGGAAAAGAAATAAAGACTTAAACCAAAGCGATTAAAAAATATCAAAAAAAACATTGCCGTTGATAATTCTACGAGAAAATATCTGAGTGATATTTCCTCTTTACAAAAACGGCATTTCCCTTCCAGGATTATATAGCTTAAAAGAGGGATGTTATCATACCAGGGAATAGGTTTTTTACATTTCGGGCAATGCGAGGAAGGACTTACTATTGATTCTTCCCGAGGCAGGCGATGGATACAAACGTTCAAAAAGCTTCCTACAATGGAGCCAAAAATGAAAAAAAAGAACTTCTCAAACATTAGATTTAAAAATACAGAAACCTCATTCCAACCTTATTCCAATGCGGGTTTGGAAGCGGTTATAGGTTATAATGCCTCAAGCAGCGCCTGCTCCATTACATCCCTCGGCGCATTCCTGCCTGTCCATATCTTAAAAGAAATCATGCCCTGGCTCAAAAGCATGCCTAAACCGCCGGAAGTCCGGCAGCCTTTTTCTCTGGCTGCTCTGAGCAGTGCGGTTTCTCTGACGTGATAAATGAGGTCATAGACTAACAGGTCTTTATGCAGGAATTTTCTATCCACTAAACTGGGATCGGCTTCTTTCATGCCAATGGGAGTGGCATTAACCAATAAATCGGAATCCTGAATACCGAGTTCGTCAATAGAATTTGCAGCCACAAATTCAATACCTTTGCAGGAATCATCAAGATGCGCTATCAAAGCCGCAAGTTTTTCTTTGTCTATATCATAGACTGCAATCCTCCTGGGTTTTGTCTTAGCCAGGTATACTGAAACCGCTTTGCTGGCTCCGCCTGCCCCAAGAATAGCAATAGTCTTATCTGTGGGATTAAAGTCAAAGACCTCGGAGATATCTCTCAGGAATCCTTCCCCGTCGGTATTAAAACCTTCCAGTTTATTTTTTTCTACTTTAATGGTATTTACCGCAGCAATCAGTTTAGCTTCGGCTGAGATACTGTCTAAAAACGGGATAACTTTTTCTTTATAAGGGATGGTAACGTTTATGCCAGAGATATTTTGCGCAGAAAGCGAGCGTATAAATTTTTCCAAGTGCTGCGGCTCTACCTCAAATATTTTATACTCGGCATTTATTCCCAAGGCCTTGAATGCCGCATTATGCATCAGGGGAGATAAACTGTGTTTGGCAGGATACCCCAAAACTCCATATATTTGTTTGGCAGATTTTTTTTCCATTACCACCAATTTCCAAAACTTTAAAAAGTTTCTATTTTGTTCAAGCCATTAAGGTAGGCCCTAACCGATGACTCAATGATATCTGTGCTTGAGCCTGTGCTGGTAACAGTTTTACCTTTTGCTCTCAGTCTGAGGCTTACTATACCTAAGGCATCTTTACCTTTAGTAACCGCTTCAATACGATAATCTTGCAGTTCTCCTTTAATCCCGGTAATTTTATCTATGGCCCTAAAACAGGCATCCACCGGACCGTCTCCTGAAGAAGTGCCGGTTAAAACCTTGCCTTTATATTTCAGTTTAACCGTGGCGCTGGGAATAATCTTTGTCCCGGAATACACCTCAAAGCTTTCCATCTGCCAGACAGGCCTGATAACCTTTATTTCTTCTTCAATAATCGCCCTTAAATCATCGTCGAATATATCTTTCTTTTTATCCGCCAGCTCTTTAAAACGCGCAAAGGCCTGGTTAAGCTCTTTCTCATCCAGTTGAAAACCTAAGACTTTAAGTCTTTCTCTAAATGCGTGCCTTCCGGAATGTTTTCCTAAAACCAAACCTTCGCCGGTAAAACCCACATCCTTAGGATTGATTATTTCATAGGTAGAACGTTCTTTAATCACTCCGTCCTGATGAATACCGGATTCATGTCTGAAGGCGTTCCCGCCGACAATGGCTTTATTAGGAGCGATAACGAACCCGGTAAGTTTGCTTACCAGACGGGAAACTTTATAAAGCCGGGTTGTATTAATCCGGGTTTGCACACCGGCAAAAATGTCTCTACGGGTTCTTATGCCCATCACAATCTCCTCCATAGCTGCATTTCCCGCACGTTCACCCAAACCATTAATCGTGCATTCGACCTGGCGGGCGCCGTTCTTTACCGCTTCCAGAGAATTCGCCACTGCCAGCCCCAAATCATTATGGCAGTGCACAGATATAATCGCTTTATTTATATTGGGAACATTATCAAAAATTCCTTTGATTAAACTGCCGAATTCCTCCGGTTCGGCATAGCCGACGGTATCAGGAATATTCACCGTGGTTGCGCCGGCATTAATAACTTCCTCCACAACTTTATAAAGGAACTCTTTTTCAGTACGAGAGGCGTCTTCGGGAGAAAACTCTATGTCCCGGCAATATCTTCGGGCATATTTTACACTCTCCACAGCCAGACGAAGAATCTCATCTTCCGCTTTTTTTAATTTATACTTCATATGGATCTTGGAAGTTGCCAGAAAAACGTGGATACGTGAGCGTTTAGCGGATTTTACTGCATTAGAAGCGGCATCGATATCGGCCTTGATTGCCCTTGCCAATCCGCAGATAACCGCACCCTTAATGGCTTTGGCAATTGCCTTTACCGCCCTGAAATCACCCGGCGAAGAAATAGGAAATCCTGCCTCTATAATATCAACTCCTAAATCAGAGAGCGCCTGGGCTATCTCTAATTTTTCTTTCTGGTTTAAAGAGGCTCCCGGCGCCTGCTCCCCATCTCTTAATGTCGTGTCGAATATGATTATTTTTTCATCCATGGCATCATTTCTCTCAACTGCTTTCCCACTTCTTCTATCTTGTGCGTATCGCCGTCCTGTAATAGTTTATTAAAGTTCGGCCTGCCCATTTCATTTTCTTTAATCCACTCTCTGGCAAATTTGCCTTTCTGGATTTCTTTTAATATTTTCTTCATTTCTTTTCTGGTCTTCGCAGTTATAATCCTTGGACCGCGGGTCAAATCGCCATAACAAGCGGTATTAGAAACCCTGCGCCGCATACCGCTGATACCAACCTCTTGAATTAAATCTGTACTCAGTTTTAGTTCATGCAGGACTTCAAAATAAGCAATCTCCGGCTGGTATCCTGCTTCAACTAATGTATCAAATCCTGCTTTGATTAATTCCGTAACCCCGCCGCAAAGCACGGTCTGCTCACCAAATAAATCAGTCTCGGTCTCTTCGGCAAATGTTGTTTCAATTACTCCCGCCCGCGTTGCGCCTATTGCCTTGGCATAAGCAAGGCCCAGCTGTTTTGCATTACCCGTGGCATCCTGGAAAATAGCCAAAAGACAAGGCACACCCTTACCTTCTTCATACATCCTCCTGACCAAAGCCCCTGGACCTTTAGGAGCAACCATAAACACATCTACATTCTTAGGCGGTTTTATTTGTTTGAAACGGATATTAAACCCGTGAGAAAAACACAGAGCTTTGTGGCTTTGGCTATTTGAAGCCAAACCACTGCCCTTGGGCTTGCCTTTTTTTAAATTTGGTTTAATGCTTTCTGTGTAAACCTTGGCCTGAACATGGTCCTGAGTAAGTATCTGAATGATATCCGCTGCCTGGGATGCTTCAGCTGCAGATACAGGAACAAATCCGTCTTTTTTCGCCTGTTCATAATTGACGGTACCTTCTATTTCTGAAACTACCACGCTACAGCCGGAATCACGCAGACATAAGGCCTGGCCGCGTCCCTGAATACCATATCCGATGATTGCAATTTTTTTGTCCTTTAAAAGACTTAAATCCGCATCATTGTCGTAATAAATTTTCGCCATCTCTACCCTCCTCAAATTTTTCCCAACATCTGCTTACTTAATACGCCATCGCCACTCTGCCGCTCCTTACTAATTCTTTAATTCCCAAACCGCTCAAAGCCTCAAGCAGTTGTTTTATTTGCGCCTGTTCTCCCACTGCTTCGATAATAGCAATATCGTTTTTACACTGGATAATCTTGGCGACAAACTTATCTAAGATATGCTCTAATTTAGCTTTATTTTTCGACGAACAATTCACTTTCATAATGACTAATTCCCGGTCAAGATGTTCTTTCTTGGTAAAATCGGTAACGGTGATGATATCAATGAGTTTATTGAGCTGTTTTTTTATCTGCTCTAAAACCGCCTCATCTTTTGCCTCAACCACAATGGTCATATATGAAACTGAAGGGTCCAATGTCTCGCTGACCGCAAGCGAAGCAATGTTATAACCGCGGGCGCTGAATAATCCCGCGATGCGCGCCAAAACGCCGAACTTGTTTTCTACTAATAAAGATAGTGTATGTCTCATATTCGTTATGTGCGTTAGTGCGTTGTGTTCGTTAGTTTCGTTTAACGAGAATAACGAAATTAACGAGATTAACGAACCAACGATTACGCAAGCCCATCGATGATTTTGTTTATCGCTTCTCCCGCAGGCACCATAGGAAATACATTTTCCTCGGGTTCCACAAGAAAATCAATAAATACCACGTTATCAGTGGCTATTGCTTTTTCAATAGCCGGCCGCACCTCTTCTTTTTTAGTCACTCTGATCCCCACACCGCCGTAAGCTTCTGCCAATTTCACAAAATCCGGATTGTGTAAACAGGTATAGGAATAACGTTTCTTATAGAACAGCTCCTGCCACTGCCTGACCATGCCTAAATAACCGTTATTCAATATCGCTACCTTCACGTTTATCTTATTACAGACGCAGGTAGCTAATTCCTGGATATTCATCTGTATGGAACCGTCCCCGGCAATGTCAAAAACTATTTTTTCGGGACATCCGATTTTTGCACCCATTGCCGCGGGGAATCCAAAACCCATGGTCCCTAAACCTCCCGAAGAAATCAGGGTGCGGGGATATAAAAACTTATACCACTGTGCTGTCCACATCTGATTCTGGCCGACTTCAGTGGTGATAATTGCTTTGGACTGTGTAGCCTCGCAAATTTGCTC
>Ga0315268_10005161_pt1 | contig 14079 bp, 25 predicted proteins | sample C1_top_MG_FD_204535 | JGI IMG/M metagenome (GOLD analysis project Ga0315268, IMG submission 204535) | Sediment microbial communities from Yellowstone Lake, YNP, Wyoming, USA - C1_top | ecosystem: Environmental > Aquatic > Freshwater > Lake > Sediment | place: USA: Wyoming | collected 2017-08-01 | reverse complement strand
GGTGACGGTTAAATATATCGAGGATAATATGGACTCAACATTAAATAATTCTGATTTTAGTTACGGTTCCGGTTCCGGTTCCGGTTCCGGTTCCGGTTACGGTTCCGGTTCCGGTTCCGGTTACGGTGACGGTTACGGTGACGGTGACGGTTCCGGTTACGGTTACGGTTACGGTTCCGGTTCCGGTTCCGGTTCCGGTTCCGGTTCCGGTGACGGTGACGGTTACGGTTCCGGTTACGGTGACGGTTCCGGTGACGGTGACGGTTAAATATATCGAGGATAATATGGACTCAACATTAAATAATTCTGATTTTAGCTCTGGCTCTGGCTCTGGCTCTGGCTCTGGCTAAAATATAGTTAAAAACGGCAGAAACCGCCCAGGTTTGAAAGTTTCAGACTTGGGCATACAATTAACCTATAAACTAAAAAAAAGGTCTTAAAATGGATTTTTCACAAGCGATGGATTTTTACGAAAACAAGGGTGTCATCTACGATATTGACAATGAAAAATTTTATTCAATCAAAGGAATGCCTTTAAAAGAAGCAGAATACGAAAACTACAAAAAAAGTGAGTGGAAGCTTGTAGCTATGGAGCAGTTTGACTTTTTTAGCGCATTTGAAATTTCTTATCTTAAAGAACTTTTTAACGGACAAAAAGAATTTATATATGAATACGTTCCTAGTTTAAAAAAATTAATGTGTAAAATAGAGGACGCATTTTGGCGAAAAGACGACAAGGATATTGTTTCTTGTTTACGTGATATACTAGTATTGACTGAACCCTACCCAAATTTATGACGTAGGAGTTATATGAAAGTATCCGAATTGAGCAATTACTATCCCGAAAAAAGAATACTTGGAGTTGCATATTCATTATCAAAATGTCTTTGTTTTCATTTTAAAAGTTTAAAAGAATTTTATGCATTTTATCGCAGCGAATATATAATACGGGAAGTTATAAAAAGATCTAATACGTCTTTAGATGAAATTGAACAAACAATTTTAGAGTCTAAAAAGTACAATGTTTTCACTTCTTCAAACGAAGAAGTTGTTATTGATAATATCATAAGTTGGTTGATAAACAGAAAAAATATTATAAAGGAATATTGAAAATGAAGTATTTTATAGGTTTTATTTTATTGCTTTCTATATCTTACCTAGTCTTTAAAAGACGTTTTGAATTTACTCGCAGAAAAAAAATAGTCCTTGGAAAAAACAAATACAACGTGCAAAAATATAAATATAAATAGAGGATAAAAAATGAAATTTAAAAATTGCATAAATTGCGAGGAAGAAATAGACGATAATCCATCTTCTGATGATTTTTGTTCTGAAGATTGTGAAAAAATATTTTATAACGAACAAGATGACGAGGAAAATAATGAGTGATTTTTTATATAGATGCTCCTACATAGGAAGTACGGATGTATCAGCAATTCTAAACGCAAACCCATTTAAGACTATTTACGATGTTTGGTGCGAGAAAAAAAACAAAGTACAAAGTACTTTTTTAGATGATCAGCTTGAAAGAATGAAGTGGGGTTTGTTGTTAGAAGATATTGTTTTAAAAGAGGCTTGCGAACGCATGTCATTAGTTTTAGACAAAACACAGGTTCACACAACTCATCATAAGTATGACTTTTTAAGAGGAACGGCAGACGGAATTACGAAAGAAAATTTTCTTTTAGAATCTAAAACTTCTGGTGAATTTAATAAAAGTTATGATGATGAAATACCTCCATATTACTACATACAAGCAAATTATTTAATGGGTTTAAACAAAGTTTTAGGGTGCATTTTTCCTGTTCTTTTTGGAGGGAATAGACTTAAAATTTATACTTTAGAATTTGATAAAGAATTTTACGAATTATGTATTGATTCTTGTGTTAAATTTTGGAATAAGTCTGTTTTAGGAAATGAAGTTATACCAACTCCAATTGATAAAATTAAAGTAGAAACAGGCACGCAAGCGCTAATTTTTGAAGACACAAAAGAATCAATAGAAATTTTAAAGAAATTGAAAAGTGATATTAAAACTCTAGAAAAACATGCTGAATTTCATGAAAATGTTATTAAAACAAATTTTGGTTCTGCCGAGATTTTAGTAAATCAATCTGGAAATAAAATTTGTACATATAAAGAATCATCAAGAACTTCATTTGATGACAAGAAATTGAAAGAATTTTTAGGTGAGAATGTTTCCTCCTATCAAAAAACAACAAATTATAGAACATTAAGGATATAGATATGTCAGCACCATCGAAAATAAACGCAATGAAACAACAAGTACAAAACGATTTTTCAAATAATAAACCTACGCAAATTCAAACACAATTGAGTCAACTTCCTCAAAAAAAAGAAGTTACTTTATTAGACGCTTTGCAAGATTCTGTCATTAAACAATTAGGTCAAAGATGGAATTCACAAGACATAAGTTATGCTACAAATTTAATACAAACTGCATACGTTAAAGCAAAATCAAACACAAAATTAATGAATGCAATCAATACAAACAGAGAATCATTTTTAAATTGCATTAGTAAAGCTATTAATTTGAAACTTGGTGGAGCAGCAAGAGATCTTTTTTATTTAATTCCGTATGAAATTAAAGGTCAATTAAGCGTTCAGTTTCAAATATCGTACATGGGGATAATGGAACTCGCTTATCGTTCAGGGCTTGCAAAATTGTTTGTAAGAGAAGTTTATGAATGCGATACATTTGTATGTAAATTTGGATTTGACCAAGTTTTAGAACATGAACCAAATTTTGAAGAGAGACCAAATTCAAAAATTATTAGGTATTATGCTGTTGTAAAATCAAAAGATTGCGATCCTATCTGCGAAGTAATGAGTGTAAACGAGATTAATGATCACATGAAAAAATATAGTAAATCTTATAATCGTTCTGATTCTGCATGGATTACAGATTTTGATGCAATGGCAAAGAAAACCGTTCTTTTGAAAGCTCTTAAATGGGTTAAAAAATCACCTGAGTTGGAAGAACAATTTTATAATGATTTACCTGATAATTATAATCAAAATGAAGAACCAAAACTGATTAATGATAATTTTGAAAATGTAATAGATGTAGAAGAAAATAATATAAAAGAAAAAAAAACTTTAATAAATGACACATCAAAAGAATTTAGTTCTAATTTTAATGACTCAATTAAAAATCAACTTACTACAATTATTAACGATTTAACTAGTAAAGTAAAAATGGATGAGCCTACAAAAAAGAACTTTAAAACAGATATTTTTATTGAAACTAAAAATCAGTTTATAAATTTAAAATTAGAATCCCTCATTGATCTTGATATTAAAAAGATTATGAATGATTTAATACAGAATAAGTACGACTTTTGGAACGATACAGAGAAAGAAACAGAGGTACTCTAATGAGTAAAACTAAAGACAACGTTCCTGATTGGCTATTACATATTCCCCCTGGTCTTTATAGCACTCTAGACTTAATTAAAATAACGAATCACACAAGGTTTAACATATGGGCAAGAATGAACGCTTTAGGTGTTAATGTTGAAAAAGTGAAACAAAAAGGATCGGGGCATTATGCTGTTAATATGTACAACTGGAAGGGCGCAAAGTTTTATATACAAAAACAGTTTGATGATAAAATAAATAAAATGGAGGGAAATAATGGCAAAGAAAAAATCTAACTACTACACTCGAATGTTGAAAATTTGTCGACAGCAATGGACCAGATCTAATGTAGAACGCAAAGAATGTTTAAACAAAGCAAAATTACCTGATTTAAAACCTTCAAAATGGATGTGCGCTCATTGTTTTGATTTTTATGCACTTTCAGAAATAGATTGTGATCACATCAACCCTATAGAAAACTCTACACCTCAAACTAAAGAAGAGTTTATCTATTGCTTTGAGCGTCTTCATTGTCCTAGCGAATGTTTACAGATTCTTTGTAAAACTTGTCACAAGATTAAAACAAAACATGAAAAAACACTGAATGAAAGTGCATGGTATCGAAGTGAAATTAAGAATCTTCTTGAAAAAATGAACATGGACGATATTGAACTTGAAGACCTTGAGTACAAACAACTTCAAAGACTTTGTAATATTATTCTAAAAATAGGTGAATCTGTGGAAGAGAAGAAAAAACAAACTTGGAGAAAAAAACTTTTAGAATTTATGAAAGGATTGAGATGAAAATATATAAAGTCTTCAAAAAAGATGAACCATTTAATTTTCGCTATTTTAAAATATTTTGGACATGGAAATATGTTAAAATATTTCTTAAAAATAACCTAGATTTTGACTGGAAAAAAGATGATTTTTTTTTGGATAAAGATGATCCTTTAAGAAAAACTATTGAAAATTACAAATTTATTAAAAAGGGGGAAAGATATGACAGATTTATACATTGAGGATAAAGGAATTAAAATGAAACAGAAACATTTGATAATTATCGCTATTTTAGTATTTTGTGTTCTATTTTTTACGTTCACATCATGCAGTCGAATAGACAGTGGAGAAGTAGGAATTGTCACTACTTTTGGAAAACCTTCCGAGGAAATATTAAATCCAGGACTGCACTTTTTGAATCCTTTTTCCTCAGTAACTACTATTGATTTGAAAATAAGAACTGTTGTTGCAGAAAGTGAAGCTGCATCTTCAGATTTACAAAGAGTTCATACAGCTATCACGCTTAATTACAAAGTTGATTACGCCAATGCAGTAAAACTTTTTACAAAAGTTAGTAAAGATGAGAAGTATATTGAATCAGCTATCGTTACTCCTTTTGTAAATGAATCTTTCAAAGCCGTAGTGGCGCACTTTACTGCTGAAAATCTTGTTAATAAGAGAGATGAAGTAAGTAGAGAAATTCAGGACCTTCTAAATAGTAAGCTTAATAAAACTTATCTTGATGCTATTTCTATTTCTGTAACCAACTTTAAATTTTCTGATTCTTTTAATGCAGCAATAGAAGGGAAAGTTACTGCACAGCAAGAAATTCTTACGACTCAGAATAAGCTTTTAAAACAGCGTGTTGATAATGAAATCGCAATTACAAAGGCTCAAACAGAATCTCAAGCTATTGTGTTGCGTGCCGAGGCTGATGCTAAAGCTCTTAATCTTAAGAAGATGGCTCTGACTCCAGAGCTTATCCAACTAAATGCTATTGAAAAATGGAATGGAGTTTTGCCGGTTTATTCTAGTAATAGTTTACCATTTATCAAGGAGATTAAATGAAACCCCGTTATGAAAAAGAATGTATCAAACTTGGAGAGATGGCAAATGAGGCTCTTAATCTGCCGAAGAATGTGGATAAGCCTAAGTTTGAGACTATTAATATAATTAAAATATATAATTTATTAGAAGAAGAAATAGAAGAATTAAAATATGAATTTTTTCATCATGGACAAATTAATACTCAAAAAGATATTCATGAAATTGACTTTAAACGTGCCAAAGAAGAGCTTTCCGATTGTGCGGCGGTATTAACAGGACTATTAGCATGGATTAATAAACAAGAAAAAATTAAATGAGATTATGAAGCTTAAAATATGACAATAGAAGAACAATACAAAGATTTACTAAAAGTTAAAGAGTTATCTTTTAAAAATGAAAGAATAAGTTTTTTACAAAATTTAATTGATACTATTGTAAAGACACCAACTGAAATGAAATTCTTTAAAGAAGAACACTCTATGTTTTTTGGTTGTGGTATTAATTTTTGTTTACGTATTATATATTCACAAATGAACAATTTGATGGAACAGGAAATATGTATGAATAATTGGTTAAAAGAACAAGAAGAAATTAAACAAGATAATGGAGAGTGAAATGAAAAAAATAATACCAGGATTTAGATTGTTTAGATGTGACACTTGTAATAACGAATGGAAATACCCTTGCAGAGATTGCTACAGCTCTTCTGGTGATAGTTGTAGATGTGGTGATTCTGTATACCCTTTGGAATGTGAAGAACACCCAGAATGGCCAGTAGATGTGTCAGGAAATATAATTAATGAGGAACAATATGAAAACAAAAATTAACTTCGCTCTAAACATAGGCGCAATAGTTCTTTGTGCTGGATTGTGCTTATTTTTGAACACGCATGACTTTATTAAGAAGAGGAATAAAAAATGAATATAGACTCACAATATATACTATTAGCAATGTCAATATTTGCTATAATTTTTTGGTCAGTATTTAAAATAAAGGGTCTATAAATGAAAAATTTAATAATTTTAGGGATAAGTTTTCCAATAATAATATTTACACTATTTTTATTAGGTGTTTTTATTGGTTATTTATGGTTTAAAGGTCGTATTAATAAATTAATAAAAAGAAATAAAAAGGAGTAATTTACCTTGATAAACATTAACAAAAACATGTGCAAATCAAAAGAAGAACTGACAGAAAAACTGATTTCATATTGTGAAGGATTAATTTTAGTAGCTAGTAAAGATCATTATGGAATTATAAACATAGGCTATGGAAACGCTAGAATTTACCCAAATGGAACTTTTATAAAAGTTGGAGATACTTGTACTAAAGAACAGGCCCTTGACTACATGTGCCAACATTTAGTGAAAAACGTTTACTATCGTGTTGACGCTATAACAGTTGGCTACGCATGCTCTGATAGGGTCTACGCAGGTTTATGTAGCTTGCTCTATAACGGAGGTAAAGCAGGATATTCAATCGTCAAAGCTTTACATGATAAAAATTTAGATGACTTATACAACGCGTTTATGCTTTATGATAAAGTTACAATAAATGGCGTCCTTACTTTTTCTCAAGGTTTACAAAATAGGCGTATTAAGGAAATTAATTACATGAAGGGAGATTTAATATTATGAAAAATTCAATCAACGCAAATAAACCACAATTAACACCACAAAGAATGGTTCATATATTTGATGCTATAAACATAAAAAAAGAGGTTAATAATGACAAATGTAAGTATTTCAAGAAATAGACTAAAAACTCTGTTAAAAACAACAAATTACAAAAAAGAGAATACATGCGACTTAGATATTTTTAAACAGAAAAAATCAATATCCCTGAGAGAAGGACCTTGGGCCAGATTTAAAGTTTTTATCAGGACTTTGTTTTTAACTGATTATCATACGAGTAATTATTTTCAAAAAACAATTGATAAACAAAAAAAAATACTTGCAGTGTTAGATGAGCTTGAAGACTTCAAAGCCCTCGCAATGACTAGCTCTTCAGTTAATGAAGAGTTATTACATAATAAATGTTATTCTTCATTTAATGAAGAGTTATTAAATAATAAATGTTATGTAATAAATAGCTTTTTTGAAGATTCTCCTTTTCGCTTTAATTACACATTCCATCGGCATGAAGGGAACGCAGTACTTAAAATCTTTTTAGTAGATAAACTATCAAAGTACATCGTGGAAGACTCTGAACAAAATATTATCTTCATGAATCATTGTTCAAGCTCATTAACTTATAGTAATTATTTGCATATTAAATACTTGAGAAACGGTATTTATACAAGACGCATAAATTATAAAACTATATCAAATGAGAATGGGATCGTTAAAAAAGTCTATAGATTTACAGGTAGTATAAAGGAGTAGTGAATCATGGGGGGGAGTAATTTCATGTTTATGCCCACAAAAAAAAGTGGTAAATAAGACTCATAAAGACGTCCAAACAAACACTTATTTCAGAGAAACTAAAGTTATATTTTATGTAATAGATACAAAGACAGGTATAGTCATAATTGAATCCGAATAGAAAGGAAATAATGCTAGAGATAACAAAGCCAAGCGCCAGAGATGATATAAACTTAGTTACAGTTTCACTCAATATTCCAAGATACATAAATGTAGTTATAAGCAAAAAAATCACTGTAAAATGTGATTCTTTACACTTTAAAGAAGATTATTTTTATGTGGCTGGAAGTTGGAAATTGACGTTAGTTAGGTACAAGGATGATTACAGGTTAAAAAAAGAGAGGAAAGATTGTGGAAGTTAAATTAAATGGGTATTCAGCTACCATTGATATATATCATGAAGAAAAAGGTTATGTATGTGGTGGTTTAGATTTTTGCAGAAAAATTTGTGATTTAGAAGAACTCATAAGATATCAAGATTTTTTTAATGAAGTAATAAGTAAAATAATAGAATTAAATATAGGAAATAAAAATGCCAACAATAAACTACCAATTAAATGATGAAGATTTTATTCTATTTGAAATTACTATGAAGGAAATTTTAGAATGAAATACAAGGTTAAAATACGTAACAATGATACTAAAGAAATAAGAATATGCGACCAAAGAAGTTTAGACTGGGATCGTAATAATGATGAAGGACAATTGTTTTGGTGGACAGAAGGAAATTTTGGGTGTGATTGTAATCGTGGTAATGAGTTCGAAAAATCAAAAGATATGAATTATAATATTAATAATTCTGTTTGCGGTGATAGTAAATATTCAGTCATTGAAGCTATTTTTGAGAATGGGGATATATTAGAAATAGACGGAGAATAACACATAAGCATACTTATGTGTAATTATTGATAACCATTAATAATAAAACAGCCTAATTTTAAAACAAAATAAACAGGAGACAACCATGGTTAAACACCTTATGCATATTTTTACATTATGTTGCATTTTTTTTGTGGGAGTAATTGTCGGGAGAATGTTTTCAGCTAAGCCAAGCAAAATTGTTGCCACAACCCAAGTCAACAATGTTACAACTCAAAAAACAGAGGTAGTAACACAAGCAGACGTTAAAAAAGATTCAACTACGGTCAAGCAAACGATTCTGGTGCGTAAAACATTCAATTCTAAAGGAAAAGTTACAAGCGAGACACATGTACAAGAACAGGTGGGAACTTCAACTCTTGAAAATTGGGCAATAGCGGCCGAACTTTCAAAAAACTCCATTGAGCAAGTTTCTGAGATTACAAAGACGGTGAAGACGTATCAGCCAAATTTATTTGTTGGTTTAAGTTTTCCCGTTAATAAAATAACTAAACCCCAAACTATTGAATTTAAGGACGTTGATTTTACAATTGATTATAGATTAATTAGCAATTTTTATATTTTTGGTAATTCAAATTATACTTTAAAAAATGTGAAAGGGGGAGTAAAATTGGCTGTAAATATATAATTTTAAAATTGGTGGGATGGTATTTGCAAGTAGTTTAATACCATCCCAAAATATATTTAATCTTGTACGGCTGTAAATTCTTCTTCTGGTACGATAGATAAAACTGGAGTTTCTTCTTTTTTCTCTTCTTTTTCTTTCTCAAATGCAATAACTAGAGCAGACATAATTTGCGTAAATGCAAGTTTAGATTGTTCATGATCTTTTTGAGATGAATAATACGGGTTTAATTTTAATAAATATTGAACATTCATTAAAGCGGCTTCAAAATGTGATTCTACTTGGTTTGTTTTTACTTGCGGTTCCATTTTTAAATCTCCATGAGCTTAATTGCTCAAATTAAATGTAAGTCTTATTCTTAAATTAACAAGTATCAATCTTCTTTTTCGTTTTCTTTTTTATCTTCTTTTTTATTTTCTGAGCATTTATGTCTTATCAAAAATCCAGACAACGTACCAACCACAAGAGTCATTAAACCCTCATTATTAACAAGATTTTCTAAAAATTTATGAAGTACTGCTTTATCTTGATAAGTTTCGTATCCAATAAATAAGCCAATAAAACCTAACCATGTGCTAGGCCTTTTAAGATTATCCAACCACCAATCTAAATGTTTCATAAAATACCTCATAAAAAAATAATTACTTACGTGTAGTACTTATGGATGGTATTCTATCTGTTAATAATTTAAGTACTTTATCTATTTGGTTACCAAATGATAACATTTTTTCATTCACATTAGTAATTTTTTCACTATGCACAGCAAGAGATTTCTTTACATCAAACATGTCAATTTTCAATTCTTTCACATCTTCTCTAATTTCATGAACATCTTTTTCGGAACGTTTTAATAAAAACCATCCCGAACCTGTCGAAAAAATAACAATTGCAATTGATAATACAAAATCAAGAGTTAAAGCAAATTCTGTGTGCATAGGCATCTATTTTTTTCTCCATTTTTGATACTTGTCTATCCATAGATAAGTATAAGTAAACATGATTATATCTATAATAATATAAAATAATTGACGGTTACTTGGAAAATTTAACAAGTCAATTGTATCTTCTATTGTATAGTAAAAATTTCTAAATAATAGAAAAATAGCAAGATAAAAAAATAACTTAAGGTAACTAACATTTTTTGTAAATAATGTAGGTACTAAAAACACTATAGATACAATTGCAGTTACAAAATTTATTGGATTAAATAACCATGCTTCCCCGGCTAAAAATGTCCATCTAAACCCTAGGTACCAAATGAACATTGAAATACCAGTTACATTGTATAAAATATTTAACATAATTTATCGTGAACCTCATAATTATCCAATTTGTGTAACTTTTACAAAACTTCCTGTAGGCCCAGAAGGTGAATCCAGTACTATGTACTGACCTGACGCAATCTCATATATATTAATAAATACTTGTGTAGTACCAGATGTCACAGTAATAATTGATGTAGCCGGGTTTGAAACGGTCCAACTAGAAGCCCAGCCCGCCGCGCCCGTCGTTTGAACAAATCCTTTTTTATTTGATGAACCTATAAGAGTACCAGACCCATTTGTGATCTGGAATTTAGCCCAGCCCGTGGAACCATCCGCCGCATATAGATTGGCTTCAACATAAAATATACCTATTCCTAGAGTAAAAGAGAACGCTAAATTTGCTGGTCCTGTAATATTAGATTGATTGTTTTTAACATAGCCATAATTAGAAAATGCGACATTTTTGGTTAAACCAAAATAAAGTAAATTTTGAGATGCAATGGAAATAAATGCAAAAGACGGGAATATTCCAGGATAAGCCGAGCTTTGCAATGCAACTGAGCCATTTATGTTTAAAGAATTTTGTACATTAAATCCGTATACTGTTGCATTTGTTGTACTAGCATTTACTCCTAGTCCCCCGTAAGAGGTTCCTATAATACCAGCCTGCCAAGTTCCTGTAGCAATTGTACCTACGCTTGTAAGTGAACTTGTCACGACTGTAGAATTTAGTGTTGTTCCACTCAAAGTACCCGCAGGCGCAATAACTGCATTTGTGCTCGCCGCTGTGAGTAGGCCTTTCCCGTTCACTGTGATGCTCGGGATTGCCGTGCTACTGCCAAAGCTACCAACGTTTGCATTTACTGTCGCTAATGTTAAAACTCCAGTATTGTTTATTGTTGCATCACCCGATAGAGCTACACCAGAAGCTACATTCATAGAATTACCAACCAACAAAAATGCTGATGTTAAAACTTTTGTAAGTCCATTCGTAATCTGAGCTATTGTATAATCGCCTGTCGTTGCAACTACAGCTCCAGTACGACCAAATACGCTAACAATAGTTGTTTGATCAATTAACCAATTTGATGAAGTTTGACCTGGAACATTAATAAGTGCCGTAACAGAATCATTCGGATATACTACTGTACTTCCTAATGTACCTTGTACTGTAATATACCAATAATCTCCGGCTCTTATTGCTCCAGCCGTACCTGATCCACCTGTTGCAGGAAATAAATTTGTGGACGCATTATATCCACCTCGAAATGAAACTCCGTTTAGGACCGCATTGTTAATAGCTGTTGTTACAGCTTGCGAGGTTGGTAAAGTTAAATTCGTGTTTGTTAAAGTTGTTTCTACTGAAATACCAGAATCAATAACTTGACCACTCCCATTAACATAAACAATGTTATTTGCCGTTGGTGAACTTATCAATGGTTGTACAGAAACAGTATTACTTACTACTCCATTAATTATGCTTGTTAAAGTTACGCCTGTTAGTCCAAGTGCATTACTGTTTATGATATTCACTGGACTTGATGCAGTCCCGCCATTAACAGCTACAGTCATACTATTAACTGAGCTATTAAGAGTACCAGTTAATCCAGTTAATGAACCACCATTAATAGCTGGTAAAGTAGTAACTAGACTAGGTACTCCACTACCATTGGTTGCAAGTACTGCATTATTTATTGGTGCTACATATCCTGTCGTCGCACTCGCAGACTGATACGGGATACTGTTTACCGTGGTTTCGGCGAGATTTGTTGAAGTCGTTGCGGTTGTCGCATTTCCTGTCGTTGATTGATTGAGAATTGGGAAATCTGCCGCAACAGCTATCGTTAGTGCCCCGGTTCCTGTCGTTGACTTTAGAATACCCGTGCCCAACGCGCTTGTACCTGCGCTGTAGTCCGTGCCTGAGACTGCCGCGCTTAGCGCGGTTCCGTCTCCTTTTACTAGTCCTGTCACTGTCGTTGATAAAGTAATAGCTGGCGTCGTTGACGCTGTCGCTACAGTTCCGGCTAATCCGTTGGCACTTACTACGCTTACGCTAGTGACGCCTGATGCCGCTAGGATATTGCTTAATGCTAAATTTAAGGCTGCACTTGTAGTCGTTGTCGGATCTACGACTTGAGTTGCACCTGTATCACCGCTAGTCAATATGCCTACACTTGTTAAAGAAGAACTAACAACGTTTGACGCTAATGTTGTACCTGTGAGAGTTCCAGATGGCGCAATTACTACGCTGCTTCCTGCTGCTGTAAGTAAACCTTTTCCATTTACTGTGAAACTCGGGATAGATGTTGAGGAACCAAATGAACCAACATTGCTATTAACTGTTGCTAGAGTTAATGCGCTTGCACCTGGCCCGGTTGCTGTTGCGTCACCCGTAAGTGAAGTAATTGCTGCCCCTGATGTTCCGCTGACTTGAGCTTGTAAATTTTGAAATGCTGTTAAAATTGAATCTGTGGCTACGATAGGTGTGTTTGTTCCTGCTACATAACCAGTCAATAATTTTCCTGTGACTGTCGTATTAGAAATAGCGGTTACTAACGATCCTACTGTATTTGTCACATCTCCGGTTAACGCTGGAAATTGAGCCGCTTGTAGAACTCCACTTGCATAATTAGTTAGATCTATTGCTGTTGCATTCCATATACCAGTTATTAAAGTACCAACGCTAGTCAATGAAGATGAAACTACATTAGATGCTAATGTAGTTCCTGTGAGAGTTCCAGCCGGTGCAATGACCACGCTTGAACTTGCTGCCGTTATTAATCCTTTTCCGTTCACTGTAAATGAAGGAATTGAGGTAGATGACCCGAAAGATCCAACGGTCGCGTTCACAGTTGCAAGTGTTGTTAAGCCTGTGTTGCTTATGCCAATGTCGCCCGATAAAGATACGCCTGTGGCAATTCCAGAACCATTACCTACGAAAATATTTGCCGATGGCAGTACATTGCTCAAACCATTCGTTATTTGAGATATATTATAATCTCCAGATACTGCAACAATGTTACCAAATCTACCGAATACGCTGGAAACTCCGGCCGCATTTATAAACCAATTTGTTGAAATTTGGCCCGGGTCTTGTATTAACGCTGTTAATGTATCACCCACTAAAACTAATATTGATCCGACAGTCCCGGCGACTGTAATAACCCAATAGTCGCCCGCACCTATCTCGCCGCCCGGTAATGACCCCCCCGTTGAAGGATAAGCACCGCTGGACGCGTCATAACCGCCGCGAAATGATTTTCCGCTTACAATTGCCGCTGCAATTGCTTGCGTTACAAAAAATGATGTTGTTGCGTCAGTGTGCGACGGTATGCTTGTATAAAGGTCATTAATGATAACTACACCGGAAGTCGTGGTAGTAGAATTATTAACACTCAATACTCCACTATTTATAACAAGAGGTAATACAACGGAGTTAATAGTATCATTTCCTCCTCCTTCAACTCGCCAATCTGAATAATCTGTTCCGCTCATAATTATACTCCCATATCAAATCTAATTAAAATATAATTACAACCCGTAACTTCTGTAAAATGATGTTGTTGCGTCAGTGTGCGACGGTATGCTTGTATAAAGGTCATTAATGATAACTACACCGGAAGTCGTGGTAGTAGAATTATTAACACTCAATACTCCACTATTTATAACAAGAGGTAA
>Ga0315268_10005160_pt1 | contig 14080 bp, 15 predicted proteins | sample C1_top_MG_FD_204535 | JGI IMG/M metagenome (GOLD analysis project Ga0315268, IMG submission 204535) | Sediment microbial communities from Yellowstone Lake, YNP, Wyoming, USA - C1_top | ecosystem: Environmental > Aquatic > Freshwater > Lake > Sediment | place: USA: Wyoming | collected 2017-08-01 | reverse complement strand
GCAGCAGCACGCCGGGGCAAGGGGTTCATTTCATCATCGACCTGCCGTTCCGGGCGGCTATCGACCAGCGGCAATAGGTAGATCAATGGAAACCTTCGAGTGGAGCAGCTTGTTTGAAACCGGCCTAGCCGAAGTCGATGCGCAGCACAAACGGCTGGTCGAACTGGTCAATCAACTCGGCCAGGATGTCGATAGCGCGAGCCCGGAGCATATTGATCAGGCTTTGTAGGCGCTGGCCGCATACACCGTCTATCACTTCCAGTGCGAAGAGGCGATCATGACGGCCAGCCAGGTGGCGCCGGCGCATGCTGAGCGTCATCGTGAGACGCACCGGCGCTTCATCAAGCAGGTAGGTGAGTGGCTGGCGCGGCGCAAGAGTGAAGAGTCGATCAGCCTGCATCAACTGCTCGACTTTCTTGCCAACTGGCTGATTTTCCATATTCTCGGCGATGATCAGTCGTTGGGACGCCAAGTGGCGGCGATCCGCAGCGGCATGGACCCGCAGGCGGCCTGTGCGCAGGATCGCACTTCGGATGATCCGCGCACCGACATTTTGCTGGGCGCATTGCGCCGCCTCTACGGCGATCTGGTGGCGCGTAATGAAGAACTGCTCTCTGCCCAGCATTCGCTTTCCAGTCTTAACGCCACCCTCGAACAACGGGTGGTTGAACGAACTACCGAGCTCACCGAAGTGAACGCGCGCCTGAATGAGGAGCAGGGCAAGGTGCTCGAGGCAGAAAAGATGGCTTCGCTCGGCCGCATGGTGGCGGGTTTCGCCCATGAGGTGAATACGCCCGTGGGCGTGGCGGTGGGCGCCGTGTCGCAATCGCGCGAACTGGTGGCCGAACTCAGCAGCCTGCTCGACAAGGAAGAGGTCACCGAAGCCGAGTTGCGTGAGCGCATGAGCATGCTCGACGAAACCTCGAGCCTGGCGCTCGCCAACCTGCAGCGGGCAGCGGGCATGGTACAAAGTTTCAAGCGCACCGCCGTCGACCAGACTTCGGAACGGGAACGCGATTACGCGCTGGCCGAAGTCATCGAGGATGTGCAAAAAAGTCTGCAGAATGCCTTCAAGACCACGCCGATTCGGATTGAGGTTGATTGTCCGGCCGATCTGCAACTGCATGGCCCAGCCGGGACACTGGTACAACTTCTGGCGAATTTGCTGCAAAACAGCCGCATGCACGGTTTCGCTGATGGTACGCGGGCCGGGCGGATTTACATTCGCGCGGGCGTCGCGGGGGATCAGGTTTTTATCGACTACCACGACGATGGAGCGGGCATGACGGCCGATACACTGGCACACGCCTTCGAACCTTTCTATACCACCCGCCGGGGCTCGGGCGGCAGTGGTCTGGGCCTCTATATCGCCTACAATCTGGTCACTCAGGGGCTGCATGGCAGGATTCGCTGCGAAAGCACCTTGGGTCAGGGAACGCGCTTCTTCATCGAATACCCGCGCCAGACGCCTCTCCCCAATGGAGCCGCACAATGAAAATCGTTCGCAAACTTGCGGAAAGCGACAGCGCCGCCCCTAAGCTACGCGTGGCGCCATGGAAGGTGTTGGTGGTGGATGATGAACCCGATGTGCGGCGGCTGACGGCGCTCAACCTGCGCGGTTTCCAGTTTGCGGGTCGGCCGCTGGAATTGATCGAGGCGGCGTCGGCGGCCGAGGCCAGGGAAAAACTGCAAGCGCACCCTGACATCGCCATGGCGCTCGTCGATGTGGTCATGGAAACCGATGATGCTGGCCTGAAGCTCGTCGAGTACATCCGCACTGACTTAAAAAATCGCATGATGCGACTGGTGATTCGTACCGGCCAGCCGGGTGTCGCACCCGAGCGATTCGTCATCGACAACTTCGATATTGACGACTACAAGGACAAGACCGAGCTGACGGTGCAGAAGCTTTACACCACGGTGCGCAGTGCGCTCAAGGGTTATCGCGATCTGCAGACCATCGAGCTCAACCGTATCGGCTTGGCGCGTATCCTCGATGTCACGCCCGAGTTGTACAACCTGCACATTGACCAGTTGGAAGATTATTTCCGCGGTGTGCTGATGCAGATCATCGGCATCTGCAACCTCGGCCACTCCGGCATGATTTCCACTATCGACGGTCTGGTGGCGACGCTGGAGGGCAAGGAACTGCGGATCCGCGCCGGTATCGGCGAATTCGGCGGCGGGGCGGACGGGGAGTTGCGGCGCCATGAAGTCACCGAGTTGTGTTCGCAGGCAGTCCTCAGCCATGAAATGCCGAGTGAATTGCGCCACGGAGCGATGGTCGTGCCGCTGCAGATTAAGCATGAGGTGCTGGGCTTCGTTTACCTCGAATCGGGCGACGAGTTGTCGATGGACGACCGCGAACTGATCCAGGTGATGGCCAATCAGTGTGCGGCAGCGCTCGACAACTTTCGCCTGCACCACAGCCTGGAAGAGTCTTACGACGAGGCGATCGACATGCTTGCCCAAGTGGCGGAATTCAAGGACAGCGCGACCGGCACGCACATCCGCCGCCTGCAGGAATACACGCGGCGTATGGCGAAGGCGCTGGGCTGCGCCGATGCCGAGGCAGAGGTCTATGCCAAGGCCAGCCGCCTACACGATGTCGGTAAGGTGGGTATTCCGGACAACATCCTGCGTAAGCCGGGCAAACTGACTGCGGAAGAGTTTGCCGTGATGCAGCGCCATACGCGCATCGGCGATACCGTGCTGGCCCGCAGCCCGTCGCTGGCCGTGGCGCGCGTGGTAGCCAAATCGCACCACGAACGCTGGGATGGTAATGGCTATCCGGAGGGCCTGGCGGGCGAAGCCATTCCCTTTGCTGCCCGTCTGGTGGCTGTTGCCGATGTTTTCGATGCGCTGGTCAGTCGGCGGCCCTACAAGGGCCCGTGGCCCGCCGCAAAGGCCGCCGCCGAAATCGAGGCCCATAAAGGCTCACATTTTGATCCACAGGTGGTCGATGCTTTCCTCAAGCTCTACCGCGAAAGTCGGCTTGAAGATCTGATTGAATTGGCGCAGGAAAGCCAGGAAAGCCAGGGCATCAAGTTGGTGTAGGTGCCTGCCGCAACGCCGTCCTGCCAGCGCCGACTTTTGCTTTTTACCCGGCCAGGAACGGCCACTGCGCGGCCCAGTGGTTGAGCGGATCGTCCTTGAAGCCGCTTTTGACGAAGCGCTGCAGACGTCCCAGCACATGGCACACCAGCAGGTCGGCGTGGGCTGCAACATTATGTTCGGCCGGTAGCGCGCCTTGCGCGACGGCGATTTTCAACGCCTGCTTGAGCGATGCTTCCAGTCGCTCGAACAACTGATTGATGCGTGCCTGCAAACGAGGGTTTTCATGTACCAGGGCATCGCCGATCATGACGCGGGCGAGGCCGCGATTCTTGCCGGCAAAACGCAGTGCTGCGGCCAGCATGAGTTCTACCTGATGCAGGCCCTGCGCTTCCTCGGCGGCGATCTGGCCGACCACCGAAAACAGGGCCGTTTCGATGAATTCGATGAGCCCTTCAAACATGCGCGCCTTGCTTGGAAAGTGGCGATACAACGCCGCTTCGGAAACTTCCAGTCGGCCCGCCAGCGCGGCGGTGGTGATCTTCTCGCCGGCTGGATTTTCCAGCATCGTGGCGATGGTTTGCAGAATTTGGAGCTTGCGCTCGCCGGCTTGGGCCATGAGGCGGTTCCTGTCGATTATTTCGATTTGATCAGTGTGCCGACGCCCTGATCGGTGAGAATTTCCAGCAACAAGGCATGCTCGACGCGGCCGTCGATGATATGCACGGCACGCACACCACTGCGCGCCGCATCCAGTGCCGAGCTGATTTTTGGCAGCATACCGCCCGAAAGCGTGCCGTCCTCGACCATCGCATCGATTTCCTTGGGCGTCACCCCCGTGAGCAGTGCGCCGGCCTTGTTGAGGACGCCGGGGGTGTTGGTCAGCAGCACCAGCTTTTCAGCGCCTAGCACTTCGGCGATCTTGCCGGCCACGACATCGGCGTTAATGTTGTAGGTCTCGCCCTGCGGCCCGACGCCGATTGGCGCAATGACGGGAATGAAGTCGCCCTTGTCGAGGAAGGCGATCAGCGTCGGATCGATCGAGGTGATCTCGCCGACCGAGCCGATGTCGATCATGTCCTCGGGCTTGTTCTTGTTGGGCAGCAGGAGTTTCTTAGCACGGATGAAATTGCCGTCCTGGCCGGTCAGGCCGACCGCCTTGCCGCCATGCTGGTTGATGAGATTGACGATTTCCTTGTTGACCTGGCCACCCAGCACCATCTCGACGATGTTCATGGTTTCTTCGTCGGTGACGCGCATGCCCTGGATGAAGGCGCCCTGCTTGCCGACACGCTTGAGCATATCTTCGATCTGCGGGCCACCGCCATGCACGACGACCGGATTCATGCCGACCAGCTTGAGCAATACCACATCACGCGCGAAGCAGTCTTTCAGCAGCGGGTCGGTCATGGCGTTGCCGCCGTACTTGATGACGATGGTTTTGTCGAAGAAGCGCTTGATGTAAGGCAGGGCTTCGCCGAGGATCTTGGCCTTGGTGGTGGCAGGGAGTGCGTCGGTCATGTTGCGGATTCCTGTCGGGGAACATGGAAAGTTGGCATTCTAGCGGCCTCGCTACTGCGGGGAAACATCTGCATGTCGCACAAGCGACTACCCGGACGGCAGGCTGCGATCCAGGTGATAGAGGGTAACGACCAGTCCCGCGGTGGCTAGCACCAGGAACACCGGACCAAACAGCCAGAACACCAATGGCACTGCGAAGAAGAAGGCGCGCATGCCGATGGCGAACAGATGGCCAGCGCGAATCAGGCGGCGTGCGACATTGGGCGGCGAGAGTTCGGGGTGGACGCTGTGCTGGGACACATTGATCATGAACACGACATGATTGATAAGTCGTACCGACATTGCGAAAGAAAAGAAGGCAATGATGAAGTCCAGTAGTAGCGCGAGTACTTTGATGATCCAGAGGCTGGCGGCGTGCGAGCCGAAAAAATTGAGCACATGCCAACTGCGGGCGATATTTTCTGCCTGGCCGGACAGGGTCAGCGTGCCGACCATCAGCAGCGACGCGGTCGTCGCCATTAGGCTGGCGCCCATGATGAAGTTGCGCAGTGTCTGCACTGCCATTATCTCCTTGCCTGCATGGTTCATTACGTCGGAGACCCAGAGGGCGCGTGCGATCTCATTGACCCCATGGATGGTGTAAGTGGGATCACTGCGCACCTTGGTCGAGAGATGGATGTAATACAACCCGATCATGGCAGTGCTGATGGCAAAGGCGGTGAAGTCAGGCCAGAACTCCCGAAGCCAGGCCAAAGGTTCAATGGTCATAGGTGTCCCCCGATCTTTAAGCTTGATTCATCTTGCCTGAGGGCTCGATCACCTCAGACGTGCCGATATTTTTCATAAATTACCAGCACCTTGGGTAGCGCGCGATGAAAGGCGGCGACGATTTCCGGATCGAAATGTCGCCCCGCTTCCTGCCCCATGAAGTCGAGCGTCTTTTCCAGCGACCAGGCTGCCTTATAAGGGCGTTTCGAGGTGAGCGCATCGAAAACGTCGGCGACGGCGACGATGCGCGCCGCCAGCGGGATGGCCTCGCCCGCCAGGCCTTGCGGATAGCCGCTGCCATCGAACTTTTCATGGTGGGAATCGGCAATCTCGGCGCCGATGCGGAAGATGCTGTGACCCAGCGCATTCACCTGAGACTCGCAACGGCGCAAGACTTCGCCGCCGATGACCGGGTGCTTCTGCATCTCGGTGAACTCCGCCTCATCCAATTTGCCGGGCTTGAGCAGGATGTGGTCGGCGATGCCGACCTTGCCGATGTCGTGCATGGGCGCGAATTGCAGGATGGCGCGCACATAAGCGGCGTCGATATGCATGCGGTAGGCTCCGGCACGACCGAGTTCCTCGGCGACGATGGCCGAGTAGCGCGCCATGCGGAACAGGTGGTCACCGGTTTCGGGGTCGCGGCTCTCGGCCAGCTTTGCCAGGCCGCCGACGGCGGCGACGACCAGCGCCTCAACGAAAATTGTGCGATCAACCGCCGGACTGATCTGGCCAGCCAGGTTGGCAAGGAAGTCGATGTGCTTGGGGCCGTAGGCTGTGGCATCGACGGCGGCGAACACTAATAGCGCCGTCCCGCCAGCACCGACTTTTTCGCCGGCGTGTTCGGCGAGCGGCAGCAGTACAGCGGTGCGGCAACCGCCGTCGTGCAGCAGGCGGGCAAAGCTGTTGTCGGCATCCAGATCGAGCAACAGCGGTGTCGTGGGTGTTGGCAGCACGAAGCAGGCGCCCTCGTGTGTCGGCCCGGCGAAGCGGCTATCGACGCGGTCGATCAGCCATTCACCGGGCGTTGCGGCGGGCGTGAGCACACCGACCCAGTCGACCGGCAGGAAGCGCGCGAATTCCTCGCGGACGAAGCGCAGGGTTTCGTCGAGCGAGGTGCCCTCGTTGATGCGCGTGCTGAGACGGAACAAGCTATGGATGCGCTCGGCGAGGCGATTGAAGGAGGCGGTCAGCAAGCCAAGTTCGCGGTTTGCCGGGACGGGCACCCGATGCGTGAAATCGCCTTGAGCAACCCGGGCGAAACCTTGCTCGGTGGCGCGTAGCGGGTTCAGTACCTCGCGCACCAGACCGGCCAGCAGGAGCAGCAAGAGGAGCAGGCCGGCGCTGCCGGTCGCCCATTGCGAGAGGCGGATGAGTTCGAGCTTGCCTTCCATCATGTGCTGGAAGGCGGTGGCGAGGGCGTCGGTGGTGTGCACCAGTTCATCACCCTCGCGGGCGATGTATTCGGCACCGGCAATTAGATGCGGGGTTTGCGGATCCTTGCCCAGCGCGAGTTTCAGGCCGCCGCTGAAGCCGCGCCAGAGCGCGGCGGTGGTGCCGAGTTGGGAGCGTGATGGACCGTCCCAACTGCAGGTGAGCGGGTCGTTGCGGCCGGTGAGTTCGACATCCAGGCGGCGTTCCTCGAAGCCCTTGATGATCTTGTCGAAATACGACTGCTGGGCCAGCAACTCCTGATAATAGAGCTTGAGGTCGCGTTCGTAGGCGGCTTGGTCGTCGGGCTGGTCGGTGAGATAGCGCCGCGACTGGTCGACGAGGGCGTGGCTGATGACACGCAACTGGCCGGCGAGGTTGAGGATGACGTAGTCGTGTTTGCGCAATTCGATTTCATGCAGGGTGAAACCGACCGCGCCGGCGATCAGGGCGAAAAACAGGCCGAGCGCCAGCGCCAACTGGACGCGCAGCGAACGCAAGTGATGCGCCAACATCGCAGCATGGAGTGGCATGGCATTTTCCTGTGGGGCTGGGGCACTGTCGATGGCCCGAACGCGAGTAGCTTACACGCCTGCGGTGGCGAGCATCAGAATGGCGTCGCGATTGGTCCAGGAAAAGCAGGCTGCTGCGGCTTCACGCCACAGCAGCCAGCGCCAGGCGCGGTGTTCGTCCGGCGCGGGCGTGATCGCTGTATCAGTTGGCACGCAGAGGCTGAAGACGTGTTCGACATTGTGGGTAACGCCAGCCGGATAGCGTTCGCGCCATTCCGCGAAGATTTCGAAGCGGTTGGTGAGATGCCAGTCGCGCAGATCGGCCACCTGACAGCGGATGCCGGTCTCCTCGGCGACTTCACGTCTGGCCGTGGTGGCCAGGAATTCAGTGTCTTCCTGACTGCCCGTTACCGACTGCCAGTAGCCCGGATGAGCGGCGCGTTCGAGCAACAGCACATGGCCTTGCGGGTCGTGGATGAGCACCAGGACGGAGACGGGTTTTTTCGTGCCGGGCACGGTTCAGGCAATATCCGAGAGCCAGTTGATGCCGTCGGCTTGCATATCGACAAAGCACCAGAACGGGATGCCCTGTTCGCGCCATTCGTTGGCGGCGGAATCGCAGACTTGCAGCGTTTGCACGAAATCGGCTTCGGCGTGGCCATGGATGCCGTCGCAGTGTTCGAGAATGACCAGATAGCCATCGGCGGGTTGCCAACTAAGATCGGCGAGATAGTCGAGCAGCGCATCCCAGTTGTGGCCGAAGCCGTTCGGGAAGGCCATGGATTTCCCGATAGCCTTCAATAACCCGTGCTTGTCGCGGATGCCGGCAAGATCGACACGAAAAACCGCAAAGCCGAGTTGTTCGGCAGCGCGGATCAGCCCTTCCTCGCCATCCAGTGGCATGTGAAATACGCTTGCGTACTCCAGTTTGGGGAGGATGGCTGCGTAACGGTTGTCGCTCATGCGGGGATTTTCCTGAAACTGCGATAGTGATCGGCGCTGTAGTAGCAGGCAGCGGGTTTCCGCGCTGCGCCACCACAAACGATGCGCCGTGCGCCCCGGTGCCTGATGCCAGGGGTCGCAACGGTGTATTCGCGATAATAGCCACGCTGCATGTGCGGCAACTGCTTCTCGAAATTGTTGAAGATGACGCCGTCACGCCGGTGCGGAAAGGGGCCGCCTTGGGCGATCAAGCGCAATGTTTCACGCGCTTCGCCAGGCAAGTCTGCGCTGGCCATTTCCTGCGCCTGCGCCAACCCGAGAAAGACCGTCAGCCACAGGAACAGGAGGGTGCGTAGCATGTTACGACTTGCCGACTTCGACCTGGGTCTCGACCTTTTGCCGCAGGCGGATGTGCAGTTCGCGTAGCTGCTTTTCGTCGACGTCGGAGGGCGCATCGGTCAGCAGGCACTGGGCGCGCTGGGTCTTGGGGAAAGCGATGACGTCGCGGATTGACTCGGCACCGGTCATCATGGTGACGATTCTGTCCAGGCCGAACGCCAGGCCGCCGTGGGGCGGCGCGCCATAGCGTAGCGCGTCGAGCAGGAAGCCGAACTTGATGCGCTGCTCCTCTGCGCCGATGCCCAGCGCCTCGAAGACCTTGGCTTGCACCTCGGCCTTGTGGATACGCACCGAGCCACCACCGATTTCCCAGCCGTTTAACGCCAGATCGTAGGCTTTTGCCAGGCAGGCGCCGGGGTTGGTGCTCATCAGTTCCTCATGGCCATCCTTGGGCGAGGTGAATGGGTGATGGCAGGCTGTCCAGCGCTGGTCTTCCTCGCTGTATTCGAACATCGGGAAGTCGACGACCCAGAGGGGTTCCCAAGCCTTACCGTTGAGGAATTTCTTTTCGTGGCCAATTTTGCTGCGCAAGGCGCCCATGGCGTCATTCACGACTTTGGTCTTGTCCGCACCGAAGAAAATCAGGTCACCCGATTGTGCGCCGGTGCGCTCGACGATGGCCTTCAGTGCGGCATCGTGCAGGTTCTTGACGATCGGCGATTGCAGGCCCGCTTCGTTGAGCTTCGTCGCATCGTTGACCTTGATGTAGGCGAGGCCTTTGGCACCGTAGATCTTGACGAACTCGGTATAGCCGTCGATCTCGCCACGGCTCAATTGCGTATCTCCGGTGGCGCCGCCGGGGATGCGCAGTGCGGCGACGCGTCCCCCGCTGGTGGCCGGACCGCTAAAGACCTTGAAGGCGACGTCCGCAACGGCATCGGTCACATCAGTGAGCTCGAGTGTGACGCGCAAGTCGGGCTTGTCCGAGCCGAAACGATACATGGCTTCAGCGTAGGTCATGCGCGGGAAGGGATCGGGCAGATCGACGTCGATGGCGTCTTTGAATACGTAGCGGATCAACTGCTCGATGATGCCGGTGATCTGTGTCTCGTCCATGAACGAGGTTTCGATATCGACTTGGGTGAATTCGGGCTGGCGGTCGGCGCGCAGGTCTTCGTCGCGGAAGCACTTGACGATCTGGTAGTAGCGGTCGAAGCCGGCGACCATCAACAGTTGCTTGAAGAGCTGTGGCGATTGCGGCAGGGCGAAGAACTGGCCGGGATGGACGCGCGATGGTACGAGGTAGTCGCGGGCACCCTCGGGGGTTGACTTGGTGAGCATCGGTGTCTCGATGTCGATGAAGCCGTGGTCGTCGAGGAAGCGGCGGAAGGCGCGCGCGGTCTTGTAGCGCAACATCATATTTTTCTGCATCTGCGGACGACGCAGGTCAATGACGCGATTGACCAGGCGCACATTCTCAGAGAGGTTGTCGTCGTCGAGTTGGAAAGGCGGCGTCACGGCGGCGTTGAGGATTTCCATCTCATGGCAGAGGATCTCGATCTCGCCTGAGGGCATGTTGGGATTCTCGGTGCCGGCGGGACGGCGGCGTACCTTGCCGGTAATCTTGAGGACGAACTCGTTGCGCACGGACTCCGCCAGCTTGAACATCTCGGGCCGGTCGGGATCGCAAACCACCTGCGTCAGGCCTTCGCGGTCACGCAGGTCGATGAAGATGACGCCGCCATGGTCGCGGCGACGGTGGTTCCAGCCGCAAAGAGTGACGATCTGGTCGACGTGACCAGCGTTGAGTTGGCCACAGTAATGAGTACGCATGGGATTTTCCGTTTTCAAAAGTCGGCGCCGGTGGGACGGCGAGGGGTTATTCGTTTTGCGCGCGACCGACCAGGTTGGGGTAGCGCTGCTGGGGGGGGACGACGCCCATCGAGACGATGTATTTCAAGGCGTCATCGACGCTGATGTCGAGTTCGATGGTTTCGCTTTTCTTCACGAAGAAGAAGAATCCGTTGACCGGGCTGGGGGCGGTGGGAATGAACACGCTGACATGCTCTTCGCCGAGCAGGTCGCCGATCTGACGCGGCGGTGTGCCGGTCTGAAAGGCGACTGACCAGGCTTGCGGGTGCGGGTAATGCACCAGCAATACCTTGCGGAAAGCCTCGCCGCTACCGGAAAACAGGGTATCGCTGACTTGCTTGACGCTGTAGTAGATCGACTTGACGACAGGGATGCGCGCCAGCAGGCCTTCCCAGAAACGCACCAGCTTTTGGCCGATGAAGTTGGCGGTCACCAGACCGGTCAGGAACACCACGAGCAGTGTCAGCAACGCACCGGCACCTGGAATATTGAACCCCAGCAGCGTTGCCGGATGTATCGACTCCGGCAATAGGCGCAGCGATTGATCCATCGTACCGACGATCGCGGTCAGTACCCAGGCAGTGATGACCAGCGGGATCCAGATCAGGAGTCCCGTGATGAAATATTTTTTCAGGGGAGGCGCACCAAATCAGTTACAGGCGCACGACCCCGTGCCGCCTTGACAAGGTGGGGGGCTATCGGACTTGGCCGGCGCGGATGTTGAGCCACCCTTGAAGTCGGTTTGATACCAGCCGCTACCCTTCAATTGAAAGCCGGCGGCAGTCACTTGCTTGGAAAAATTCTCTGTATTGCACTCGGGGCAATGTGTCAGGGGCGTATCGGACATCTTTTGCAGAACGTCTTGCGCAAAACCGCACTGACTGCAGCGGTAGGCATAAATGGGCATGGTTTCTCTCCGGGAAATTTTGCAAATTATAACTAAGCGCCTGAGCGAAAAGGGCTTCGCCACCCGCCTAAATGGCGGCCAAGTATAAGCAAATCAAGCCTACATCAGGCCAAGATAGGTATGGTTGATCGCTTTACCCCAAAACAGGGCAATCAGGCCTGCGGTTGCCAGGTACGGACCAAACGGGATGGGTACGTTGCGACCGTGCCGCGCCAGGACGATCAAGACGAGGCCCACGACGGCACCCACCAGCGATGACAGCAAAATGACCTGGGGTAGCAACTCCCACCCCAACCAGGCCCCGATGGCTGCTAGCAACTTGAAATCACCATAACCCATGCCTTCCTTGCCGGTCGCCAACTTGAATAGCCAATACACCGACCACAGCGCCAGATAACCGGTTGCGGCACCGATTACGGCATTCGGTAGTGTGGTGAAGATATTGTTTACATTGATCAACAGGCCTGCCCAGAGCAAGGGCAGGGTGATGTCGTCGGGCAGCAGTTGGGTATCGAAGTCGATGAAGGTCAGTGTGATCATTGCGGCGCTGAATACCAGCACACCCGCTGCAGCCAGCGTCATCCCATAACGCCAGGCGGCGTAGCCGAACAAAATGCCGGCAAGGGCTTCGACCAAGGGATAGCGTGGGCTGATGGTGTTCCCGCAGCCCTTGCAGCGACCTTTGAGTAGCAGATAGCTCAGGATGGGAATGTTTTCCAGCGCATGGATCTGTCGGCTGCAATGCGGGCAGCGTGAGCGGGGCGAGACGAGTGAGAGCGGTTCGAAAGTCGGCGCTGACGCGACGGCACTTTCCGGAAACTGGGCGGCACATTGCGCCTGCCAGTCGCGCTCCATCATGATCGGCAGGCGGTGAATGACGACATTCAGAAAACTGCCGATCAATAGCCCGAGAAAAGCGCAGCCAATCGCCAGCGTCAGCGGATCATTTGGAAACACCTGCGCGGCAACCTAGACGACGGCGCCGAGCTTGAAAATCGGCAGATACATGGCGATGATGATGCCGCCGATCACAACCCCAAGAATGACCATGATCATGGGTTCCATCAGGCTGGACAGGGCATCGACGGCATCGTCGACCTCGGCCTCGTAAAAGTCGGCCACCTTGCCGCTCATACTGTCGAGTTGGCCGGATTCCTCACCAATCGCAATCATTTGCAGCGTCATGTTGGGAAAGACATTGGTGTTTTGCATGGCCACCGTCAGGCTGGATCCGGTGCTGACCTCCGCTTTGATCTGGCGTGTAGCTTCCCGATAGACGTAATTACCGGAGGCGCCACCGACCGAATCCAGCGCTTCCACCAGGGGAACGCCCGCCGCGAACATGGTGGATAGCGTGCGCGTCCAGCGCGCCAAGGTTGCCTTGCGGATCACCGGGCCAAAGACTGGCAGGCGCAGGGCCAGTTTGTCCATGACCATCTGCATCGGCACAGAGCGCTTCCACGTGTAGAAAAACGCGTAAAGGCCACCACCAATGGCGCTGAAGATGAGGTACCAGTTAGCCACGAAAAAGTCCGAGATACCCATGACTACGAGTGTCGGTCCGGGCAGGTCGGCGCCGAAGTTGGCAAAGACCTGTTTGAATGCGGGTACGACGAAGATCATGATGACTGCCGTGACGACGAAAGCCACCACCAGTACGGAAATTGGATAAAACAGCGCGCTTTTGATCTTCGAGATGATCGCCTGGGTTTTTTCCATGTAGGTGGCCAGCCGATCCAGCAATGTATCGAGAATACCCGCGTGCTCGCCAGCCTCGACCAGGTTGCAATACAACTGGTTGAAGTGTAGAGGATATTTTCGGAATGCCTGATTGAGGGCTGAGCCAGTTTCCACATCTGTCTTGATGTCCATCAGCAATCTGCCGACCGCCGCGTTGGCCGCACCTTTTCCTACGATATCAAATGCTTGCAGCAGCGGAACCCCGGATTTCATCATGGTGGCCATTTGGCGCGTAAACAACGTCACATCCTTATCGGTAACTTTGCCGCCACCTGAGAGGGACTGCTTCTTGACCTTGCTGACAAGAACGCCCTGGCGCCGTAGCGTTGAACGCACAACGGCTTCAGAGGCTGCGCGCAATTCTCCACGCACAATCTTGCCGGTTTTATCCTTGCCTTCCCAACTAAATGTTGTTGGTGGATTCTCTTTTTTTGGGGTCGCCATGCCTGCTCCTTGAACCATTATGCAGAGTGATAATGCCTTGCCTGCGCGTCCTTGTAAAGACGAAAGATATTGCATTTCGTCTGGGATCGAGTGACGTGATCGCTATGGGCGGTAAATTTTTACAATTTTGACGCGCCGATTTTCCGTCTGAACGACTTCCATCGTAACGCCGTTGATACGCAAGCCGACCCCGATTTCTGGGATATCCCTGAGGTGTTCAAGGATCAGGCCATTGAGCGTCTTGGGGCCATCAATTGGCAGATCGAGTGATAACAAGCGATTGATATCGCGCAAATTATGCCCGCCGTCGACAAGCGCGGCACCTGTGGCGTCCCAACTTAATGAAACTGCGCTGCCGGGTATGCCGGTGGTGAACTTTCCGACGATTTCCTCGACGATATCCTCGATGGTGATCAAGCCGAGCAATTCGCCATACTCGTCGACTACGAGCCCGAGGCGCTGACGATTTTCGCGAAAAAATCTCAACTGGGCGTAAACCTGGGTTTCCGCCGGGATGAAATAGGGCTCTGCCAGCTCTTTGCGTAGTTGG
>Ga0315268_10005159_pt1 | contig 14082 bp, 17 predicted proteins | sample C1_top_MG_FD_204535 | JGI IMG/M metagenome (GOLD analysis project Ga0315268, IMG submission 204535) | Sediment microbial communities from Yellowstone Lake, YNP, Wyoming, USA - C1_top | ecosystem: Environmental > Aquatic > Freshwater > Lake > Sediment | place: USA: Wyoming | collected 2017-08-01 | reverse complement strand
CGGACCGCTGTGCGTATGGCTTCTGAGCGCGAGGAGAAATCGTCCATCCTGACCAAGGCGTCGATGTTTCTGATGAAACGCTTCGGCAGCCGGATGGTAATCTTCTCCGTGTCGTCCTGCATCGATTTTCCTCGTACTTCCTTTGTACCCTCTTTGTACCTGTTTTGTCGGGCAACTCCCGATATAGATTACAGTATATAAACGTTTGCATACCACACGACAGCGCGGTTTTACAAATCGTATCTATACCATGCCAGCCTCGAAACCGCGTTCGAATGCCTTGACATTCACAGCCCGGGCCTTCTCGCCGAGCAAATTGTCCATGGCCTTCGCAAAGCTCTCCCTCTTCAGCGGACAGCCCTCGGTCGCCGCAAAAGAGCCAAGCATGACGACGTTGGCGACAACTGGCATTCCGAGTTCGCCCGCGATTTTTACGGACGGGATAACCTTGACGAGCGCCGTAGCCTTCTTCAGGCCGCCGACGATGTCCGCGAGCGCAGGGTACGTTTCGAATCCCATCGAAACGCCAGGAGGAATTGCTGGCTCGTCGGATGTGATGACCCTTGTCGTTGCGGAGCCGCATGGCAGCGCGCGATATGTTTCCAGCGGTTCCAGTCCGAGGAGAACATCGACCTCGCCTTTCGCAGCCAGCGGGCTCTTCACGGAATCCCCGATTCTCACGGTTGCAGTCACGACTCCGCCGCGCTGGGCCATTCCATGAACCTCGCTCATCACGACGCGCTTGCCTTCGGCCATAGCAGCTTCGCCGATGAGCTGCGCGACAAATAGAACGCCCTGGCCTCCGACCCCGACGATGACGACCGAAAACGGCTTGCTCATTCTTTCGCCTCCTCAATCGCGTGGAACGGACAGACCTGGGCGCAGACGCCGCACCCGTTGCACAGCGCGGGGTTGATGTGCGTCTTTTTATCGTCGCCGTTGTAAAGCGCCGGGCAGCCGTACTCCTTGATGCATCTGTGGCAGAACTTGCACTTCTCCGGGTCGACGCGCCAGTGCTTGAACGTCTTGGCTTTCTTGCGGTCCCTGGCCTCCAGGAGCACGCAGGCACGCTTTGCTATTATGACGCTGACCTCGGGCTGGGCAAGCGCCTCCTCGTAAATCTTGGCCGTGCCCTTGAGGTCGCTCGGGTCCACTACCCTGACGAAATTCACTCCACAGGCTTTGACTATGGTTTCGATATCTGCTTCGTACGCCGGGTCGCCCATGGCGGTCTTACCCATGCCAGGGTTCGGCTGGTGGCCCGTCATCGCCGTAGTGCGGTTGTCCAGTATCGTGTAGACGAACCTGTGCTTGTTATAAACCGCATTGATGAGACCGTGTATCCCCGAGTGGAAGAATGTCGAATCGCCCAGGAACGCCATCGTCGGCTGGTCGGGCGCTGCCACGGCGAAACCGCCGGAGGCGTCCACGCTGGAGCCCATGCACAGAAGGAAATCTGCGGCATTCATAGGAGGCGCGATTCCCAGCGTATAGCAGCCGATGTCGGAAGAGAAAATCGCCTCGCTCTTCTTTCCCTTGAGAGCCTTGTTCACGGAATAGTACGTGCTTCTGTGAGGGCATCCCGGGCAGAGCACGGGCGGCCTTGTCGGCAGCTGGAGAGGCGCGGGAGCCAGGCACTCCCCGGTCATGTTTTTACCCAGGGCTTTGCCCAGCGCCTCCTTCACGACGTCCATGTCGTACTCGAACATCTTGGAGAAATGCCCGCTGGCCTTCCCGATAATCTTCAATTTCGGGTTAACGTCCTTTGCCATGGCTGCAATCTGCTGCTCAAGAATCGGCTCCATCTCCTCGACAACGACGAGCGTATCCAAACCCTTGATGAAATCCGAGACCTGCTTGGTGGGGAGCGGGTTCGAAAGACCCAGCTTCAAAATCCGCGACGGGATTTTCTGGCCGTCGACGACCTCAGCGACGTAGTTGTATCCCACGCCAGCGGCGATTATGCCGAGCTTGCCTCCGCCGTGGTATTCCTCGATGCGGTTCCACTGGCATTTCTCGGCGTACTCGGTCGCCTTTGCCATCCGCTGGAGGAGTATGCCGTGGCTCTTCCGCGCGGTTGCTGGCACGACGACGAACCTGCCCGGGTCTTTGACATATTTGCCTTTAATTTTTGGTTCTGGCAACGGACCAAGCGTCACTGGCGCCCGCATGTGGTTCATGCGCGTCACGGTCCTCATAAGAATCGGCAGCTCGAGCTTTTCAGAGAGCGCGAACGCGTCGCGCATCATATCGTGCGCCTCCTGGCAGTCCGACGGTTCGAGGACTGGGATGTTCGCCAGCAGCGCGTAATACCTGTTGTCCTGCTCGTTCTGGCTCGAGTGGCACGACGGGTCGTCCGCCGAGAGTATGACGAATCCCCCGCGCACGCCAGTGTAAGCCACGGTCATGTACGCGTCCGCTGCGACGTTGAGCCCGACGTGCTTCATGAAGGTGAACGAGCGCACGCCGCAAGCCGAAGCAGCCGCGGCGACTTCGAACGCGACCTTCTCGTTGGTGGAGAACTCGAAGTAGACTCCTGCCTCTTTTGCAATCCTGGCGAACGTGTTGCCAATCTCGGATGACGGAGTTCCGGGATACGCTGCGGCGATTGCCATTCCGCCTTCTAGCGCTCCTCTGGCTATGGCCTCGTTGCCCAGGAGGAAGAGCTTCTTGCCGACCGTTTTGTCGAGCAGGGTGTCCATGCTCACAGCCCCTGCGTGAACGCCTCCCTCTTGAGGAGAATTTCCCACTCGCGGTCGATTCCCTTCTGGATTTCCTCGACGACGCTGGCCGGGAGGTGGCGGAAGCGCCCCTGCATCGCCATGTAATCCATGAACGAGATTTTTTTGGCGGGTTTGCGATTGATTTTGTACACGCCGTTCTCGACCTCGTAGAGCGGGAAGACGCACGCGTCAGTAGCCATCCTGGATATCTCCACTGTTTTATCCGGCGCCAACCTCCAGCCTGTCGGGCACGGCGCGTAGACGTGGAAGAACTTCGGCCCCTTGATTGCCTGCGCCTTCTTCAGCTTCTTGATGAAATCTTCGGGGTAGGCGATCGATGCCGTCGCCGCGTACGGTATCTTGTGGGCGACCATGATGTCCATCATGTTCTTCTTCGGCCGGCGCTTCCAGTCCAGTCTTGAGCCTACAGGAGTGGTCGTCGTCCAAGCCCCTACTGGCGTAGCTGACGAGCGCTGGATACCAGTGTTCATGTAAGCCTCGTTGTCGTACATGATGTAGAACACGTTTGGACCGCGCTCGACCATGCCGGACAGCGCCTGTATGCCTATGTCAGCCGTTCCGCCGTCGCCGGCGAAGCCAACAACGTTGATGTCCTCTTTGCCCTGTTTGTCGTAGGCGGCCCGGAGACCGGAAATTGACGCGCCAGTCACTTCGAAAGCCGTGTAAAGCATCGGCACGTCGAGGCACTTCAGCGGGAAGACACCGGGCATGACAGCCCAGCAGCATGCCGGAACGCTCACGGTTGTCTTGGGACCGAGAGCCTTCAACATGTACCTCATCACCATAGTCGCTCCGCATCCCAGGCATCCAACGTGCCCAGGGCGCATGTACTCTTCCACCGGAATCGTCGGTTTCGGCATTTACAACCCCCCCAGTCCGCGGACGCCGACCCACTCGATTTCGGCGTGCTTGCCCTTCCTCAAATTCAGCGCGTCGTTGAAGATTTTCTCCAGCACCTCTGGAGTCAGGTCACGGCCGCCTATGCCGGCGATGTAATTCTTGATTGCTGGCTTGTCCCTGCAGTGGTACAAGGCGCCCTGCACCTCGCAGGCGAACGCCCCGCCGTATCCGAATGTGAAGGACTTGTCCAGTATCCCGATTGCGGGTACTGCCGCCGCGAGCTTGCGCACCTCCTCGTACGGGAATGGCCTGAACGAGCGCAGCCTAGCCACGCCGACCTTCTTGCCCTTCTTGCGCATCTCGTCGGCGACCTCCTTGGCGGTGCTGGCGACCGTACCAGCCAGGAGCAATACCGCGTCCGCGTCCTCGCACTTGTAGAATTCGATGAGCCCGCCGTAGCTGCGGCCGAAGGTTTCCTCGAACTCCTTGTCCACCTTTCGGATGCGCTCCCTCGTGAGGTCCATGGCCTCGGCAATCTTGTACCTGAACTCCATGTACCAGTCTGGCATTACGAGCGAGCCGAAGCCGTACGGCTGCGTCTCTGGCGCAACCCTGTACTCGGGGTCGAACTTGGGCAGGAATCCGTCCACCATCTCCTGGTCCGGGATGTCCACCGGCTCGGAGGTGTGGGAGAGGATGAACGCGTCCATGACGACCATCGCCGGGAGCATGACGTCCCTTGCCTCGCCGATTTTATACGCCTGTATCATGGTGTCCAGGACTTCCTGGTTGCTCTCGCAGTAGAACTGCATCCAACCAGTGTCACGCTGAGCTATGGAGTCTCCCTGGTCTGCCCAGACGCTCCACGGCGGGCCGTTGGCCCTGTTGATGTTCGCCATCACGACGGGCGTGCGTGCGCCAGCTGCCCAGATGAGCATCTCGTGCATGAGCAGGAGACCGTGTGACGATGTCGCGGTGAACGAGCGCGCCCCGGCCTGGGACGCGGAGATGCACGCGGTCATGGCGCTGTGCTCGCTCTCGACGTTGATGAAGGTGGCGTCCAATTCGCCCTCGGCGACCATGGATGCCAGCTTCTCCACAATTTGAGTCTGCGGCGTGATCGGATAAGCCGCTATGACATCGGCTCTCGCAACCTTCGCGCCGTAGGCTGCGGAATAGTTGCCTGTGATGACTTTCTTGACCATGTTCACTCCTCCAGTATCATTTCGATGCATTTTTTGGGGCATTCGTTCGCGCATATCCCGCATCCCTTGCAGTGATCGAAATCGACTTCCGGCAGCTCGTCCTTGCCAATCCTTATGGACACGTCCGGGCAGAACTTCCAGCAGATGTAGCACTTGATGCACTTCGAGTGGTCGATTTTCGGGCGGAACGTGCGCCATCCACCAGTCTTGTTCGCCTCCGAGCCAACCGTCGTTATAGGCGTGAGTGGTAAATCCTTGTATGTGACGTATTTAGCCATCATTTCACCTCCACCGCTTCGTAGGCGTCCGTAGCCGCGGCCGCATTCTCCTCGAGTTTCGAAGGCGCGTTGTTCTTTATCGATTTTATAAGCGTATCCAGTTTCACGATTCCGGTGACCTTGGCGAATCCGCCAAGTATCGCGCTGTTGACAATCGGCGCCGCCTTGCTGCCCAGCTTGTGCTTGATTGCGATGTTTGTGGCGTCCAGCGCTGCGATTTTATAAGGCCCTTTGATGTCCAGCGCGCCGGCTTTCACGTGCGCGTTCACTAGCACGACACCCCCCTGCTTCAGCCCGGCAAGAACATCGACCGCCTTGAGCAGCGATTGGTCCAGGACTATGACATGGTCGGGCGCGTAGATGCCGGACTTGACGCGAATAATCTTGGAATCGATGCGCGTGAATGCGGTCACTGGCGCTCCCCTGCGCTCGACGCCGAAGAACGGAAAGGAACAGACTTCCTTGCCCTCCATGAACGCCGCTTCTGCCAAAATGTTGGACGCGACGACCGCGCCTTGCCCCCCCCGCCCGTGAAACCGTATTTCTATCATGGCACATGCCCCAACGGTAAATGGGGAGGTGGTATAAGGTGGTTTTTGCTGAAACGAGCGGCGGAAAGTTAATTTCGCCCTTCCTCAATCCCGCGTCGTGACGTTCTCCGCGCTCCGCTTCCGCACGTTCTGCCATGCCACCGAGGATGAAACCCGAGTGCGAAAGGCAATGGATTTCGTGACTGGATGCGCTCCGATAGAGGCCAAAGCGACCGAGGGCCACCACGGCAACAGGATATCCGTCCTGGAATCTGAGCTGACTAAAAAGAAGGATATCGAGCAGTTCTGGTCCAGGGTGGCCGATGCCGGGCTAGTGGCAGAGGTACTGAAAAACATCGACGAGCGCATCGGCGACGACCTCGCCCTCGGCATCAGGCTCGACAAGCAGCAAGCGTACGCAGGCCGGCTGGCATTCGACGACGGCGGGGACGTGATTCACCTTAGGGCGAGAATCGTGGCGCACCCGGCGAAGAGGGAGAACGCATTGGCCGCCGTGCGTGATTTTTTTAGTCGTACATCATCGCGTTGAAAATTTTAATACCATGTTGCATCATCACCACAGCAATGCGGGGGTACCCGAGCGGCCAAAGGGGCAGGGCTTAGGACCCTGTGGTTAGTCCTTCGAGGGTTCGAATCCCTTCCCCCGCATAAATGTAATCAGTTGCATAGGGGGAAGGGATAGGCCTAACGGCTTCCGTCATTTACTAAACGAGGAGTTAGGCCGTATCTGGCCTGAGTTCATTTACCGAACTTCATCTCAGGCCAATAAATTTGTTTTTGTTGGATTCAGTGCGTAGTGCGAAATTTCATTCAGTACGCCATCTGCCTGGCCGCTATGCTGAGGATGATGCCGACTAGGCCGATGATGGAGCCGCCGATCATCAACATGCCAGTAGCGCCATCGAGCCACCACATAACGATCGATATGATGAACCCAATCAGCCCCATTCCCGCGCCTAGGGATATCAGAAATTTGCCGACGCCCACGGAATCGGAGCCAATCAACAATCCGCCCCCAATCACGGCGAAACCGCCAAAGCCAGCTATTATAATAAGCCAATTGAAGATATCCACAACGGTAGAATTGGTCGTAATGTATTGCTCCACGATGTCCCTTATCTGGGTCCAGGCTGCCGCGCCAGTTACTCCCGCCACCAGCAGACAGACCCCGCCGACTATCGCCGCGTACATCGCCGGCTTGTTGATTAGGCTCATTCTCGCACCTAAGGACTCAATGGCCCGCCGAGCATTAATAATTTCCTAGTGGTAAGTGATTTCCATAGGATACGGGAATTTAGTGAAAGGAGGTCCTATACTCCCGAATACTTCACAGCGTCCTCGCATTTGCACGACGGCCTGTCGGGAACGAGCGGTACGACCGCCTTCATGAGCTTCTTCACATTGTCCGTGTTCGCGGCCATGGTGGCCAGTATCTCCTTCACGTCCACGGGCTTGTCCGCCCAGACGTCGTAATCGGTTATCATCGCGACCGAGACGTAGCATATGCCAGCTTCGATGGAAAGGTTGATTTCCGGAACCAACGTCATCCCGATGATGTCCGCGTACTGCCTGAACATCTTGCTCTCGGCTCGCGTGGAGAACCGCGGCCCCTCGACACAGACGTATGTGCCTTTCGGGTGCATCCGTAGGCCGAGCTTTTTTCCCTGCTCGTAGAAAAGCTTCGACAGCTCCGGGCAGAACGGGTCGGCAGCAGGGACGTGGTGCGTTTTGCCGCCATCGAAGAAAGTGTAATTCCTTGTCTTGGTGAAATCAATGAACTGGTCCGGGATGATGAAATCGCCTGGCTTCATCTCTTCCTTTAGCGAGCCGACCGCGCACGGTGAGATTATCGCCTTCACGCCGAGCTCTTTCATGGCCCAGACGTTTGCCCGGTAATTCACGGCGTGCGGGGGATAAACGTGGCCTTTGCCGTGGCGCGGTATGAATGCGACGCACTTGCCGTCCAGCTCCCCGATTTCCACCGGGCTCGATGGCGCGCCGTAAGGCGTGGATATCTTGAGGGTTTCCTTTGGCTGGAAAATGCCTGATTCATACAGCCCTGACCCACCAATTATACCGACCGTGACTTGCATCAGCTCACCGCCCGGAGGATTGCGCGCGCCGATAATAACCTACCGCTACAATCAAATACGCCCAAGGGGATTAAAGCGTGATGATTGCGAGCCCTTCCCAGCTCACGGCCGCGGATAAGATACTCCTCCATCTTAGGGAGTACTGGCTCGCCAGCGGGAGGCTTGAGTTCCCCTCCAACATCACGCAGCGCGGAATATCCACCGCCACCGGACTGGTCCTCACGCACGTACCGAGGGCGCTCAAGCGCCTGCGGGACGATGGACTCATTCGCGAGGTCAGCGGCCACATCGAGGGGGAGCGCAGGAGGTACAAGGCGTACTTCCTCACCGACGAAGGCATGCGTACGGCGACCAGCATGCGGATGGAAATTCTCGAATACGAGGTGAAACTCAAACGCGGGGAAGCCACCATACCCATGAAGCTTTCGTCGGCTTTGGAAATGGCTGGACCAGGCGCGGGATTGCTGGAGTTCATAGCGAAGATTGACTCGGAAGGCGTTCTCGAACTGGGCGGGGGCATTCGAAAGCAGGGGATGGTTCCTGATTCCGACCTGTCAGATGCGCCAGAGCGCGCTCCATTCCACAACCGCGATGAGGAGATGCGGCACCTGGAATCCTTCTCCGAATCCCGCGTCTCGCGGATACTGGCAATTATCGGCGGCGTCGGCCTGGGCAAAACGGCCTTGGCGCGCGAGTTCGCCGAGCGGCAAAAGGCGACGGAGCGCTTCGCGTGGATGAACCTCCACAGGTCGATAACGCATGAATCCATCTTCGCTAGGGTGGCGGAATCTATGGGGATTGACGAGGCCACACCGGCGGCTCCGGATGCCGCCGGGCGCAGGACGGCGAAGTTGCTGGACGAAGGCGAGGGAATCATGATACTGGATGACTACTACGACGTGCCCGAGGCCACGGTGGAGTTCTTCCAGGCCATGGTCGGGGCGATTGGCCTTTCGGAACGGGGTGCCAGGCTGGTCATCACGCTGCGCGAAGATACGCCGTCGTACAATCGATTCTACGGGCGCAAGGAGGTCGAATCCCACGTGGTCGAGGAGCTGCACCTTCGCGGGCTGGGCCCCGATGATTCCCGACTTCTGCTTGGCGTTCCGGACATCGACGCGGACGCGATGAAACGAATATACCTGTTGACCAAGGGCTCGCCCCAGGCGTTGAAGCTCATCGCCGCCGGGGATTTCACGCGCCTCAAGGAGACAACAAGATTCACGAACGAGGAAATCCGCCTCATCATGTTCTTGAAAACCGTAAGGGCAGCCAAGAACTAGAAAATCGGCCGACCGTCTTGTGAGCCCAGGACTAGATGTCCAGCAGCACTTTTGCGTATCCCTTCTCTTCGTTGACCTCGAGCATGTGGTAAGTCACCGCTTTGATACCGCCTTTCAACCCGTGCCTCTCTGGGTCCATCCGCTCGCCGCGGGACTTGGAGCGCAGGGTCCAGCCCTTCTCTATTTCTATTTCATGCTCGCACAATAAAAGCTGCTCGCTGTCCATGTAGAATAGCATCTCGCTCAGCCAGGCGACCAGCAGGGCGTCGAGGTCCCCCGCCTCGACGGTTATTGCCCGGACCTCCAGCGCCCTCACCTTCTGCAGGTCGCAAACGACGCCCGTCAGCCCCTTCGCCGCCTCGGAGAAAATCTCAGCCAGGCTGGAGCCATAGGCCATGACGCCCACGTCGGCCGTGTGCTCGAAATATTCGTAACCGCGTTTCATGATAGCACATAATAGCAATGCATTTAATAACGAATCCGGTCGAGCGAGCAGGCTTGGGCGAGCCTTTTGGGATACCATACCACTTTTACCAGTATTCGTCCGAGCGAGCAGGGTGAGCCCGAGTTTCTTTGCTCCAAATGCTTTCTTTGGGAGGGCTCACCCAGCGCAGCGAGGAACAAAGAAAGCGTTTCAGCGCAGCGAGACTAGAAAAGGGGTTGTGCTCGAAGTATTCGTAGCGCCCGCACATCGACCAGCGATACTCACACTGTGCATAAATTACTTGTGAAAATAGTTTTAATAATGTGCACAACTTGCGAGTACCCATGAATGTCAGCATACTCGGCTGCGGAGCCATCGGCGGAACGCTGGCGAAGGCGCTCCAGGGGATGGAGGAAATCTCGGACGTCATTCTGTTCGACATCCACGCTGACAAGGCTGAAGCGCTCCGTGCAGAACTGAAGAAGGCCCAACGCGCCGAGACACTGGCCGAGGCAATAGCCGGAGGCGACCTGATTGTCGAGGCAGCCAACCAGGACGCTGTCGTCGAATTCTTGCCGATGGCGCTGGAAGCCGGAAAGGACGTCCTCGTGCTCAGCGTTGGCGCTCTCCTGAACTACGAATTCAGGGCAAAATGCCGAGAACTGGCAACTAAAAAGGGGAGAAAAATTTATCTCCCGAGCGGAGCAGTGTGCGGCATCGACGGCCTGGGCGCTGCCTCCCAGGAGGATATCTACGAGGTCATCCTGATGTCCTACAAACCTCCGGCGGCATTCGAAGGTGCTGAATATTTCAAGAAGCGCGGAATCGATCTGACGAAGATTGAATCGCCGAAGGTGGTCTTCGACGGCTCAGCCAGGGAAGCGGTGAAGCTCTTCCCGAAAAACATCAACGTGGCGGCGACGATTTCTTTGGCTGGCATAGGGTTCGAGAAGACGCGCGTGAAGTTAGTAGTCGACCCCAAGGCGACCAAGAACACCCACCGCCTGATAGTCAAGGGCAAGTTCGGCGAGATAGAGGCATGGACGCGCAACGAGCCGTTCCCGAGCAACCCTCGGACGAGCTACATGGCGGCGCTGTCGGCGATATCCGCGATAAAGAAGATTGCCGGGACGGTATGGGTCGGGGTTTGAGGCAAACCTGACCGCTCAATACTTCTCCAAACGGTTGTTTAAAATTCGCCTTCGGATAAATTCTATCGGCCTCTCTCGTCGCCCCATATCAGCTTGTGCAGCTGCGGCATGACCCTGGCGTCCAGATTGTCCCGGATGACGGCCTCGGCGAGCCATTTCAAATCGGTTCCGCCGACGGGGGTCATGATTATTTCGCACGACACTTTGTTTTCCCGCAGAATATTTTTAGCGTAGTTGTAGTCCATCTGGTCCGCGATGATGAATTTGAGCTGGTCGGTCGGGCCGAGAATCTCGATGTTCTCCACCTTGGTCTTCCCGTCCATCTTCGACGACGGGCATTTCACGTCCATGCTGACTGTGAGGCGCGGGTCGCACGGCAGCTCCTCCAGGGAGAACGTGCCGTTGGTCTCGATGGTCACCTGGTTCTTGTTCGCCAGGAACCTGTTTATCAGGCTGACGGGGCCTTTCTGCGCCAGCGGCTCTCCTCCAGTGATGCACACGTGCCTGGTATTGTGCGCTAGAACCTCTGCGAAAATCTCGTTCGACGATTTCTCCTCTCCACCTTCCCAGGCGTATTTGGTGTCGCACCACTCGCACCGCAGGTTGCAGCCAGCGAAGCGAACGAAAACCGTCGGCGCCCCGATGTGGAGCCCCTCCCCCTGCAGCGACTTGAATATTTCGACGACCTTCATGCGGCGGTGCAGGTGCTCGAGGTTAATAATCTATTTTCCGGGCAGGGCGGTGCCTTCACTCTTTTGCGGCCTTACCTTCTTTCAATGTGCGCGCAAGCTCAATCAGGCGGGTCTTTGTCTCGGCGAGCTTCTTCTCCCTCACCAGGAGTTCGTGCTCCCTCTCGTTAAGCGAAGCCTCCCTCTTGCTGAGGTGCTCCTCCCGCTCCATAATCATCGCGAGCAGGAGCTGCTGCTCCTTCTTTGTGTCCTTTTCGAGTTCCAAGAGCTCCTTTTTTCGCGCTTCCAGCCCATCGATTTTCTTATCGTTGCTCATCGCCGCCGTCCTCCACGCAAAGTTTCGCCAGCTGTCCGAAGGCGCTCTCGACGTTGCTCCCGTTCTTGGCGCTCGTCAGATAGTAGCTGGATTGGTACATATTTGCGATTACAGCCACGTCATTCTCGCCGAACGCAGCCTCGCCTTCCAAATCGCACTTATTGGCCAGGATTATGATAGGTACCTTTCCACTTATCTTCCAAAGTGATTCCAGCCAGTACGAAACATTGACCAAGGTCTCCTTCCTCGTGAGATCGCACACCACGAGAGCGCCTTTTACGTGCTCGAAAGCCACGCTCTCGATTATTTTAAAATGCTTCTGCCCCATCACATCCCATAGCATCATGACCACATTGGCATCCCCGTCGCGGGTCTTGATTGGAACGACCTTCTTAACAACCTTGGCACCCATGGTCTGGATGTATGAGTCGTTGTATTGGTCGACGACATAGCGGCGGACGAGGCTGGTCTTTCCTACCATTGGGTCACCCACCAGGGCGACCTTTTTCATGATTGTGGGCGGTTCGTTGGAGACCATGGCATAACCCTAATAATTGGGGAAGGCATCTTGGTATTTAATTGATGCCGCTTAACTTTTTTTTTATCTAACCAATCGCTCATATCACTTCTGTGGCTCTATTATGACCTTCATCGAATCCCTCGCTTCCGCGACGAGACGGAAACCTTCCTGGGTCTGGGCGAGCGGGAGCCTGTGGGTTATCATGTCCTTGACGTTGACCTTCCGCGCTGCGATGAGGTCAAGCGCCTCGCGCATGTCCTGGAGCGTGCCAGCGTACGATGTGTGCAAAGTCACGCAGTCCCGCCAGAGCTCCCAGAGCGGAATCGGGACGGTCTCGCCCGGTTTCGTCGGCGCGAACATGAGCACGTGGCCGCCACGGTCGACCGACCTGAAGCCCTGGGCCATCGCAGGCAGGGCCGCCGTGCATATGATGACGATGTCCGCACCTTTTCCATGGTTCAATTCACGGATTCGGGATGGGACGTCTTCGTCCGCGGCGATTACCGCGTTGGCTCCCAGCTTCCTGGCGAGGTCGAGCCTTGCCTGGCTCACATCCGTCGCAATGACGAGCGCGGCTCCTGAAGCCTTAGCCAGCTGAACATGGATTAGACCAGAGATGCCGCTTCCTATGACAGCGACGGTCTTGCCTTTCTTCATCCCGGCCTTGCGCTGGCCCCGCACGACGCAGGCGAGCGGCTCGACGAACGTGCCCTCCTCGAAGCTCATGCCTTCGGGCAGCCTCAGGGTTCCCGTATCGACCTGTGCCTTCGGAACCCTGACCAGCTCGGCGAAACCGCCGGGCTCGAAGTTGGTGTTCCTCAGCGAATCGCAAACTGTCTCGCTTCCGTCCTTGCAGTAATCGCATGAGTAGCATGGAACGTGATGCGTGGCCACGACCCATTCGCCCGGCTTGAACGACGGTGAATTGGATTCGACAATAAATCCCGCAATCTCGTGCCCCAGCACGATGGGTGCCTTCTTGATGCGGTACCATTCCATCACGTCTGAGCCGCATATGCCCGAGGCCATGACCTTGACCAGCAGCTCGCCTGGGCCAATCTTGGGCTGGGGGCGCTCTTCAACGCGCACGTCGGAGTTGTTGTAGTATACGGCTGCGCGCATTATCTCTTGCCCCACTTGCGTTTTGCCTTGACGCTCTTGAAAATCTCGTGGGCGTCGTTCGGCTTGATGCCGTCGTGCACGACCGCCCTGACGGCCTGAATCATCGCCACCGGGTCATCGGACTGGAAGATGTTGCGGCCCATGTCCACGCCAACGGCGCCGGAGGCGATTGCCCCGGACGCCATTTTTAACGCGTCCAGCTCAGGAAGCTTCTTGCCGCCCGCGATGACAATCGGAACCGGGCAGGTGTCGACGACCTCCTTGAAATTGTCCACGTAGTACGTCTTGACAATCGATGCTCCCAGCTCCGCAGCGATTCGCGACGCCAGGCTCATGTACCTCGCGTCGCGGGCCATGTCCTTTCCGACGGCGGTGACTGCGACGACGGGAATGCCGTAAGCCTGCGCCTCGTCCACAACCTCGCTGAATGCCAGCAGGGTGTCGCGCTCGAACTCCGCGCCGACCATTATCGAGAATGCAACGCCGGCGACGTTGAGCCGCAGGGCGTCCTCGATGGACACGGTGATGCCCTCGTGCAGGAGGTTTTTGTTGAGGATGCTGGTGCCTCCGGAAACGCGAAGGACGATTGGGATCTCTGTGTCCGGGCTGACGTAGTGGCGGAGCGCCCCCCTGGTGAGCATGAGGACGTCGGCGTAGGGCAGCAGCGGGTCTACTGTCTTCTTGATGTTCTCCAGCCCTGTGGTTGGACCCATGAAGTACCCATGGTCCACGGCGAGCATCACGGTCTTCCCGCTCTTCGGTTTAATTATCCTGGACATCCTGTTTGCCATACCCCAGTCCATAGAATCACCTGAAAGGGGATGGGCGGGGGGGTAAAAAAAGGTTGGGAGGGCGTATTAGATATC
>Ga0315268_10005158_pt1 | contig 14082 bp, 10 predicted proteins | sample C1_top_MG_FD_204535 | JGI IMG/M metagenome (GOLD analysis project Ga0315268, IMG submission 204535) | Sediment microbial communities from Yellowstone Lake, YNP, Wyoming, USA - C1_top | ecosystem: Environmental > Aquatic > Freshwater > Lake > Sediment | place: USA: Wyoming | collected 2017-08-01 | reverse complement strand
CGGTGAAATGTCTTCGACTTGGTCTGTCCCGTGAAAATAAGTCAGCCCAGCTGACCTTCTTCGAAGGATTCTCACTCCTATCGGGGTTTTACGCTGACGAGGCGACTGAACGCGAGGTCGTCAAGACCTATGTGCTCAACCAGGAATCGGCATCCCCCTCTGGGCAATTGGCAGCGGAAATCAATGGATTGCTCGATGAGCGCTTCCATGCAAGGACAGAATCCGCTCAACTGCGAACCCTGTCCAGCATCATCGCAGAGGAGGGCATTGAGCGGATCGACCTCCTCAAAATCAATGTTGAAAAGAGCGAGTTGGATGTACTGCTTGGGATTAGCCCGGGGGATTGGCCCAGGATTCGTCAGTTAGTCATCGAAGTGGATCGGCGGCAACACTTGGAGCCGATTACCACCCTGCTGGAGAAACACGGCTATGAGGTGCTTGTCGAGCAGGACCCGCTGCTGAGAAAGACAGAACTGTGTTACTTGTATGCGATTCGGCCGTCGGCGGGGCACCGCCTCGTGCGGCAACAAGCTGCCGATGAGCATGTCCGCTCCTTGCCACCCGTGGACGAAGAGATCTTCGCACCCGCGGTACTCCGCAAGTATTTGCAGGAGCGGTTGCCTCCCTACATGATCCCGTCGACGTTTGTCCTGCTGGACAAATTTCCATTGACGTCGAACGGTAAGATTGACCGCAAGGCGTTTCCGGCTCCTTCTTACGTGGATATACAGCCCGCTCATGATTTCGTTCGGCCGCGCACTGAGACCGAGAAGACACTCGCTGCCATTTGGAGCGAAGTGCTGAAGGTGGACAACATCGGCATCAACGACGATTTCTTCGAATTGGGCGGCGACTCCTTGCTGGCAATCAAGGCCGTGTCGCGAATCCAAGATGTGTTTGAAGTGAGCATGCCACTCTCGACTTTGTTGCAGGCTCCGACAATTGCTAGCCTGGCGGAGATACTTGGTAAGAAGCATTGGGTGCCCTCGTGGTCCTCGCTGGTTCCGATTCGGTCGGGCGGGTCCAAGCCAGCCGTTTTTTTCATGCATTCTCACAGTAGCAATGTCCTGGAGTACTACTCTCTGGCCAACCGTTTGGAATCTGACCAGCCTGTATATGCTCTCCAGGCCAGAGGTCTCAATGGCCAGGTTGTAAAGAACTCATCGGTGGAAGAGATGGTTTCGGCTTATCTCGATGAAGTGAGAAGTCTCCAACCCAACGGTCCATATTATCTGGGGGGCTTTTGCTTTGGCGGAGTGTTGGCCCTGGAAGCTGCTCAACAACTCACTGCGGCAGGACAAGAAGTCGCGCTGGTCGTCATGATCCAGTCGATGCATCCGGATTTCATGCGTTTCAAGCCGGATATTACGATGTTCCGTCGTTGGTGGTATCGCACAACAAAGCGAGTCAACCTGGAACTTGAGAATTTGTCTTACGGAGGGAAGGGTTATTTCGTGCAGAGGTCTCGGCGTCTCTGGGATCGCGTTCGTGCCAGGACCGCGATTGCTTTTTACAATATGAGCGCCAACGACTCCATCGATCTGTCACGTCTGCCGATGTACCAAATTCTCGAGGCTCTTGGCATTCAACACGACAAAGCTTATGAGAAGTATGCGCCACGTCCGTATTACGGCGATGTCGTCATATTTCGTGCCAGCAAACAGTTATCTGGGTTGATGGCTGATGAATACTTGGGTTGGAGAGGGGTTCTCCACGGCCATTTGGACGTTTGTGAAGTTCCCGGACATCAGCAAAATCTCTTGGCGGAGCCGAATGTTTCAGGGCTTGCCAGGGAACTCAGCGCTCGGCTGAAGGCTGCACAGCCCCGGCAGAGAGCCGAGGTCGCGGCGCGATGAAGAAAGAACCTAAGCGCTAGTCCTGCTCGGCGTTGGGTTGCCCATGATGTTCCGGCCGGTCCTTAATCTTTGTACCCCCGTCATGCTGGTCCCACGCCGGCTCTGATTCCACGTCAACCCTACTGGCCAGATCGCCACCGCTGCGCTAAGATTGGCCGCTGACGCAACCATGTTTACCGCTACCTACGAATCCCCGTGGATGAATGAAGAGCTGCGGATGTTCCGCAAGACGGTCCGCCAGTTCATACAAGGAGAATTCGCGCCGCGCCAAGCCCAATGGTGCCAGCAGCAGCGCCCCGATCCGGAAGCCTGGACAGGAGCTGGCCGGGCCGGCATCCTGCTCACCGACGTGCCCGAACAGTACGGCGGAGGAGGAGGGACCTTCGCCCACGAAGCCGTCGTATTGGAGGAACTCGCTCGGGCAGGAATTCACTTCGGTTCCAGCGTCCAAAGCATTGTGGCGCACTACATCCTCGCCTACGGCAACGAGGAGCAGAAACGCAAATGGCTTCCGCCCATGGCGCGCGGGGAGTTGGTGGCCGCAATCGCCATGACCGAACCGGCCGCCGGCTCCGACCTACAGGGCATCAAGACCACCGCCCGCCGCGACGGCAACCACTATGTCATCAATGGCTCGAAGACGTTCATCACCAATGGCTGGCACGCCGGGGTCATCTGCCTAGCCGTGAAGACCGACCCCAAAGTCGCCGGCTTAAGGGGCCTTTCGCTCATCGTCGTCGAAACCAAGAATCTTCGCGGATACCGCGTCGGCCGCTCGCTCGAAAAGGTCGGCATGCATGGCCAGGACACCTGCGAGCTTTTCTTCGACGATGTGCGCGTGCCAGCCGAGAATCTCCTCGGTCCCGCCGAAGGCATAGGGTTCTCCCAGATGATGGAGCAATTACCCTATGAGCGCCTCACTGTTGCTGTGGGCGCGGTCGCCACGTCGGAACAAGCGGTGGCCATCACAACCAAGTATGTGAAGGAGCGCATCGCCTTCGGCAAGCCGCTGATCGATTTCCAGAATACGCGCTTCAGACTGGCCGAATGCAAGACGGAAGCCCATATCGGCCGTGTGTTCATCGACAACTGCATCCAGCGTTTCCTCGCCGGCCAGCTCGACGCGGTGACCGCCGCCATGGCGAAGTATTGGCTCACCGACTGCCAGTGCCGCATCATCGATGAATGCGTTCAGTTGCACGGCGGCTACGGCTACATGATGGAGTATGCGATCGCCCGCATGTGGGCCGATAGCCGTGTGCAGCGCATCTACTCCGGCACGAATGAAATCATGAAGGAGCTGATCGCTTCGTCGCTGTGAAGGTGGCTTCCGGCCGGCTTTGCACGGTACGAAGTTGTTCCCTGCTGGTGCCACACGGCTGGACCAAGGCGGCAGAGTTAGCGAAGGTGGCGTGACGAGACGGCCAGCGGTTCGATTGTGCAACCTGGGTGCACAAGGCGCAGGGGCTGCCCAAAGAGGAGTTCAAACGGGCGGTGGAAACACACCTGACCGGGCAGGAGACCGAACCGTGGGAGATGCTCTACTTCAAGGTCTACAAAAGTCAGTTGCCGGTGATCGAACAGGCTCTCGAAACGGTTGCCCTGATGCTGGGCACTGAGAAATCCAGGGGTCAGTGCCTGGAGATGATCTGTGCGGACTTCCTAGCGGGAACCAGCCTGGAAAACGGGGACACCAATCAGCTTCTTCTATCTGCCTTGCGCATCTACAACGTCTTGCCAGAAGAAATAAAGTAGAGATTCCGCGCAAACGTTGCGGCTGCCACATGAGTCCTGCCCTCCCAAGAAAACCCAGGGTGAGGCTGCCACGAAAGTCGTATGAGGGACCTCGCCGCGAAGTGCTCCGAAGAGATGACTGGCGATGTCAACTCTGCGGCACTCTCTCGGGGGCAGAGGTTCACCACTAAACCCCTCGGGGGCGCCGGGGTCACGACTCCGCGGACAATCTGATTAGCCTCTGTCGTAAGTGCCATCGCGGGCTGCATCAAGAAACATAGACCTCCTGTACCCTCCGGTCGCTGACCAAGATTGGCAGATTCGACAAACGTGAGGGACTCTCAGGCTGGCACGAGCCGGAATGTGAAAAACCTTGGAACACTTGGGAAAAAACTTTCTCTGACCCACCTTGAAGGTGGACAGAATCCACGGCAACGCAAGACGTAAGTCATTCATAATAAACAGAATGGGGACTCGTCCGTCGGCTGAACTAACTGCGCTTTGGAACACGAGTTGCTCAAATATTAGGAGAGTCCAATGGGACTCGTGTGGCGGTAGCGTGTCAATGCAACCACAAGTCGTCGAACGATCTGCAGGCTACTTGCTGGACGGGCCTTTCACCACCTTCCCTTGGTTTGCGATTTGGGTCAGGGGTCGGTCTGAGAAGATGGTCGCAGGCCACTTGCGAGCCAGAGGCTACCAGCCTTTTCTGCCCATTCACTCTGTGCGGCGCCAGTGGTCGGACCGCGTTCGCGTAATGGAGATGCCGCTATTCCCCGGATACTTGTTCTGCCGATTTGACCCTAGAGACAGACTGCCGATCCTAACCACGCCGGACGTGATTCAGATTCTTGGCGTCGGCAAGTCGCCGCTTCCAGTTGAAGATGCTGAAGTCGAGGCGATCGAGGCCATCGTCCGTTCCGGATCACCGAAACGTCCGTGGCCATTCCTGGAGGTCGGCCAACGCGTTCGCATCGCGACGGGGCCGCTTCAGGGGGTAGAGGGCATCCTGATCGAGGTGCGTGGAAAACACCGACTGGTCGTTTCGATTGAACTTCTGTGCCGCTCCGTGGCCGTGGAAGTGGATCTCGCAACGACACACGTTCTTCCGTTGACGCCATCCTTTCGTCCGCATTCGCGTGTGATACTGTAGACATCAGTGGCAAGCGTCCGAACATTGCAGGATGTAGTTGACTGGGGCTTGTGTGTGGGCTGCGGAGCTTGCTACTACGCCTGTGACCGAGAAGCCGTGGAACTCATCAACGTCGAGTCTGTTGGGATTCGGCCAAAGCTCGGCACATCGTGTGCGTCATGCACGAAGTGCCTGTCCATCTGCCCGGGGTACACGGTGGACGGCAATCTGGAGATTGGGCCCCTGCCGAAGCAGACCCCTGCAGATCATGAATTTGGGCCTGCTCTGGAAATCTGGGAAGGCTACTCGACGGACCCTGACATCCGCTTCAAGGCTTCCTCGGGAGGACTGCTCTCCGCGCTGGCACTCTACTGTCTGGAAAAGGAAGGAATGAAATTTGTTCTGCACACGGGAATGGATCCGGCGAAACCGTGGCTCAATCTTACGGTGCAGAGCCGAAGCCGTGGCGAGCTGCTAGTGCGTACCGCGTCACGCTACGCACCTGCCTCTCCTTGCGAAGGACTGGGTGCGATTGAGAAAAGTGATGGGCCGTGCGTTTTCATCGGCAAGCCCTGTGACACTGCCGCTGCCACGATGGCGCGCCGTCAGAACCCGGCGCTGGACCAGAACCTTGGCCTCGTGCTCACCTTTTTCTGCGCTGGAACGCCGAGCACGAAAGGTACTCTGGATCTCGTAGGATCCCTGGATGTGAAGTTGGAGGACATCAAGGAAGTTCGTTATCGGGGCGAGGGATGGCCGGGACGCTTCAAAGTGCGGCATGGCCTGCCGGCACAGGAGCAGTCGTACTCTTATATGGAGTCCTGGGGGCGGCTGACGAGTTACCGGCCTTTGCGCTGTCACTTGTGTCCCGATGGCCTGGGCCGGGTGGCGGACATTGCCTGCGGCGATGCTTGGGAGAATCTGAAGGAGGACGGCGATCCGGGCCGTTCCATTGCCATCGTGCGGACGCGGCGCGGACAGGAAATCCTCCGCCGTGCGCGCGACGCGGAATACGTCGAGTTGAAGCGCGTCGACGCGAGCACCGTCTTCGCCGCACAACCCAGCCTGCTTGGCCGACGCCGAGAGATCTTTGGCCGATTCTTAGGGATGCGCTTGCTGGGCGTTCCCACTCCGCAGTTTTTCGAATTCACCCTGTTTCGCAGTTGGATCCGTCTGCCACTTTGGCAAAAGGTCCGCACTGTACTCGGCACGATGCGCCGCATTGTGCAGCGCGGACAATTTAGAAAGAATGCGGTTTTCTCCGAGCGAGCAAGCTGAACGGCGGAAGTCAATGCGTCTAGATCGCGCAGCAACGCTTTATGTCTTTCATCCTCTAGCCCGGCGATCTTCTGGCGGCAGAGATAAACAGGTGTCCATCTTGATGTACCACAGCATTTCGAACGAGAATGAAGACAAGGTCCATCCTTACTACCAGGTGACCACCACGCCCGGAAGATTCGAAGAGCAGATGGAACTGCTTAGAGAAGAAGGTTACGTCGTGCTCCCGCTGGCGGAGGTGGCTCGGGCCGTCGAAGCCGCGGAACCGCCCAAACAGAATTGCGTGGCCATCACTTTCGATGACGGCTATCACGATTTCCTGTCCTTCGCCTTACCCGTTTTGCGAAAGTATAGCTTCCCAGCGACGGTGTTTCTGCCGACAGCATTCATAGGGGACACCCCACAGGTGTTCAAGAACAAGCCATGCCTGACCTGGAGCGATGTTCGAGAACTTCACAAAGCGGGCGTGGCCTTTGGCTCACACACCGTTTCACACCCCCAGTTGCATGACGTCAGCCCCTCCGAGTTGGAGCGGGAGGTGCGTGAGTCAAAAACCGCCATCGAAGACCACTTGAGTTGTGCAGTTGACTCGTTTTCATATCCCTACGCCTTCCCCGAACAGGACGCAGAATTCAAGCGGCGGCTGCGTAACCTAATGGAGGAATCTGGATATCGCCACGGCGTCTCGACCATCATCGGAACGCTCGGCCCGAAGGACGACCGGCTCTTTCTGAAGCGCCTGCCAGTTAATTCACTGGACGACTCGCGCTTCTTCCGAGCCAAGCTGGAAGGCGGCTACAACTGGGTGCACGCCTTCCAGTACGCGACAAAACTGATAAAGTCAAAAGCGGTGTGATGTCACTGCCGACACAAGCCGTCCGTTATGTGATTGTCTCACCCGTGAAGGACGAAGAGAAATACGTCGAAATCACGCTTCAAGCGGTGATCCGGCAGACTGTCCGCCCCTCCCTATGGGTGATCGTGGACGATGGCTCGCATGACCAAACCCCGGAGATCCTCGGTCGGTACGCGCGGAGCGATCCTTGGATCCGCGTGCTGCGAATCAATCGCGACGCAAATCGGCAACTTGGCCTGGCCGAGATTCGAGCGTTTCAAGTCGGGTATCAACTCGCTAGCGCAGAGGATTTTGATTTCATCGTCAAGCTAGATTGCGACCTAGATTTTGCGCCGGACTATTTCCAGCAACTGATCCGAAAATTCAACGAGGACGAGGGGCTGGGGATTGCCTCGGGAATCTACCTCGAGAACCAACTGGGCGAGTGGCACCCGGTGCCGATGCCGGCGTACCATGCGGCCGGAGCCTCCAAGATGGTCCGCAGGCAATGTTTTCAGGACATGGGCGGCTTCGTTCTGTTTCCGGGCTGGGACACGGTCGATGAGATCAAAGCACAAGCTCGCGGATGGAAAACGAGACATTTTGAGACGCTGCAATTTCGCCATCTGAAGAATGAGGGCTCGGCATCGGGTGCGACGAGCACGAGCTTGCTCCATGGGGAAGTGTGTTACGTAACGGGGGCAGGCAAGATCTGGGTCCTTTTGAAGGCCCTCCACCGAATGGCGACGGGCCGGCCGTTTGTCTGGGGTGGACTAATCATGATCTGGGGTTACGTGAGGGCCTGGCTCGCGCGCCAACCGCTGCTAGTCAGCGATGCCGAAGCGCGCTTTTATCGCCGTTTGCTAAACCGGCGACTCCTGGAGGGCATTGGCAAGTTTCTGGGGCTCAAGCCGAAAAACGAAGTACGGAGTTCCAGCTAGATGTGCGGAATCTGCGGAGTCTTCGATCTAAAAGGAGCGCCAGTCGACCGACCATTGGTCGAGCGCATGACCTCCGCAATTCGCCATCGTGGTCCGGACGGCGAGGGCTTCCACGTCCAGGGGCCGATCGGGCTGGGCCATCGCCGGTTGAGCATCATCGATCTGGAAGGTGGCGCGCAACCTATCACGAACGAAGATGACTCTCTGCACATCATCTTTAACGGCGAGATCTACAACTTCATTGAATTACGCGAGGATTTGAAAACAAAGGGTCACCTCTTCAAGACTCGCTCCGATACCGAGGTCATCCTGCACGGCTACGAGGAGTGGGGGCTCGATTGCGTCAGACGGTTCAATGGAATCTTCGCCTTCGCGCTGTGGGACCATAAGAACAGGCAGCTTCTGCTCGCGCGCGACCACCTCGGCGTCAAGCCGCTCTACTACGTCGTCCTAGGCAATCGCCTGCTTTTCGGGTCGGAGATCAAAGCGCTGCTGGCCGACCCCGCGTGCCCGAAAGAAGTTGATCTGCCGGCCTTGGGACAGCTCTTCACGCTCCGCTACGTCCCGTCGCCCGAGACGCTCTTCCACCGCATCAAGAAACTTCCGCCGGGCCACTTGATGGTCGCGCACTCCGAAGGGATCGAGGTCCGGCGGTTCTGGAACTGGACGCCGCAAATTCGGCGGGACATCAGCGAACCAGTGCTGGTCGAGCAGTATCAGGAATTGGTGGAAGATGCCGTTCGGCTGCAAATGCGCAGCGATGTCCCGGTCGGCTTGTTCTTGAGCTCTGGGGTCGATTCCGGGGCGTTGCTCGCCCTGATGAGCAAGTACGCAGGCAAACCGGTCCATACGTTCACCATCGGATTCGAGCAGGGCGAGGCATCGAACGAAACGCGCGACGCGCGAGAAATGGCTGCCCGCTTCGGCGCGGACCACGATGAGATGATTGTCAGCCCGGAGGACTATCGGAGGTATTACGACCGCTACCTCTGGGACCTCGAAGAGCCGGTTGGGAATGAGACGGCGGCCGCCTTCTACTTCGTGAGCCTCATCACGAGTCGCAAGGTAAAGGTTGCACTCACGGGCCAAGGAGCGGACGAACCCTGGGCTGGCTACCATCGCTATATCGGCGTCAAACTGTCGCGGTTCTACAGCCGGCTGCCGCGGTTCCTGACGGATGGGATCGTTCGCAGGATCGTCGAGAAGTCCTCGAAGAACGAACGGTTGCAGCGCGGGGTGGTCTCCCTCTCCGAACAGGATATTCTTACGCGCTTGGTGAAGATCTATTCGTTCTACAGCTCCGCGATGAAGGCAAAACTGTTCCAGCCGTGGGTCAAGGAACAAATCTCGTCGGATGGCCGCGAAGCCCGGCAAGCTTTGAGAAGGCTTCAGGCGGACGTCGAGACGCTCGACCCTCTCACCCAGATGCTCTACATCGACACGCGCGCCAATCTGCCTGACGACCTGCTGATGGTGGCGGACAAAACCGCAATGGCAAATTCACTTGAGGCGCGCGTGCCGTATCTCGATTACCGATTGGTTGAATTCGTGGAAACCTTGCCGCCGGACAAGAAACTTCGCTGGTTCACCGGGAAATACCTTCACAAGAAGGCCCTGGAGAAGTGGCTTCCGAAAGAAGTGGTTTATCGGAGAAAGAAGGGATTCGAGAATCCCATCGACAAGTGGCTGCGCGATCGGATGCGCTACTATGTGACCGAGTGCCTGCTGAGCGAGCGCGCCGCCGTGAACCGTTATTTCCAGCGCGATTTCATCCAGGAGATTGTTGCGAAGCACGAGTCCCATCGCCAGAATTACCTGCGACACATCTACCTGCTCATCTCCTTTGAACTATGGCATCAGAAATTCATTTCGGCCTGAAGACCCGTTCCATGACCGAAACTCTCGACCTCTCCATCATCATCGTCAACTGGAAGTCAAAGGAGTTCCTGCGCAAGTGCTTGGTAAGCATCTTCCAGAACACACGGGGAATAAGCTTCGAAGTCATCGTCGTTGACAACGCCTCGTTCGACGGTTGCGGAGAGATGCTCCGCGCGGAATTCCCGCCCGTGAAATTCCGTCAATGCCGGGACAATCTGGGATTCGCGGGAGCCAATAATTTGGCGTTTCATTCCTCTTCCGGTCGCGCTTTGCTGTTCCTGAACCCGGATACCGCGGTCGTAGGGTCGGCAATTCAAACGATGTGGACCGTCCTTCAGGCGGCTCCGGATGCCGGAGTGGTGGGATGCAAGCTTCTCAATTCGGATGGGACTGTTCAAACGAGTTGCATCCAGAGATATCCGACTATCCTCAACCAGCTATTGGATTCCGAGCAATTGCGCCGGCTCTTCCCACGGGCAGAGCTATGGGGAATCAGGCCTTTGCTGGACGGCACGACTGGGCCGGCGCAGGTGGAGATGATTTCGGGTGCCTGCCTGATGGTTTCCCGAAAAGTATTCGAGCAGGTCGGGCAGTTCTCCACGGACTACTTCATGTACGCCGAAGACGTTGATTTCTGCTTTAAGGTAGAGCGCGCGGGCTATCGAAACTACTACCTGGGAAATGCCATGGTGATTCACCATGGCGGCGGGAGCTCAGATTCAGCCTCGAAGAACAACTTCGCAGCCGTCGTTATCCGGGATTCACTTTGGAAGTTTCTGAGAAAGTATCGCGGTGCGGGCTGCGCATTTGCCTATCGGGCGTCCCAGGCATTGAATGCCTGCCTGCGCATTTTGATTCTCCTACCTGGGTTCACGCTCGCAAGCCGATCCCGGCGAGCAAGCCTGAATCTTGCGCTCGCAAAATGGGTGAAGGTATTTCGATGGGCGATTGGCCTGGAAGCTTGGGTCAACGAACTGGGGTTGACGCGCACGGACACGCTGTTCGAAGCCACCACGGCACGGCACCGCTAGGTTCACTGAGACCAGGGGGGACCTGAGGTTCTGCCCTTATGTTTACCGACAACACGACCTACATCAACGCAATCGGGCTAGCCTTCGGACTCTTGGCGGGCGTGTTGATGGTCTTCGTGCCCAGGCGCTACGCGTTGCTGCCCGTCATCGCCATGATCTGCTTCATGACCATGGGGCAGCGTATCCTGGTATTTGGGCTCAACTTCACTTTGATTCGCATCTTGCTCTTGTTTGGTTGGCTCCGCGTAATCGCGCGCGGCGAGGTTCGCGCAATCAAGCTCAATCCGATTGACCGGGTTCTTATCTATTATGTCATCTCTGCCGTCATCACCTACACCCTGCTATGGCAAACGTGGGAAGCGTTCATCAATCGGATGGGGCTCGCCTACAATGCGATTGGACTGTACTTTTTGTTTCGCTTACTGGTCCGCGATCTCGACGAGGTCCGGCGTGTGGCCAAACTCCTGGCCCTCGCAGTCATCCCTCTAGCGGGCAGCATGGTCCTTGAGCGAATGACCGGGCGGAACCCCTTTGGAATCTTCGGAGGCGTGCCTCTGGAGACGCTCGTGCGAGACGGGGTCTTGCGATGCCAGGGTCCATTCGCCCATCCGATCTTGGCAGGCACCTTTGGGGCTACTGTTCTGCCTATCTTCATTGGCCTCTGGTGGCAGCGTGGATCGAGCCGATTTCTGGCGTTCCTTGCGATCCTTGCCTCTGTGTTGATTACGGTTGCCGCAGCGTCCAGTGGGCCCGTCCTGGCTGGGTTATTCGGACTCGTTGGACTGTGCTTTTGGCCTTTGCGGAAACGCATGCGACTGGTGCGTTGGGGAGTCGCCCTGACTATCCTGGGCCTGCACCTGGTCATGAAGGCACCGGTCTGGTTCCTGATTGCCCGCGTGGGGATCTTCGCCGGCTCCACCGGCTACCACCGCGCCTTTTTGATCGACCGCGCCATTGCCCATTTCTTCGACTGGTGGTTGGTCGGCACCTATTCCACAGAAGATTGGGGGTACTACCTGTTTGACGTTACAAACCAGTACGTTCTCGTGGCGATCGAGGGCGGCCTGATCACGTTGGTCCTGTTTATCGCGATCATCGCACGTTGCTTCGGCGGAGTTGGCCGTGCGGTCCAGACAATGGAAGGTGAGTCACCCGGGGACCAGCGTCTTGTTTGGGCGCTGGGGGCTGCCCTGCTGACCCATGTCGTGAACTACCTTTCCGTGCCGTATTTCGACCAGAACTTCGTCAACTGGTATCTACTCTTAGCGATGATCTCTATGGCCAGTGGTGTGACGCGGCAAGCTGTCCAGGAGGCTGCCCATCCCGGAGGGGCCCACATCGAGGTCCCCCAAGCTTTGGACCCGGTTCTCAATCCATCCGGGCCCCGGTCGTTGTCAAGGCTCCAAGGCCGCAAGTTTCTCTCAGTCGGAGGACATTAAGGATGGCTGCACAGGAAACTCATGCCCTGCCGCGCTGCTCGACGGTAGTCGAAGCGATCAACGTTCTTTCCGAGTTAGTGGAGCGACAGAACGCAGGAGATGCCCCCTACTTCAGGGGTCAACGCGCGCGATACTTGCGTTCCCTCAAACGCGTGGAGGAGATTCGACCCGCCCCGTGCCGCGCCTTGGACATTGGAAGTCACTACCTGCACCAGTCAGTCCTACTCAGCCTGTTGGGGTACGAAGTATGGGGGATAGACGTTGAGTTGTTCACCACCGCTGGATTTGTGGCAGAAAGATCGAAGACCTTCAACATTCGGAACATGACCGTGAATGTTCTTGAGAATGGGGATTTTCTCAAAGGCCAAGAAGACTTCTTCGATCTGGTCCTCTTTACGGAAACGATTGAACACATCACGTTCAATCCCATCCGGTTTTGGCGCCGCGTGTACGAGCTGTTGTCGCCTAAGGGTACAATTTATCTCACGACTCCCAATTCATTGCGGCCCGCCGCTCTCGCAAGGACACTTTTCAACATGGCTACGTTCAGGGGGATCGGGCTCCCCGTCGAGGAAATCTTCCAGAACGTGACCTACGGGCACCATTGGAAGGAATATTCGGCGCGGGAGATCCAGAAGTACTTTCGAATGCTATCGAACGACTTCGGGGTGGAAACGAGTTGGTATTCGTCCGAGTTGGCAGATAACAACCAGCTCAAGAGAGCCATCAAGGGGATCTTGGCCGCCGTCCCTTGCTTCCGGTCCGATCTCGAAGCAGTGATCCGCCTTTCCGGTAAGACTGGATTCTCGGCCCGAATCCCGCAACTGCCGATGCACTCAAGCGGTGCACAGAAGTGATTTTAGATCGCGTGGCGACAGGCAAATCACGAGCCCGGGCGCAGGTTCGTCGGCGGATCTGGGCGCTTGAATTCAAATGCCCCTCTGTCCCAGACACCGTCAATACCGCGCGGCGCGCCCCTGGGATCTGTCGTGACCCCGGTGGGAATCGTCAGCGGCACCCCGGGTTTCGTCGGGCCGACCAGACGGAAATTGCCGTTCAGCCAGTCCATGAAGGGGTTCGGCTGGCCGCTCAGTGTTTCGTCTCCAGTGCCCGTGAATCCAGAAACCGGGCGGGTATTGTTGATGGATGAGTTGTAGGCTTCAATCAGGACAGATGGACTAGCAATTATCATCTGCACGTCCAGGGCGTTCGCGTAGAACAAGTTGTTCTTAGACGTAACCGTGCCAGACGAGCCTGCGTCCCAAAGTATCCCCACGTTCCCTGTGGCCGAGCCGCCTCCCACGCTCACAATGGAGTTGTTATAAATCAGCCAGTTGTCGCACAGCATATTGTTGATGCAGGTGATCCACGCCCCTACGCCATCGCGGTTGTTTGGGTTGCCTTGAGAATAGGCGAACACGTTTCCGTAAATGTTCCAGTTGTTACAGTTAGCCCCCCCCCCGAGACAGACAATGAAGCCGGTGCCTTCGATGTCCTGCCAAAGGTTGTTGCGGATGGTGACGTTGGTATCGCCAGAGGCGGACAGCCCCTCCGCATGAGACGCCGGGCTGCTAGAATTTCGTGCGAAAACGCTGTCTTCGATCAGGAGATTGCCGGTGTCCCGGATCATTACGGACGCACCGCCCGTGTCATGGACATATACCTTTTGAAGGGTTACGTTTTGCGGGCCATAGACAATGCGAATCCCCGCGTCGTACATGGTGTTGTCCATCCCAAGTCCTTGAACTTCCACGAAGCGGATGGTGATGTTGTCCACGTTTCCGGGATTTCCGGTGGTGAGTCCAATCCCCTTATTGTAGTCATTCACAACCTTGATGCCGTGGCCCGAAGTCAGCGAGGTGCGTTCCTGCCCATCAAACACCCAATAGCTTGTGAAAATCTCGATACTGCCATTGAACACGGCCTGGCCGCTGGCATAGGAGTCGCTCCAACCGGTG
>Ga0315268_10005157_pt1 | contig 14082 bp, 14 predicted proteins | sample C1_top_MG_FD_204535 | JGI IMG/M metagenome (GOLD analysis project Ga0315268, IMG submission 204535) | Sediment microbial communities from Yellowstone Lake, YNP, Wyoming, USA - C1_top | ecosystem: Environmental > Aquatic > Freshwater > Lake > Sediment | place: USA: Wyoming | collected 2017-08-01 | reverse complement strand
CCCCAATTCGGAGCAGTTGGGGCGCTGCCTGCCACCCATTCCGCCACCACATTATCCTCCCCCTTTACTGTCTTAGGCATTGGGGCTAACGGCATAGCATAAAAATAATTTATTATTAAAATAATAACCTTTGTCACAGGTAAAGATATCTAAGTAATGCGCCTGATCTTCCTGGGCTACCACAACGTCGGCCACGCCTGCCTCCAGGCCTTCATTGACCTCTGCCGCGGCTTCAAGGACGACATCGCCGCGGTGGTCACCCACGCCGACGACCCCCGGGAGAATATCTGGTTCGCTTCCGTCCGGGATTTGGCTTTTGCGAACCACCTCCCCGTGTATCAGCCTCGGGACCCCAACGACCCGGCCTTTGTGGCGGCCATGGCGAAGCTCAAGCCGGACTTTCTCTTTTCCTGCTACTACCGCTATATGCTCAAGAAGCCCCTGCTGGCGCTCCCCCGCCGGGGAGCCCTGAACCTCCACGGCAGCCTGCTTCCCCGCTACCGGGGCCGCTGCCCGGTGAACTGGGTGCTGATTAACGGCGAGACCGAAACCGGGGTGACTCTGCACTATATGGAGGAAAAGCCGGATCAGGGCGACATCGTGGCACAGAGCTGCGTCCCCGTCGGCCTCATGGACACCGCCCTGACGCTGTTCGCCCGCCTCACCGTGGCCGCGGGAGACCTCATCCGGGAAACTTACCCCCTGCTCCGGTCCGGCCAGGCCCCCCGCCTCCCCCAGGACCACCGCCAGGCCTCCTATTTCGGCGGCCGCCGCCCCGAAGACGGCCTCATTGACTGGAAAAAAACCGCGTTTGAGGTTTATAATCTCATGCGGGCCGTGACCCACCCTTATCCCGGGGCCTTCACCCGGTTCCAGGGGAGAAAACTCTTTATTTGGGCGGGCCAACCCCTGGCCGGACCGGCCCGGGCCCCGGACGCCGGCTCCCCGGGCCAGGTCCTGGCGGGCCTGCCGGGAGAAGGGCTCCTGGTGGCCACGGGCAAGGGCCAATTCCTCATCGAGCGGGCCCAGTGGGAGGGGGAGCCGGAGTTCCTGGGCCCCGTCCTGGCCACCTGGGACTACCTGGTGGGGCAACGGCTAGGGTAGACGAAATCATGATGCAGCCGCAGGCCTTAGCCTGCGCAAGCAATTAAAGTAAATTTTATGCCACGCCTAAATACAAAATTAGAATCCGAAGCAGCTGAATTCTTGGTATTGGGACATTTGCTCCTAGAAGGAATCTCGGCCTTTAAGACCTATACAAATTTCCCCGGCTATGACCTCATCGCCACAGATGCAGCCAATAAAACATCAGCACGCATTCAGGTGAAAAGTCGTTATAAAACCGATTATACTGGTTTCATAATCAATAAGTATGATTGTGATTTCGTTGTATTAGTTGCATTGAATAGGGGATATGGGAATGGGCCAAAGAAAAATGGAGATACAGGAGTAAGAGCTCCGGAGTTCTATGTTATGCCAATTAATTACATTCTCCAAATAAGGAACCATAATAATACTTGGGGCAGAATTGATAAATATCGTATGGTTAATTTCGAGAGTTATAAAGATAAATGGATTATAATCAAAGATTTTTTGCAAAATATTAATAAAGGTAATAAATGAAAATCCTCATCCTCGGTGTCAACGGCTTCATCGGCAACGCCCTGGCCCGGCGCATCCTCAGCACCCGGGACTGGGAAGTCTTCGGCATGGACCTGGCCGCCAACAAGCTGGACCAGGTCCTGGGCCACCCCCGCTTCCGCTTCCTGGAAGGCGACATCGCCATCAACAAGGAGTGGATCGAATACCACATCAAGAAGTGCGACGTGGTCCTGCCCTTGGTGGCCATCGCCACCCCCATGGCCTACGTCAAGAAGCCCCTCACCGTCTTCGAGCTGGACTTCGAGGAGAACCTGCGCATCGTCCGCCAGTGCGTGCACTACGGCAAGCGCATCATCTTCCCTTCCACCTCGGAAGTCTACGGCATGTGCCCGGATGAGGAATTCACCGAGGACGGCAGCCCCCTGGTCCTGGGCCCCATCCACAAGCAGCGCTGGATTTACGCCTGCTCCAAGCAGCTTCTGGACCGAGTCATCTGGGCTTACGGCCAGGAGGGGCGGCTGCGCTTCACCATGATCCGCCCCTTCAACTGGATCGGCCCCAAGCTGGACGACCTGGACGCGGCCAAGGAGGGGAGTTCCCGGGTGGTCACCCAGTTCATCCTCAACCTCCTCCAGCGGGAGCCCATCCGCCTGGTGGACGGCGGCTTCCAGAAACGCTGCTTTACCTACGTGGAAGACGGCATCGACGCCTTCATGACCATCATCGAGAACCCGGGCGGCGTGGCGGACGGCCAGATCTTCAACCTCGGCAACCCCAATAACGAAGCTTCAGTAAAAGAGTTGGCTCATCTCTTACAAGACCTCTTCCGCCGGCACCCGGACCACGCGGGCGACGGCACCTACTCCGAGATCGTCGAGGTGCGCCACCAGGATTTCTACGGCTCCGGCTACCAGGACATCACCAGCCGCAAGCCTGCCATCGCCAAGGCGCGGCAGCTCCTGGGCTGGGAACCTAAAACGGACCTCATTACCTCCTTGAAAATCACCCTAAACGCCTTCCTGGAGGAGGCCAAAGCACAGGGAGGAAGTTAGCAGATCAGGGGGGCCCGGCTTTCCTAAGTCCCGGGTCCCGAGTCACGAGTCCCGAGTCAAATAATTGCACCTGACCCGAGACTCGGGACTCGAGACTCGGGACCCAAAATAGGAGTCAATTTGCCTCTGCGGTTGGGTTTGAAGGTGGACGTGGACACCCTCCAGGGCCTGCGGCAGGGGGTGCCGGCCTTGCTGGAAGTCCTGGCGGCCCAGGGGGTCAAGGCCAGTTTTTTCTTGGCCCTCGGGCCGGACCACTCCGGCCGGGCGCTGTTTCGCCTGTTCACCCAACCGGGTTTTCTGGAGAAGATGTGGCGCACCCGGGCGCCCGCGCTCTATGGACTGAGGACCATGCTTTACGGCACCCTGCTCCCTGCGCCCGTGATCGGGGCCGCGGCGGGCCAAATCCTTCCCGCCATTGCCGCCGCGGGCCACGAGGTCGGCCTGCACGGCTTTGACCACGTGCGCTGGCACGACCGTCTCCTGACCATGAGCCTGAAAGAGGTGGAGAGCGAAGTGGCCTGGGCTCAGGAGGCTTTTACCGCGCTCCTGGGCCGCCCGGCCCGGTCCTTCGCGGCCCCGGGCTGGCAGTGCAGTGCCTTAAGCCGCACCGCCCTGGCCCGGCAGGGTTTCCTGTACGGCAGCGACACCCGGGGCTATGCCCCTTATTTTCCCCGGTTCGGCGGGGAGATCTCCCCGGTCCTGGAGGTACCTACGACGCTTCCCACCCTGGACGAACTCCTGGGCTTCAACGGCTGCGGGCCCCGGGACTTCACCCACCTGGTCCTGTCCCGCGTCCAGGAGGGGCCTCCCCAGGTGCTCACCGTGCATGCCGAAGTGGAAGGCGGCCCTTACAAGGGCGAGTTCGCCCGGCTCCTGAGCCTCTGCCGGCAGGCAGGGGTGAACTTCTTCCGCCTGGAGGACTGGGCCCGGGAGCTCTTGCACCATCCGGCGCAAATCCCCGTGGCCCCGGTGGCCTCCCGCCGCCTCCCCGGGCGGGCCGGCCGGGTTTCCCGCCAGGGTCCCCTGGAGGCCCGGACCTGATGGTGGCCGCCATCATCGCCGCGGCCGGGGCAGGGGTGCGCATGGGTCGGGAGGTCCCCAAGCCCTATCTGCCCCTGGGGGGAAAACCCATCCTGGCCCACACCCTGGAGGTCTTCGAAAAGACCCCGGAGGTCCGGGAAGTCACCGTGGTGGTGCACCCCGAGGACCTGGACTACTGCCAGGAACACGTGATTACCCCCTTCGGTTTCAAAAAAGTGCTGCGCCTGGTGCCCGGCGGCAAGGAGCGCCAGGACAGCGTTTACCACGCCCTGAAGATCCTCATGAAGGAAGACGACCTGGAGGTCATCCTGGTGCACGATGGGGTGCGCCCCTTCATTACCCGGGAGCACGTCTGCCGCGTCATCCAGGGGGCGCGCCAGCACGGCGCCGCGGTCCTGGGCTGGCCCGCCCAGGACACCCTGAAACGGGTGGGCCCTGAGGGCGAAGTCCTGGCCACCCTGGAGCGCCGGGACCTCTGGCAGATCCAGACCCCCCAGGCCTTTCTGGCCCCCCTCCTGTGGCGGGCTTTCCTGGAGGCCTATAGCCGGGACTTCTACGGCACCGACGAGGCCTCCCTGGTGGAGGAGCTGGCCCAGACCGTGGTGGTCGTCCCCGGCTCCCCTTTAAATTTGAAAATCACCACGCCGGAGGACCTGGAACTGGCGGAAGCCATCCTCCCCCTCTTCCGGCGCTTGAGGAAACAGCATGCGCATCGGCCTGGGGTTTGACGCCCACCGCCTGGTGCCCGGGCGCCCCCTCATCCTGGGCGGGGTCACCATCCCCTATCACCTGGGCCTCCTGGGCCACTCCGACGCGGACGTTTTGAGCCACGCCCTGGGCGACGCCCTCCTGGGCGCCGTGGCCGCGGGGGACCTGGGCACCCACTTCCCCGATTCCGACCCGGCCTACAAAAACATCTCCAGCCTGGTGCTGCTGGAAAAGATCGTCGCTCTGGTTAAGGAGCGGGGCTTCCGGCCGGTGAACGTCGATGCCACCATCGTCGCCGAGCAGCCTAGGCTCGCCCCCCACATTCCGGCCATGGTGGCCAACCTGGCCGCGGCCCTGGGCCTGCCTCCCGAGGCGGTGAGCGTCAAGGCCACCACCACCGAGCAGATGGGCTTCACCGGCCGGGGGGAAGGCATGGCCGCCTACGCCGTGGCCTTGGTGCAGGAGGCACCTTGACCGAAAGAATCCCCCTGATAGCAATGAACATGATGAAAGAGGAGACCGGTTCCATTCCCCTGCCCTCCCGCAGGGAGTGCGAAGCCCTGATGGCCACCCACAACATGCTCCCCCACATCCGGGAGCACAGCTTCCTGGTGATGCGGGTGGCCGTGGTGTTGGGGCAGGGGTTGGCCGCCGCGGGCTTCCCCTTGCATCTTCCCCTCATCGAGGCCGGGGCCCTGCTCCACGACCTGGGCAAGACCCCCTGTCTGGGCACCGGCCAAAACCACGCGGCCTGGGGCGCCCAAGTCCTCTCGGACCTGGGCTACCCGGAACTTTCCCGGGTGGTGGCCGAGCACGTTCGCCTGGACCCGGACCCCGCCGACCCCCGCCCCTTCCGGGAAGCCGAGGTGGTCAACTACGCCGACAAGCGGGTGCTCCATGCCCGGGTGGTGACCCTCACGGACCGCTTCGTGGATCTCAAGTCCCGCTACGGCCGCACCCCCGAGGCCCTGGCCCGCATCGCCGCCCTGGAGGCCAAAGCCCAGGCCCTGGAAGGAAAAATTTTCGCGCCCCTAAGCCTTGCCCCCCTTGACCTGCTGAACGACAACCTTCTTCGGAGGAGCCCATGAAGAAAATGGTTCTCGCCCTCATCGCCGGCGGCAAGTCCGCGGAGCGCGAGGTCTCCCTGAAAAGCGGCGACCAGGTCTTCCAGGCGCTGGATAAGGCGAAATACGACATCCGCCGCTATGACCCCGCCACCGAACTGGAGCGCCTGGTTAAGGACGCCCCGCAGTTGGACGCGGCCCTCATCATCATGCACGGCCGGGGCGGCGAAGACGGCACCCTGCAAGGCCTCCTGGACCTCCTGGGGGTGCCCTACCAGGGCTCCGGCGTCCTGGGCTCGGCCCTGGCCATGAACAAGGAAATGAGCAAGGTCCTCTACCAGCAGGCCGGCCTGAACGTGGCCCGGGCCCTGTTCTTCAACCGTGCCGAAGCCCCCGGCGCCGCGGCCATCGAAGCCCACGTGGGCCTGCCCGCGGTCATCAAGCCGGTGAACGAAGGCTCCAGCATCGGCGTCACCATCGCCCGCACCCGGGAGGAGCTGGCCCGGGGCCTGGACCTGGCCTTCAAGCACGACCACCGGGTGCTGGTGGAGGAGTTCCTGGCCGGGGTGGAGGTTACCGGCGCGGTCCTGGGGAACGATAAACTTCAGGCCCTGCCCCTGGTGGAAATCGTCCCCTCGGAGCAATATACTTTTTTCGACTACCAGGCCAAGTACCTGCCCGGGGCCTCCACCGAGATCTGCCCGGCCCGCCTGGACCCGGAACTCACCAAAAAAGCCCAGCAGGCCGCGCTCACGGCCCACCGGGCCCTGAGCTGCCGGGGCTATTCCCGCACTGACATGAAAATCAAGGACGGCCAGCCCTACGTCCTGGAGACCAACACCATCCCGGGCATGACCGCCACCAGCCTCTTTCCCCAGGCGGCCCAGGCCGCGGGCATCGACTTCCCGGCCCTGCTGGACGCCCTCATCCAGCTGGCTCTGGAAAGGGAATGAAGTTTGGGGGGAGGGTCAGGGGCCGGTAGCGCCGGCGCCCCTGCCGGCCATTAGCCCCTGCCCTCCCCCCAAGCCCCCCTCTCAACCCGCATAAGGCGGCCGGGGAAGGCGGCCCACGGCCCCGCCTTCCCCGACCTTATTTGGAGGCAAGTTTGCCTAAATATCATGACTTGCAAGGGCTCCTGGCAGAAGGGGTCACCCAGGGCGTCTACACCGCCGCGGTGGCCCTGGTGGGCCTCAAGGGAGAACTCCGTTGGCAAGGCGCGGCCGGGCGCCTTTCCCGGGCCCCCCAAGCCCCGGCGGCCACCCTGGCCACCGTCTTCGACCTCGCCTCCTTTACCAAACCCCTGGCCACCGCCCTGGCCCTGCTCCGATTGCTGGCCCAGGGCCAACTGACCCTGGATACCGCTTTGGGAGAGGTGCTGCGCCGGGACTGGCTGCCCCCTGACAAAAGACCCCTCACCCTCCTGAGCCTCCTCACCCACCGGACGGGGCTGCCCGCCTGGCGCCCCTTTTACCAAAAAATCCTGGCCGCATCGCCGGAGGACCGCCCCGGTCTCCTGGCGCGCCTGGCCGCAGCCGAACCCCTGGGCGCCCCCGGCGAAACCCTTTACAGCGACCTGGGCTTCATGCTCCTGCAGGCGGTGGTGGAGGAAGTGGCCGGAGAGGACCTGGATTCCTTCTGCCGCCGGGAAATTTACCGGCCCCTAAGCCTCCCCACCTTAGGCTTCAATCCCTTGAAGCAGCCCGGAGGCGAGGCCCTGGCCTTTGCCGCCACGGAAATGGGGTTAATTCCTGACCGCCCCATCTACGGCGAGGTGCACGACGAAAACGCCTGGGCCGCGGGCGGCGTTGCCGGCCACGCCGGGTTCTTCGGCCCCGGTCGGGAGGTCTTCACCCTCCTGGGCGCGCTCTATGCCGCTTACCATGGCGCCAGGACCATCTTTCCGCCGGACCTGGCCCAGCTCTTTTTGACCCCGGCCCCCGGCGGCTCCCGCACCCCGGGCTTCGACACCCCCGCCGCGAACTCGGCCCCCGCGGCAGGGCGCTATTTTTCCCCCGCCAGCGTCGGCCACTTAGGCTTCACCGGCGTCTCTTTTTGGCTGGACCTGCGCCTGGGCCAGATGGTAGTCTTGCTCACCAACCGGGTGCACCTGGGCCGGGACGACAAGGCCAAAATCCAGGCCTTCCGCCCCCGCTTCCACGAAGCCGCGTCCCGGGCCCTGGGCTTTACCCGGGAATATAGGACCTGACCGAAGGTTGGGAAAATCCCCTTGTTTAGCATTTTATTTGTAGGGGCACCGCGTGCTGTGCCCTCAACCACCCCGGCATGGCTCGCCGTGCCCTTACAACCTTTCCTGACGGGAAAGATGGCAGGTGCTTAGAAGCTAAGAAAACACCCTCTCCCACAGGGGAGAGGGGATAATCTGACAGGCTCAAGGCGTTTTTAAAAGCTGATGGCCCTTAACCACCCCCGACACATCCACCTCCTGGGCATCTGCGGCACGGGCATGGCCGCGCTGGCCGGCCTCCTGAAAGAGCGGGGCTTTTTCGTCAGCGGCTCCGACGAGCACGCCTACCCGCCCATGAGCACCTTTCTGGAGGGCCTGGCGATTCCGGTCACCAACGGCTACGCCCCGGCAAACCTGGAACCCCCCCCGGACCTGGCGGTGGTGGGCAACGTCATCCGCCGGGAAAACCCCGAGGCCCAGGCGCTCCTGGCTAGGGGCATCCCTTATCTCTCCCTGCCCCAGGCCCTGAACCGCTTCCTGGTGGACGAGCGGCAGTCCATCGTGGTGGCCGGCACCCACGGCAAGACCACCACCAGCGCGCTCCTGGCCTGGCTGCTCCATGCCCTGGGTCTGGACCCCGGCTTCATGGTGGGGGGCCTGGTCCGCAACTTTGACAGCAACTACCGCCTGGGCCGGGGCGACTACGTGGTCCTGGAAGGGGACGAATACGACACCGCCTTCTTCGACAAGCGGCCCAAGTTCCTCCATTTTCAGCCCCGGCTGGCGGTCCTCACCTCCATCGAGTTCGACCACGCCGACATCTACCCGGATTTAGGCCGCATCGTCCAGGCCTTTGAGGGTTTCCTCGGCACCCTCCAGCCCGGTGGCCGCGTCCTGGCCTGGGGCGATGCGCCCCTGGTTCGGGACCTCTGCCGGCGCGCCGAAGCCCCGGTGCTGCTCTATGGAGAGAACGACGGGCTGGCCTGGCGGGCCGGGGAGATTACCCCCGCTCCAGGCGGCATGAAGTTCACCGCTTACCGGGACGGCCGCGCCTGGGGCGAGTTCTTCGTGCCCCTCCTGGGGCGCCACAACGTCCTGAACGCCCTGGCCGCGCTGGCGGTTATGGCGGCAGTGGGGACCTCCCCGGAAGCCCTGGCCCCGGCCCTGGCCGCGTTCGCCGGCGTCAAACGCCGCCTGGAAGCCGCGGGCCAGTACCGGGGTGTCCTGCTGATGGAGGACTTCGCCCACCACCCCACCGCGGTGGCCGTGACCCTCGAGGCGGTGCGCCAGGCCTACCCCGGCCGCCGCCTGGTGGCCATCTTCGAGCCCCGCACCAACACTTCCCGCCGCAAGATCTTCCAGGAACCTTACGCCCACGCCTTCAAGAACGCGGATTTAATCCTGGTGCGGGAACCGCCGGACTTGTGGAAGGTGCCGCCGGAGGAGCAATTCTCCTCCCGCCAACTGGTGCAGGACCTGACCGCCCAGGGCCAGCAGGCCCTCTGCTTCCCGGACACCGACAGCCTGCTGGCGGCCCTGCTTCAGGGTCTGCGCCCCGGAGACGTGGCCCTCATCATGTCCAACGGCGACTTCGACCACCTCCTGCCCCGCCTTTGCCAGGCACTTGGAGGAGAGTGATGATTTGGGGGGAGGGGGCCAGGGAAGGTTCAAGGTTCAAGGTTCAAAGTTCAAAGTTGAAACCCTAAGCCTTGAACCTTGAACTTTGAACTTTGAACTCTGCTCCCCCCTCAAATCATCCTGTCCCGAAAGTCTTCCTTGGGCGGGGTGATGAGGGGAAAAGCTAGATCTGGCGGGGGGTTATGGGTGATGACAGTGACCGCGGTCCCCGTGGCCGCGTCGCTGTATGCTGCGGTGAGGCCCGCGGCTTCCTGCAAGTCCTCTTCTGCCGCGTCTTTAGGCAGCCACACCAGAGGGCCGGGGTAGTCCTGCACCTTGAGCAGCAGGTCGGGGGGCCCCTGGAGGGCCAGCAAGGCCTCGTTCTCGCGCTGGGTGCGGCCTACCACCGCCTTGACTCCCCCGGCCAGGCGGAAGTGGCGGCCCCACTTGAGCAGCTCCAGTTCCCGGCGGCTGGCTGGGGATTGGTGGCTCAGAAGTTCTTTCAGCCGGGCCGCGTAGCCCGGATCCGTGAGGAGGCACCCCCCCGCGGGGGCAGGGTACCGGCTGAGGCCGTACTCCTGGGCCAGGGCCATCTGGCGCTTGCGCCCCCGGCCACTGAGGTCGTACAAGCGCTCACGGTCCACCCAACCCTCCAGCTCCGGCCGGGTGGGCTTCAGCAGCTTGGCGCTCAGGGGCCGGAGCACCAACTCCGGGGAGCCCGACTCCTTCGCCACCAGGTTCAGGGCGCCCCGGTGCTGGCTCATGGGCCGCTGCCCCAGGACCTCCCCGGTGAACAGGAAGTCCGACCCCTCCGCCGCCATCTGGGCCCCGGCCTCCCTAAGCATCAGGATGTGGCAGTCGATGCAGGGGTTATGCCCCCGGCCGAAGCCGTGAGGCGGGGCATAAATCAGGGGCAGGAACTTCTCCGTGAGGTCCACCACCAAGAGGGGGAGGTCAAGCACGGCCGCCGACTCCCGGGCCCGCGCTGCACCGTAAAAAGGGGTGACGAAGGTAATCAGGGTGACGTCAATCCCCTGGGCCCGGAGCACCGACGCGGCCAGCATGCTGTCCAGCCCCCCGGAGAACAGACCCAGGGCTTTGATCTTCCGGCCTTTCTCCGCCAATTCCCTTTCCTCAGCCGCGCCGGTCCAGGTAAAAGCGGCCCAGGCCCAGGCGGGCCGCCAGCGCGGTGAAGGGGCCCTGCACCTCCGGAGCCAGGAACGCGGCCCATTCCTCTGCAGCCAGCTCCAGGCGCACCGCATCCCCTTCCAAGCGCAGGCGCACCCAGCTGAAGCCCCGCTGTCTAAGCCAGGCTTCCCCCTGCCCCACCCGGGCCAGGGCGTCCCGGCTTAAAAGGGTGTAATGCGGGAACCGGGTAGCCAGGCAGCTCTGGGGAGGTCTAACCGGCAGGCCCAGTTCCCGGCTGAGCCTCCGGATGGCGGCCTTGCCCAGGCCCGTGTCCAGCAAGGGGCTCGTCACCCCTAATTCTCTGGCCGCCTGGAGGCCCGGGCGGAAGTCCGACAGGTCGTCCAGGTTGGTGCCGTCCCACAGGACCCGGGCGCCCTGCCCTCTGGCCACCTGCCAGCCCGCTTGGATTACCGCCCGTTTGCAGGCATAGCAGCGCTGCGGGGTGTTGTTCCGGAAGTCCGGGAGGACCAAAGGGTCAATCTCCCGGATGAGATGCCTGACCCCCAGGCGCCGGGCCAGGTGCCAGGCCCCCGCCAGCTCCCCGGGCACGATGTGAGGGCCGGCCAGGGTCAGGGCCGTGAGCCTTGCCCCCAGGGCCCGGGCCGCCACCGTCAGCAGCAGGCTGGAGTCCATCCCGCCGGAAAACAGCAGCACCGCCGGGCCCTGCCTCCTTAGATATCTCTCTAATTTTGCTAACGTCTTATCCATGAAAGGAAACTCTGCCTGGTCAGAGTTGTCATTCTGAGGGAGCGCCTCACGTAGGGGCGGGGTCCCCTCGCCCGCCTAAGAGCGAGGAAACCTCGCCCCTACAATACCCTCCAAGATAGGCCCCTAAAAGGTACCGGCCAGAAGAGTCTAAGTGGAGGGCGGGGGATCGGTCATCTCCCGGCCCTCCCCTCAAAAATCCCTGTCCATGTCCTCAGCTATCCCGGCTGGCGGTGCGGACGCAATGGCTCTCGTCCTGGGGCAGCAGCTCCACCGGCTCCCCCAATAGGAAGTTACCGGCCTGGATCCACTCCTTCAGCAGCCGGGCGATCTCCCGGGCCCGCGTAAAGCTGGACAGGGGCACCGCAGGCACCTCGACGCCCTCCAGGGTCAGGCTGCCCTGCTTCAACTGGGCGTAGCTTACGTGCCCCAGGATGCGGCCCGTGCCCGCAGGGTAGTCGTGGCCATAGTCCACGATGGGGGCCAGCAGTTCCTCGTCGCTCACCCCGCAATAGTGGACGATTTCTTCGTTCAAGATGGGAATGGGGATCCCCAGGCCTACGGACAGGGAGCAGCCATAGCCCAGGAGGCTCACCCCCACCAGATACCGGGGGCTCATGCGTTTCAGGTCCCCCAGGACCATGATGGTCCCTGCGGGACCTAGGGGAATGCCGTGGTCGCTGCGCGGTTTATGAGGGTTGTGCTGGGTGCCGGGAAAGACCACGTAGCCCACCCCACCCCCCAGGAAGATGCGGGTGCCGACGCCGATGGTCTGGTAATAGGGGTCGTTGAACAGGGGGCTCAACTCCCCGGAGGTGCAAAAGTTGGCGTTCCCCGCCCGGGGCCTCAGCGGCCCCATGTAGGTGTAAATGGTGCGGTTGGAGAGGTTCACCGCCACGTTGTAGTTCTGGTAGCAGTTGCGGGGGTTGAAGAGCACCGCATTGACCAGATTTTTCAGAGTGACGTCCTTTTCCACCCGCTTGTTGGGGTAGCAGTCGGTGCCATAGGCTTCGGCCACCAGGCGCACGGCCTTGCCGGCCACCAGGTCCTGGATGACGTGGCCGCCGCCGTATTTGAACTCCCCCGGGTAAACCTTGTTCAGGGGGTCGTCCTGGGCGGGCTCCGTGGCCCCGAGGTAGATATCCACCGCGGCCAGCCCGGCGTAGGCCGGCACATTGTTGAGCCAGACCTTGGCCGCCTTGATGGGCGGCTTAGTGTGGCCGAAGTTGAGGACCGCGCCCGAGGAGCACATGGGGGAGAAGGTGCCGGTGGTGACCACGTCCACGGTGCGGGCCGCCTCCACCTCGCCTTTCTGGCGCACCAGGTCGATGATTTCCTCTGCGGTCACCACCACCGCTTGACCCCGGCGGATTTTGTCATTAATTTCCTGGTAGGTCTTGTTCACCTGATAGTTGGCCATGGTCCATCCTCAATAGCCGGGGGCTGCCGGTTCATGTTCCCTGAGTTCATGGGGTCCGCCCCAACCTTTTTCATCACCAGTCTGGTGTCCCTGTTTGTTATTCTCGACCCGCCGGGGCTTGTCTTTCCCTACCTGGCCCTGTCCTCCGGGTACACGCCCGCCGCGGCCCGAGGCCTGGCGGCCCGGACCTGCGCCTATGCCTTCCTCATCCTGGCCCTGTTCATGTTTCTGGGCCGGTGGCTCCTGGAGTACCTGGGCATCAGCCTGCCGGCCTTCCAGATCGCCGGGGGGCTCATCCTCTTCCGCATCGCCTTTGACATGCTGGAAGGCCGGGGCCAGTTCAACCGCCTGGACACCTCCTCCAGCCTGGTGCCCGCGGATTACGGGGACATCGCCCTGGTGCCCCTGGCCATGCCCTTGCTCAGCGGCCCCGGCGCCATCACCACGGTGCTGGTGCTGGCCAGCCGGGCCCAGTCCCGCTGGGAAGACGGCCTCATCCTCCTGGCCGCAGCCCTGATCCTGGCCCTTACTTACGTCTTTTTCCGCTTTGCCGAAGGCCTCCAGAAGCTCCTGCGGGAGAGCGGCATGCGCCTCTTAACCCGCCTCATGGGCCTTATCCTGGCCGCGCTGGCAGTGGAATTTGTCCTCCAGGGGCTGAAGTCGGTCTTCCCTGCCTGGCATTAATAATAATCCACCGGGTCCACGTGGCGGTTGGCGGCCCAGTGAAAGAACAGGTTGCTGGGCAGCCCCTGGAAGATATAGCTCGTAGGAGGCAGGAGCAGGCGGCGGCAAATGGAGGAAAAGGAGTAAAATTTCCGGAAGCACTGCCACACGCCCGCCTCGCATTCCTCCGGGGTCATGTGCTTGGGGATGAAGTTGCACACCATCCCCAGGTACTTCTCGGCCTCGGGATTGTGCACCCGGCCCGCCTGGTGGAGCTGGTCCCACATGGGAGTGCCCCGCCGGGGGGTGGCCACGTTGAAGAAGGCCATGGGCGCCTTGACCCTTTCCAAAAAGTCCAGGGTCTCGGCAAAGAGCTCCCGGTGGTCCCCGTCCAGCCCGAACATGAAGTTCAGGGAATAAAAGATGCCCCGCTCCCTCAGGCGCTCCAGGAGCCACTCATACTCCTTCACCGGGTTCTGCACCTTCTCAATGGAGGCGATGCTCTCCGGGCAGACGTTCTCAATGCCGATATTCACGTGGGAGCAGCCCGAGGCCTTGGCCAGGTCCAGCAGCTCCTCGTCCCGGCTGGTGTTAATGGTCCACAGGCAGCTCCACTTGAGCTTCAAGGGGGTCAGGGCCTGAAACAGCTCCTTGGCATAGTCCCGGTGCCCCGTCAGGTTGTCGTCGATGAAGTAGATGTTCCTAAGGCCCGTCAGGCGCACGTTGGCCTGGATTTCCTCCAGCACCTCCCCCAGGGGCCGGCGGCGGTAGGTGTGGCCGTAAACAATGGGCACCTCGCAGAAGGCGCAGTGATAAGGGCAGCCCCGGGAGGTCTGG
>Ga0315268_10005156_pt1 | contig 14083 bp, 5 predicted proteins | sample C1_top_MG_FD_204535 | JGI IMG/M metagenome (GOLD analysis project Ga0315268, IMG submission 204535) | Sediment microbial communities from Yellowstone Lake, YNP, Wyoming, USA - C1_top | ecosystem: Environmental > Aquatic > Freshwater > Lake > Sediment | place: USA: Wyoming | collected 2017-08-01 | reverse complement strand
GTACTACTGCTAACATACTCAATATTAATACTACTAATAAACGAGGGCGTGTATGCAAAGTCCTCTTAATGGGGTTCCTGCAAAGCTCGAAATCGTTTCCTGATGCGCAATGAGCATGAGTTTGCATACACAGCCCAGTAAGGAGTGGTTAGGTAACTATCTATCGAGAAACGGTGTAATCAACAGAATATACCAGTCAACAGAAGATACTAATCAACGGAAGATACTATTAGTTAAGGAAGCGTAAGTTAAGGAAGCGTAAGTCCTCTCACGGTGAATCCCTTTCACTATGGATACCTCATAGTCTATCTCCTGCTGTAATGCTGCCGCGCTCACCCAGTTATCATGCGCCCCAATTGCTCTGATGTATTTTGTGCATCAATATGTTGTAAATGATCTTGTAAAAAATCCTTGTAATTGATCTTGTAAAGGATCCTTTGCAAAACGATCTGGTAAAGGAGGTGATGCCTGTATAGAAAGATGCGAAAAGTTTTACTTATATTCTCAATCGATTCAGTACCACTAAAAACCAAGTAAGGAGGTTTTTTATATGATTTCTCAGAAACGCAAACTTTATTCATTTATGGTGGCATTATTCATACTCACGGGAATTGCTCTGGTGTCCGCCTCTTTAGTGCAGGCAGTCCCTGTCCCAACAACGCCGAACTGGATAAATCTTCCTCCGTATAATACTCTATGGCCGTTGTGGTCTCCTCCTCTCTCTCCTATTAACCCATTAAGCGGCCTTCCTACACCGATCGTGAGCAACTTGAAACCGAGTACCGTTCTTCCGGTACAACCCGGCCTGACCTGGGACCCAAACCTTAAGTATCCCTGGCTGCTGTATAACACTCCCCTGGGCATGGCCTATTATGATCCCCTCTATGGCATTAATACCTGGCCACCAAGTTATTTAAAAAATTCTATCACCGGGCTTCCTGCTCCGATCGACCTTTCTCTGATCCTTGGATGGAGCACGCTTTTGCCAACAGCCACAAGCTGGTTGAGTAACAATGTGCCGGTAGCCAACAATTCCTTCATTAACGCTTATCCGGCTTATGCTGTAGCTTATGAGATCCTGCAGGGAGGAACCCTGGCCAGTTATCCGATCTTTGCCGCTCTCTTGAATCCTCCTCCACCGCTGCAATCCCTGTTGACTCCGGCTCTCTTGCTTGGCTTGGGTGCCCTGGCTCCATAAGGCTTTTTTGGCAAGAAGGTTTTTTCAGCAAGGCATCTTTTCGGCCTTCAGGAGATCCTTCTCAGCTTGCAGCGGGGATTTTTCAGCCCTCATGAGGGCTTTTTTTCAGCCTTCATAAGTGTATTTGTTAGTTATAAGTTTCGCTTCTTCGGATTTTTGAAGCGATTGGTTTGGTAAGGAGATGGAAGAAGGTATTTTCTGCTTTGAGGTTTGATTTTTTATTCCTTCTACCGTCCTTAGCTATGCCGGGCAGGTAAGCAGCACCTGCCCGGCATAAACATTTTATTCCAGCACTTGACACAACGTCTCCCTGAGTTTCTTGATTTCAAATGGCTTGGTGATTGCTCCGCAAAAGCCATAGTGCCGGTAATCCGATAGTATCGGATCGGTCGAATAGCCACTTGCGACAATTGCCTTGACTTCTGAATCTATCTCTCGAAGATTCTGAAGAGTCTCTTTTCCTCCCATACCTCCCGGCACAGTCAAATCCAGGATAACAGCTTCAAAGCCCTGTCCCGATTCTTTGGCTCTCTTATAGAGGTCAACAGCCTCGCTCCCCTCTGCGGCGGATTCAACTTCATATCCAAGATCAATCAGCATATTTTGCATCATATCTCTCAAGGGTTGCCGATCATCCATGATAAGAATTCTTCCTCTTCTCCTAGGACAAGACTTCACCTCTCCAACTTTTTTTACGGCCAAGACTTCTTTCTCACAAGCAGGGAGGTAGATATAAAATGCAGTTCCAGCGCCGGGCTGAGATTCCACGCTGATGTGTCCATTATGTTTTTTGATAATAGAATAACTGATGGCCAGGCCCAATCCGGTTCCGCTTTGTTTAGTGGTAAAATAAGGATCAAAGATCTTATGAAGATATTCTTTCGGTATTCCGCCCCCCTCGTCTTTTATCGATATCTTCACAAACCTGCCTCTTTTTAGGGGTAATAAGCCACTATCACCATCTGTTCTCATAACGATATTTTCAGCGCTTGCCCTGATCGTCCCCCCCTGAGGCATAGCCTGAAGAGCATTAATAATTATATTGTTTATTACCTGGGTGATCTGCCCTTCGTCAACTTCTGCCCACCAGAGGTCATCCGGCAGGGATAACTCACATTTTACCTTTGAACCACTTAAGACAAAGCTGACACTATTGGTCACCAACCCGGCGATAGAGGCAATTTTCTTAACAGGTGATCCTCCACGGGAAAAGGTAAGTAATTGCTGAGTCAAGCTCCTTGCCTGCCAGGAGGCTGCTTTTGCCGACTCTAATACCTCGACATTATTTTCTCCACAGAAGACACATGTTTCCAGAAGAGAGAGATTCCCAATGATAATGGCCAGCAGGTTATTAAAATCATGGGCAATTCCACCAGCCAGGATGCCGAGGGATTCGAGTTTTTGCATTTTTTGAGTTTCTTCTTCCAATTTTTTGTGATCAGTCATGTCCCGTAAAATTTCCAGGATTATCTTTTCGCTTCCATATTCAATAACACTCCCGGTCACATCCACGGGGACCGTCTGGCCATCTTTCCTTAAGGCAAAGCTGTCGCAAAGACATCCCGATCCTTCCAAGAGTATGTCACTAAAGACGCACATGACTCTTTCAGTCTCTCCCCTCGGATAAAGCCGGGTTGTGTTCATATGTATCAGTTCTGCTTTTTTATATCCCAGAAGTTCTTCTGCTTTCTTATTCGCATCGAGGATACCTCCCTTCCTGTCAGCGAGCAATATCGCATCGCTGGCGTTATCCACTAAGACATGGTATCTCCTTTCAGCTCTCAGCATCGCCTCTTCCATCCTCTTACGCTCAGTGATATCGCGACCAACTGACAGCATGGCAGGTTTTCCCTGGTAATTGATTATGGTACTGGAAGCTTCAATATCTTTTATCCTGCCATCCCTGCACTTAAGGTTAATCTGATAGACACCTGGGACTTCTTTACCCAATATGGCTGATCGAGCCAATTCTTCCGATTCAGGCTCTACACATTCCCAGACAGATTTGCCGGTTAATTCTTCCACACTATATCCCAAGATCTCTGCTGCACGCCGATTGGCAAATCTATACCGCTCATCCTGGATGATAACTATTGCATCTTTTGCCTTCTCCACCACCATCGAGTACTTTGCTTCCGATTCCCGAAGGGCTTCTTCAATCCGCTTGATCTCGGTAATATCCCGGCCAATACCCAAAGTGGCAACTATCTTTCCTTTATCGTCAAATATCGGTACAGCATTGGTCAGGATATTGATATAAGAGCCACTCTTTATTCTATATCGATATTCCGCGTTCGTCTGGATCTTGCCTTCACTCATTAATTTTTTAAGCCGCCCCCTGGTAATTTCCACATCATCAGGATGCATTAAGGCGAATCCGTTTATCTGGCTTAATTCTTCCCATGAATACCCTAAAATTGTTTCACATGTCTTATTAGTGAAAAGGAAATTTCCCTCAACATCAACAATAAAGATCATGTCATAGCTATTTTCAACCAGGGTCCTGTACTTTTCTTCCGATTTTCGTAAAGCATCTTCCGTCTCATTTCGCTCGGTGATATCCTTAAAATCCTCAACAATGCCTGTCATTGTCCCGTCAGGTCCCTTCAAGGAAGTTACGGTCAAAATGCAGGGAATTTTCCTGCCTCCTCTGGTATGCAGCTCGATATCACACTCCAAAGGCTGTTCACTCATGGTAAAATGGATTATCGGACACATGCGAGTCTCACACAGAGAAATCCGTAATATCTCTCTGCACTTTTTGCCGATGACCTCATCCATGTTTACGCCCAGCATAGTGCATAAGGTATTATTAATCCGCAGGATAATACCCTCTTTATTGATCACGCACATTCCATCGGCCGCAGTGTTGAATATCTGGTCAAGTTCCGCATAGGCATGACCAATCGCCTCCTTACTCTCTCTTAAAGCCTCCTCTGCCCATTTGCATTCGACCCTTGAACCTATCAATCTTGCTACCGTTTGTAAACGTCTCTTGGCAAGCTCAATGATAAAAGGAGGGCGATGCTCATATTTATTGGCCTGTTCGCTGAGTACATCCAGGCTGAGGTTATATTTTTCTGCAATTTCCTTCAATTTTTGAGGATCTTTGGGCGGGTCTCCGTATCCAAAGTTGATAGATCCGATTATTTCCCCTTTAGGAACGGTGATTAAATAACTTCCCCATTTAACTCGATATTCAATTGTAAGTTTATCTGCTCAAATTTGAATGGGGAATTTAAAAAGTCAGTTATTAACCGACTTGACACACAAGATAAAAACATATAAAAGGTGCTTATTTAACGTTTAAGGGGGGCCTTTTATTATGTTTATATTGATTGTCAATTGGCGTCAAAATTTATTCTTAAGTCTATTAATTTTGGTAGTTATTGGCAGTACAGGTTCTCAGAAACATCAACTAGGTGCTGGCTGGTGGATTGAACAGCAACGTTTAGGCGGTGTTTCTTTACAAGTAGTTCAAAGAGCTATAGTTATACCAGCTTGGTATACTCGTATACAGAATCTTTTATCCATGATACGAGCCAAGATAAGGAATGGGCTGGGACTGTGGCTAATATTCTATTTTGTAGCAATTGGTGGAATGGCTTGGCTATGGATATTGCGGTGGTGTATTTCGCAGATGATGATTAGAGGGGTTAAAGTTTTACAATTTGGTTGGATCTGTGAAACTTCACTGCCAAAATCTTCGGGTGCAGTCAAAGTTGGGATGATGGTATCTGTTTTACCGGATTGGTGGAGAAAAGAAGCCATTGTCGAGTTGGCTATGCCGGTGGGGATCGAAGTTGTCCCTGAAGGCAGAGCAAGGATGGTAACATTGCTGCCTGGTACAACTATGGGCAGAGAAGATCCCGATGAGGCATTGATCAGAACTGTTTCAGTCGGTCAGATAAAGATGGGCGATTTGTTGTCCGCTGAGCATTCGGATTTAACAGGCTGGGCTGAGGATGAGAAATTAGCAGGTGGATGGGAAGCAGTTGTAAAAGTCTATGATGTATCAATTGAGAGAGAAATGCAGAAGTTTTATCACACCCTATCGGAGAAGGACAAAAGGCGCTATGCTGGTATTGAAGCCATGAAGCTGGGACATGGAGGGCGTGTTTACATTAGTCGAGTGTTTAGATGCGATCGAAAGACTGTAACCAAAGGAATCAATGAGTTGAAAGAGCTAGCCGCTGATATCGGGTATGAGAAACGCATCAGAAACCCCGGTGCTGGGCGAAAGCGTTACCATATAACTCATCATAATATCGGCCACCAATTTCTGAATGTTTTGAAGAACAATACCGCTGGTGATCCGATGCGAGAGGATGTTCTTTGGACAAACCTGACCCACAGGGAGATTGTTGAACTGTTAGCAAGAGAGCACAGCCAGCGGGTGAGCACTACAGTAATTCGTCACCTCCTTAAAAGCCATAATTACCGCAGACGCAAAGCGCAAAAGAAAGAAACCATGAAACAAGTTCCAAACAGGAATGAGCAATTTAAAAATATTACCAGACTCACAGCAGAGTATAATGCAGCGGGCAATCCTGTCATCAGTATAGACACCAAGAAAAAGGAGGCTATTGGTAATTTTTATCGAGATGGTCATTTGTATACGCAAGAGGAGCTTCATACCTATGATCATGATTTCAATAGCTTTGCCAAGGGGGTCGTCATCCCACACGGCCTCTATGACCAAAAACACAATACAGGCTATATCAATCTTGGCACAAGTAAAGATACCGGCCAATTTGCCTGTGATAGCCTGAGAATCTGGTGGTATAACTATGGACGATATGACTATCCCCAGCTCACTTCTATCCTGATATTATGTGATGGCGGAGGCAGTAACAGCTCTCGCCATTATCTTTTCAAAGAAGACCTTCAGAAACTCGTTAACGAAATCGGGGTTGAAATACGGATTGCCCATTATCCGCCTTATGCCTCTAAATACAACCCTATCGAGCATCGACTATTCCCTCATGTTACAAGAGCCTGCCAAGGTGTGATCTTTGAAAACGTTCAATTAGTTAAGAAACTGATAGAAAAAACCAAAACCAGTAAAGGCTTAAAAGTCACTGTTCAAATCATTGACAAGGTGTATGAAACAGGACGAAAAGTGGCTGACGATTTTAAGGAAAATATACAAATTGTATTTGATGAATATTTACCTCAATGGAACTACAGAGCCGTTCCAAATGGGGAAGTTATTTAATCACCATTCCTTAGCCAGGATAGGAACAGCGTAAATATGAATACCTCCCCGACATTTGATATCGACTGGATGGCCTTTTTCTATGGACAGCATGGATGCCTTCCAGCATGATTCATGGCAGTGCCACTTGCCGCTTTCCAATGCCCTCCTGTTATCATCCGTGCCACACAGATTCCGGGAGGCATTATCGAGCAGACGACACCACCCTGAAGCAAATATGCCGCAGGCATAATCTCCGTTTTTTTCATATACTGCTGCTGATGTGTCAAGCAAATCAAGAAAGTCTCTGACATTATCCAAAAGAACGTCTTCTCCTACACCGTTAAGTAAGATACGGCAGCTATTGATTTCACTCAGCTTCCCGTAAGGCTGCTGATACGCTTCTTTCTCACTGAATCTTAGCTTTACACTTTTCTTCAGCAGCCATTCAATCCGCTCCAATTGTTCTTTTGCCTTATCTTCGTCTCTCATTGCAATTACCCTTAAATGTTTGGCTAACATTTTGAAAACATATCTACATTCTTATTATACATCTTAATAAAGCCAGGGGGTAGCTATAAATACAGATGTTCCCCATCTTTGTTATGGGGAAAGATACAAGTGGGAAAATAGAGTGGGAAAAATTCCACTTTTATTATGCTTAGTACACGGCGCGTTAAATACGAGGTGAGACATCTCCCCTCGCCCCCTGAAGGGCAATGTCATTAACTTAAGGGGAAAACCCTTTTGGAAAAGGGTTATTCCCCTTAACCCCCTTTCCCAAAACTTTTAAAAATTTTGGGAAGATGGCTTGGAAGAAACCCTTTTTCAAAAGGGTTTCTTCCAAAATCAGTGCCTGGATGCTTAACTTAATGACATTGCCCCTGAAGGGGGAGAGCAGAGAGAAGCCCTCTGTGGCAGGTTAGGGTGAGGGGGCACAGAGAAACCGACTGCGTATTTAATGCGCCGTGTCCTTAGGGGGGGTGGGAACCTCCACCTTAATTGGAATCTGGTTAAGAAACATGTAGATGGGGAATATCTGCTATAAATACCCGGCAATTCTCATTAATATGTAGTGGTCACTTGAGTAAAGTACATACCCCAGTTAACCTCATTCCCCATAACCTTATCCCTCATAATCTCATTCCACAGTCACCTGGAAGGTAATCGTACCGCTGCTGCCGGGTGAGAGCGCTCCGGTAAAAGTCCATAGTATGTCACCTGTTCCTCCTACGCTTGGGCTTGTTATCGTGCATCCGGTCAGATTCGCCGGAAGGGGCGTGCTAAACGAAGCGCTCAGGAATTTGGTAAAGGGAGGGGTAACATCGGAGATATGGATGCCCTGCAACACGCCGCCACCAGTGTTTTGATAGGTGGTGGTATAGGTGATAACCTGGCCTGGGTTGGCTGCTGATTTATCCACACTTTTTGAGAGGTTCAGGAGGTATCCAATGGTATTTATATCTGATGCATTGTTGTTGGCAGGGTTTGGGTCCGTGACGCCTACAGGAGGCGATACGAATACCGTGTTTACCAGCGTACCTGTAGCGGTCGGGCTTACGGTTCCTGTCAAGGTCAGAATGATACTCTGCCCTGGACCAAGGTTCAACCCTGTCCATGCCCCTGTATCAGCATTGTATATACCCTGGTTAGGAGTAAAAACTGGATTCAGCAGGTCAGGAGGGAGAGTATCGGTCACGGTCAGGCTCCTTACGCTGCTTGGTCCAAGATTGCTGACCGTGATGGTGTACGTTATTGGATTGTTTGGCAGAACACCGGTTTGTCCATCCGACTTAGTGATGGCAAGATCTGCCCACGGGGTGAGAGTGTCCGTATCAGAGGCGGTATTGTTGGCATAATTCGGGTCAAGAACCCCGGCAGATGGCGCGACCGTAGCCGTCGTAGTAAGCGTGCCTGTGGCCGAGGCTGCAACGGTCCCCGTTATGGTAAGGGTGATGCTTTGACCGGAAGCCAGGGTGAAGCCTGTCCATGCTCCGGTTTGGCTGTTATACGTCCCGGTGCCGGGTGTGTATGAGGGAGAAACAATGCCAGCGGGGAGAGATGCAGACAGGATCAAGCTGATGACAGTATCAGGGCCGTTGTTGGTAACCGTAATTGTATAGGTGATAGGGTTTCCAGGGATGGCCGTAGTTTGGCCGTCGGTTATAGCAACGGCCAAATCTGCCTGGACCGGCGGGTTGGTGATAGCAACATCCACCGGAGGGGCAGGTCCAGTGCCGTCAGGATCAATGGTAGCGAGGTTGGTGATGATTATCGGTGGTGAAGGATTGATCGTTACCTGAAAGGAGATGGTGGCAGTTTGACCAATCGCAATCTGTCCAGCCGGATTCCCCGGGCTATTTACCAGTCTGGCAGTAGCAAACGGCATCAGGCCGCCATTATCTGGAACTGAAACCCCATTCATCGTGGTGCTGTTCGGGACATAGGTCGTACCCGTGGGGATCGGGTCCAGCATTGTAGTGCCGCTGGTATTGGCAGTGCCCGTGTTGGGTATAGCAATGGTATAGGTCACTGTCCCGCCTGGCAATACCCGGCCTGAAGGGTTGGCTGATTTGGTAGGGACAAGTCGAGGTGTAGTGGTTACTACGGTATTCGTGGTTATGCTGCCATTATTGAGAGGAAAGCCCGAACAGCTCTGGTACTGGTAGGTCCAACTCGATGATGCCTGATATTGGGCAGTGGCCGGAGCTATCGGAATGGCATTCACCTGCGCCTGATAGGTTATGGTCACAGTACTTCCTGCTGGGACCGTACCTACGGTGACCCCCGTTACCGGGTTCGCTCCAGGCTGTGCCACGCCGCCAATAGTAAAACTGCCGGGAACGAAAGTTGTGCCTGCCGCAAGTGCGGTAGTGAACATGAGGTTGAGTGCATCAGCCGTACCAGCCGTATTATTGAGACTTACCGTATAGGTGAGGACATCGCCGATAAAGGTTTGTGCCTTGTTAACGCTCATAACCGTTGATGGAAATACCGGTGCCCCGACATTTATCTGCAAGCCAATGGAGTTGATGACATATCTGTCACCACTGGTTGTTCCCCTTGCATAGGCTGTGCTCTGACCATTTTGCATCCGTGCCGATACATCAATATTGGTGATGTCCCATCCCTGTCGCCGGCCTGAGCCATTGGAGCCTGGGGTATGGTTCAATGTCCCGAAAGTGCCCGATGTATCGAGAGCGCCAGTGTCGCCGTTGATCTGCGAGCAAAAAAAGTTATTGAGCGGATTATTGGGACCGGAAACTGCAGTCAGACCAGCGACAGTCGGACCAAACTGCATCTGATCGCCGGTAAGGTCAGAATCCCCTTCTATGGCACTCACCATCATGCGGGCGTCGATTGGCCCTGTTTGAGGCGTGCAGAACCCGCTGACTGAGGAAGTGGTTGAAACAGTGGAACTGGTAAGCTCAGCTCCGACAAAGATGGTCATATTCCGGGCCGGGAGACTGGTATTTTCATAGACTACGGCCAGGGTCCAACCCGCTGCATTGGCATTATTTTCACTGATGCCCTCGGTACCGGGAACACTTCCCGTAGCGTAGGTGCCAGCCCCGGAAGCCTGAACATACGAAGTGACATCCGCCGAGCGCACATAATAGAATTCACTACCGGTCAGGGTTGCGGCTGTACTTGAGCTTGGGCTGATCTGGTAAGTGCCAGCCGGTGTACTGAAAAATACCGGATTATCCAAATTCGCCCTGACATTCTGGCCGCCATAATTGTAGCTCCCCCCCCAGATCAGCTCGGCATACAGGACGCTGCTGCCCGCAGGCAGACGCAGAACTGCGGCAGAAAAATTATTAGTAAAACTCGATGTAGTGCCGAAAGGATACGTGCCATCCCGTGAGGCGGTATTTGTGGTAATGAAGGTACCGATAGATCCTGCCGTACCAGGAGCATTGGCATTATTTTGCTTGCTGAGGCCAAGGGTATTTCCTGTATAGGTCATACCGCCATTGGCGATCGTGCTGTACCTTTTGACATAGGCGGCCTGAAGCGGTGTAACCCAGAACAAGATAACGAGACAGCCAAAAATGAAACTACCTTTTCTTTTCATTTTCCTCGATTGCTCCTTATACTCTCATATAAGGGACGCGACTGAGCGCACCCCTCCTGTTCTCAGCCATGTATCATAAGGCTTTTCTCGTCGAATTTAAAGCGCAGCTTCAGGTAAGGCCCTTCACCCCGGTAGCTTTCTCCGGTCAGGTCTGCATCGAAATCATCAAAGCAGTAACCCAGGGAGAACCACAGATTCTTTACTACCCGCGTACCAAGCTCAAGAGAGCCGCCCTGGTAGAGGCTGTTCGCCGTATGGCTGTTCAAAATCCTGTACTCTGCGCCAACATCAAACCGGGAAGTAAGATCATAGATGATCCGCCCGGAAATAAGGTCAGTATAGTTCTCGACATTACTGGACGCTGACGGAGCAGCACCCCCCATTTTCTCCTCGGCCCATTTCCCTGCATATTTTCCAATCAGTTGGGTCCGTTTGTTCAATTGATAGGCACCTTCAAGAGAGGCGATATAGGCATTGGTACGTGTGCCCGGATCTACGGCTGTATTATCGTCATACTTGAATTCCAGCTTGGCCAGGGCATTAAACCGGTCATATCGGACAGGCCGGTAAGCCAGGCCCAGCAGGGAGTGAGATGTAATGTGCTTACCTTCGGCCTTGAAGACATCATCGAAAAAGCGTTCCCTCAATGACAGAGAATAATCCGGATTCAGTTTAAATGTAGTTCCCAGTTCCGCAAGGTAATTACTCTCAGTGTCCTCATGCCGGTATTCGAGACGGGTGTTTGCCCTCACACTATCAGCAGGCGTGTACTCCAGGCCCGCAGAGGCGGCCAGTGCATCCGGTTCGTTCACTCTCTCTTCTCCCTGGATGGTCATCAGTTTTTCCAGGCTGAGAGTGCCGGAAATTTTCTTTCCCCAATGCAGCCTGTGCCGCAGACCAACACTTTCCTGATTCCCCGATCCAGCAGGCCCATTGGACAAACGGGATTCATTGAAAGCTACCGTATTTTTGGCTACCTCGGATTCACCTCCTAAAACGGTGCGGTTTTCCGACCGCTCCTCATACTCGCCATACTCCTGCCGCACATATAACCGGCTTGACTGACTGACCTTATAATCCAGACCAGCCTGGCTGACATTGTTCCGGTTCTCCTGGATATCCTGCTTATGCTCTCCATAAAGAAAGAGATTCGGGAGCACCCTGGCTTCTACCCTTGCCCTGGCGCTGGTTACATTCTCTGGTGTCTCTTCGCTGATGTCAAAAGGCTCCCTGGTGTTGGAGCTGCTGGCCGGAATATAGCGATCGTTCGAGGTCTCATGGGAAAGTTCCACCAGTGCCTTGGCACCTGCGAATTTCCTCTCCACACTCATAGAAGTGTAGTCATGCTCCATCTGATTGAGCTTATCATTCTCATCAAAGAATTTTCCCTGAATCGTGGTCTTGTTGTCGAAGAGAATATATTTTAAGTCCGTACCATATTTCTCCATACCCCTCATGGCATCGACCGCTGAAAGGTTGCTATAATAGTCACCAATCTGGCGATAATAGCCACTTAAGGTAAGTTTTTTCAAGGGCCTGCTTTCCACCTCAGCCAGCCAGCCTGCATCTTTCTTTGGTGTATAGATGTTCTCAACATCAAATAGTGAATCCGTTTCTGCCCATTCTGCTTTAAGTGTTGTCTGACCGGGGAGTTTCATGGTCAGGTCAGTTCCTACAAGGTGATAATCATCGGTCACCTTTTCTTCAGTGATTCCCGTAATGCCAACATCGAGCCACCGGGTTAGTTTCACGGTGCTATGGCCGCCGTAGCTGTAATGCTGCCGACCATTTATGGGCGTTTTCCCCTCATAGCTGACGATAATATACACCAGGTTGAGATCAGCATCGCGGCTGGGGATGGGCGACTTGAAGAGTATGGTTCCCATTTCGTAATCAATATCATAGTCAGATTCTCTGGCCACGCGGTCTCTCTTGAGAACCCGGTCAGGCCGCTGACGGTCACGGGTTTCAATAACCACCATTTCACTTCCTTCGATCACCGGTGTGGTACTCAGGTAATAGTAGCCGGATATCCCCTTTCCCGGCAAGGTATCCACCACCTGGCTCTGATCCGTGTAACTGGCAAAGGAGGTCAATTTGAATTTATCCAGATCCACCACGGATTTGAACCCATTAAAGGTCCGGCTATAAGCACTGAGTTTCGCCTGACTGAGGTCAGTATGATAATCTCCGTAAAGGAGATATGATTTGTCCTTTTCCATCTTGAGATAGAGCTTGTCTCTGGATTGGGCCTCGAATCCGATCCTGCTCTCATCACCGAACATTGTATAATTTTTTTCAGACTCAGGATCAGGCTCTGTCCTGCTGAAGATCTCATCCTGTTTTTCTTTGTCCGAGTCGTAGGCAGCCGTGAGCAGAATGCCCTGGCCAATATTTCCCTTAAGGAAGAAAGTCCCCTTTCCCCCTGCATACCCCCCTTTATCAAACCAGTTGTTACCCTTTAATAAGCCGAAATCTCCACTGGTTTTACCGTGGCCTATGGTCAACTCACCAAGACCGACCAGGAAGAAATTTCGCAGGTGAGGGGAAAAAAAAACCGTTGTGTTCTCCTCTACGTCATCAGCAGAAGCAGTAATTTTTGCATTTTGCGTCTCACGGGAAGACCGAATGGTGAAGCGGGCATCACCCTCACGGCATTGGATCTGAACCCCACCCTGTGAGGGATCGAGATCCTGGTCCAGGATCTCGCCAGCCGTGGTCGAGACAGTTATGACCCTTTGACAGGCGACAATTCCTCCCTCCTGGTCGAGAACAGTGACTTTTACGCCGGTGGTTGAGGTCCCATCAGCCGGAATCTCTTTTTGGTCAGGGAGGATATTGATCTTAGCGGGCTTGCCTGATGCTGTAACCATAATCTTTTTTGTTCCGCGCTGATTTCCAAACTGGTCCTTGATCTGGGCCATAAGGAAGTTTTTCTCGCCACCTGTCAGGGCCACACTTACAAATTCATAGATGGTCACCCCTCCAGCCTGATTGCTAATCGTCCTGCCGATCCTGTCTTTACCGATTTCCCGCTCGTTAACCCACAGGCTTACCGCAGATCCAATCGGTGCTTTAATCAGAACATTGACCCGCTCCCTGGAAATTATGCTGCCATCCTCTGGACTCAGGAAATCAAGCTCCGGCGTCATCTTCAGGATTTGCTCTTCGAGAAGGGAGGATGCGGGTTGTGAGTCAAGAGCCGCAAGTGGGCTCAAAAAATCAAGTTCTGGTGTCATCTTCAGGATTTGCTCTTCGAGAAGGGGGGATGTAGGTTGTGAGCCAAGAACCGCGAACTGCGGGTTATGAGTTGCGAGTTGTGAGTTGCGGATTGCTTGTTGCGGATTGCTTGTTGTGGGTTTCGAATTGCATGTTGCGGGTTGCGAGGTAAGGGTTGCGGGTTGGGGGCTGCGAGTTATTTGATGCTGGGTGGAGGTCGCGGCTTCGGTTTGCGGGGCACTGGATGCGGAATGCTGGATGTGGTTTTCAGGGTTCGGGTTACTTGCTGCGGATTGGGAATCGCTGACTCCTGGCTTCCGGGCATCCGCAAGGTATGCCCCTACCGGCTTTTGGCTTTTATTTTCTGGTTCCTGGCTCCTGAGTTTTGACT
>Ga0315268_10005155_pt1 | contig 14084 bp, 16 predicted proteins | sample C1_top_MG_FD_204535 | JGI IMG/M metagenome (GOLD analysis project Ga0315268, IMG submission 204535) | Sediment microbial communities from Yellowstone Lake, YNP, Wyoming, USA - C1_top | ecosystem: Environmental > Aquatic > Freshwater > Lake > Sediment | place: USA: Wyoming | collected 2017-08-01 | reverse complement strand
AGCGTCTGCCACAAAAGTCGGCGCTGGCGGGACGGCACCCATCGTTATCCCACTGGGTGCCCGCGCTTTTCCTTGCGCAGCGAAAGCCAGATCGAAATGCCGATGAGGGTGGCGACCACGGTCAAGGAGAAGCCGATCGGAATCTTGTAGATATCGATCAGCACCATCTTCACGCCGATGAACACCAACACTGCCGCCAGGCCGTATTTGAGCAGAGAGAAGCGGTCAGCCATGTCGGCAAGCAAGAAGTACATGGCACGCAGGCCGAGGATGGCGAAGACGTTCGAGGTGAGCACGATGAAGGGGTCGCCAGTAATGGCGAAGATCGCCGGAATCGAATCGACGGCGAAGATCAGGTCGGATATTTCCACCAGGATCAGCGCCAGCAACAGCGGCGTGGCGTAGCGTACGCCGTCGCGCCAGATGAAGAACTTTTCGCCATGCAATTCGTCGGTGATCTTCATGTGGCCACGCAGCCACTTCAGCAACGGATTGTTGGCCAGATCCGGCTTTTCGTCGGCGAACCACCACATCTTGATGCCAGTGACCAGCAGGAAAACACCGAAGACATAGAGAATCCAGTGGAACTGGGCGATCAACCAGGCGCCGGCGAAGATCATCACCGTGCGCATGACGATGGCGCCGAGCACGCCGAGCACCAGCACGCGCTTCTGCAGTTCCAGCGGAATGCCGAAGAAGGCGAACAGCATCAGCCAGATAAAGACGTTATCGACCGCCAGCGATTTCTCGATCAGGTAGCCGGTGATGAACTCGAGTGATTTCTGATTGGCCAGTTCGCGACCGAAACTGCCATCGAGATACCACCACAGGCCGGCGGCAAACAAGAAGGATATCGAGACCCAGATCACCGACCAGGTGGCGGCTTCACGGAAAGAGACGCGATGCTGTTTGCCACCGCCGACCACGAACAGGTCGATGGCCAGCATGACCAGAACGATGGCGCTGAAACTCGCCCACAGCCAGATGTTGCCGATGCTTTCCATGTCCGTTTCTCCTTCCGATCAGACTTTATCCCGCATCACTCATGCGGAGGGTTGCCCCGTTGCCCAGCGTTGGCTGTGCAGTTGCTGGCTATCCAGGGCCATCGATACCTGGTTCGCCGACTTTCTTAATGCAGGGTGCGCGGCATCGCCAGGACAAACTCGGGGACTAGCGCCTCGAAACGCGTGCCGTCTTCGGCAACCATCTGGTAGCTGCCCTTCATGGTGCCCACCGGCGTCGCCAGTGGGCAGCCGCTGGAGTATTCAAAAGATTCGCCAGGCTTCAGCAATGGCTGGTGGCCGACAACGCCCAAGCCACGCACCTCTTCCACCTTGCCTGCCGCATCGGTGATCACCCAATGCCGGGAAATCAGTTGGGCGGTCGCCGAGCCGGTGTTCGTCACAGTGATGGTGTAGGCAAAGAAATAGCGCTCCGCCTCGGGATCGGATTGATCGGGCAGGTATTGCGTCGCCACGATAATTGCAATTTCGTATTTTTTCGATTCAGCCATTCCGGCATCCTTGCTTATAGCTGCCATTAGAAATTCTTAGCCGGCCTGATGGGGCACACAGCTAGAATCGAAGCCATTCTAATTCATCGAGGAGGGTATTCCATGACGTACCGCATCGCCCCGTCCATCCTGTCCGCCAACTTTGCCAAACTGGGCGAAGAGGTCGATAACGTGCTCGCCGCCGGCGCCGACATTGTGCACTTCGACGTCATGGATAACCACTACGTACCCAACCTCACCATCGGCCCGCTGGTCTGCGAAGCGTTGCGCAAGCATGGCGTTACCGCCCCGATCGATGTGCATCTGATGGTCAAACCCGTCGATCGCATCATCCCCGACTTCGCCAAGGCTGGCGCCACCTACATCACCTTCCACCCGGAATGTTCCGAGCATGTCGATCGCACCATCTCCCTGATCAAGGAATGCGGCTGTAAGGCGGGTCTGGTGTTCAACCCGGCCACCCCGCTGGACGTGCTCGAGTACACGCTCGACAGGCTCGACATGGTGCTGCTGATGTCGGTGAACCCCGGCTTCGGCGGCCAGAAATTCATCCCCTACGTGCTCGACAAGGCGCGTGCCGTACGCAAGATGATTGATGAGCGCGGCCTCAAGGTTGAGATCGAAATCGACGGCGGCGTCGGCCCGGCGAACATTGCCGAAGTCGCCCGTGCGGGCGTCGACACCTTCGTCGCCGGCTCAGCCGTGTTCAGCAAACGCAGCGAAAGCGACCCGAACCGCTACGACTCCATCATCGCCGCGATGCGCGCCGAACTGGCGAAGGTCTGAGATGAGCATCGCCGTCAAGGCAGTATTGCTGGACCTCGACGGCACGCTGCTCGACACCGTGCTCGACCTGCATGCCGCCGCCAACGGCATGCTCACCGATCTCGGTCGTGCTCCGGTCGCCATCGAGGACATCCGCGCCTATGTCGGGCGCGGCATTCCCAACCTCGTCAAGCGTGTGCTAACCGGCAAGCTTGAAGCGGCAGATGATCCTGCTCCACCGCCCGAGGATGCGCTGACAAGTTTTAAAAAGCACTATGCGCACTTCAACGGTCGCGCCGCCAAGCCTTTCCCGGGCGTCATGGACGGACTGGATACGCTCAAGGCGATGGGCTTCCCGCTCGGCGTTATCACCAACAAGGCGCAGGCGTTCACCTTACCCCTGCTCGAACGCACCGGCCTTGCGCCCTACCTGAGCGTCACGGTGAGTGGCGACCAGTTGCCGAAGCCCAAGCCCGACCCGATGCCGCTGGTCTGGGCTTGCGGGCGGCTGGATGTCTCGCCCGCCGACACCTTGTTGATTGGTGATTCGATACATGATTTCAAGGCCGGGAAAGCCGCCGGCTGCAAGGTCTTCCTCGTCCCCTACGGCTATAACGAGGGCCAGGACGTCCAAGGCCTGGCGGCCGATGCTATAGTCGAATCCATCCTAGCAGCCGCGGCCTTGATCCAGCATGAAAGAATTCGAATTTGACCGGTTAACCCTCGAGGGTTACAACCGCATCCCCGTCACCCTCGAGACCTTCGCCGATCTCGACACGCCCCTTTCGATCTACCTGAAACTCGCCGAAGGACCGCATTCTTACCTGCTTGAATCGGTACAGGGCGGCGAACGATTCGGCCGTTATTCCTTCATCGGCTTAAGCACGCCGACACGCATTTCCGTATCGGGCTCGACCATCCTGCTGCTCACCGGCAACCGGGTCGCCGAGCGGCGCGAGCACACCAACCCGATGTCCTTCATCTCGGAATTCATGGCACGCTTCAAGGTGCCGGACCTCCCTGGCCTGCCACGTTTCTGTGGCGGACTGGTCGGCGCATTCGGCTACGACACGGTGCGCTATGTCGAGCCCAAGTTGGCCGGCACCTGCAAGCCCGATCCGCTCGGTATTCCTGACATCCTGCTGCTGCTCTCCGAAGAAATTGCCATCGTCGACAATCTCTCGGGCAAGCTGACGCTGGTGGTCTACGCCGAGCCCGGCTTCCCCGGTGCCTGGCGACAAGCGCAGGCGCGCCTGAAAGAATTGTTGGCCAAGCTGCGCGCACCGGCACAAATTCCCGCCGATACACCCACCGTCTCGCCAGCGCCGACTTTCGAGTTTCCCGAAGAAGATTTCAAGTCTGCGGTGCGCAAGGCGAAGCAGTACATCGTCGATGGCGACGTGATGCAAGTGGTGCTGTCGCAGCGCATGAGCAAGCCCTTTGCCGCCAGCCCACTGGCGCTTTACCGGGCCCTGCGCACGCTCAATCCCTCGCCCTACATGTTCCTCTTTGACTTCGGCGACTTTCAGGTCGTTGGCGCTTCCCCGGAAATTCTCGTGCGTCTCGAAGGTGAAGGCCAAGGCGAGCAGCAGCGGCACCGCATCACCCTGCGCCCCATTGCCGGCACACGCAAGCGCGGCGCCACCGCTGCCGAAGATGCCGCGCTGGCCACCGACCTGCTCGCCGACGCAAAAGAGCGTGCCGAACACCTGCAACTGCTCGACCTCGGCCGCAACGATGTTGGCCGCGTCGCCAAGATCGGCAGCGTCAAGGTCACCGAGCAGTACGCCATCGAACGCTACTCACACGTGATGCATATCGTCTCGAACGTCGAAGGCGAACTGAAGGACGACGAAGGCCCGGTCTCGGTGCTACGCGCCACCTTCCCTGGCGGCACCGTCTCCGGCGCGCCCAAGGTGCGCGCGATGGAAATCATCGACGAACTCGAACCCACGAAACGTGGAATTTACGCCGGCAGCGTCGGTTATCTCGGCTTCAACGGCGACATGGATCTAGCCATCGCTATCCGCACCGCCGTCGTCAAGGACGGCCGCATCTACGTGCAGGCCGGTGCCGGCATCGTCGCCGACTCCGACCCCGACAGCGAATGGCAGGAAACACTCAGCAAGGCACGCGCACAACTGCGTGCCGCCGAAATGGCCGAAAGCGGGCTGGATACACGCTTCGACTGAGCTGCGTCCCTTCAGAAAGGCCGGGGAAACTGCGCGGTCGCCTTCTTGACGTTCTGTGCAGGCATCAGGGCAAATACCCACGCATCGTGGGACTCCGCCTTCTCCAGTCCTTCCAGCCCGGCGGCGAAACCCGTGTGCCTGATCGTCGGGGTTTTGCTCAAACTATGCATGCCCGAGATACGGCCATCCGGCAAGCGCACCATGCCCCATTCCATTTGTCCCGTCAGCGGATCGGGATAGATGCGGCGCAGATGGCGGCGCACGCCGGGGTAACGCGGGTCACGCAGTAATTCGGCAATTTCGCGCGGCTCCGTGGGCTGGCCCGCCGGTGTGGCGTCGGCGTAGCTTTGCAGGGCCTGGCGAAATTCCAGACCGATCGCGAGTAACTCTGCCTCGGTATCGCGTTGCTGGATGGCGACTCCGGCACCAAGTGCTGCGGTGGCTACCGCCGCGATGACGGCGACGATGATCAGGAGGGCGATATAGGTGAAGCCGGTCTGCCAGACGCCGGCGGGATTACCACTGTGCATAGGGACGTCCGTTGCGCCCGACGCCAGGCGCGCGGCTTTTCAGATCGGCGATGCGCCCCTCCAAACCTGGCGGCGGCGCGACTACAGCCCACGTCGAGACATTGTTGGCGAGCGGATCAACCGGCAACGCGCGCAGGTAGCGGCGCACCACAAGCTCATCCAGCGACTCGGGATAACGGCCGCGATCCGCATAGAAGTGGTCGATCGCAGCACGCGTAATGTGCAGGTTTTCGGCCAATACGGCTTCTTTTGACGCATCGACGCTGCGAAAGTACTTTGGCGAGGCAATCGACAGCAACAGGCCGAGGATCGCCAGCACGACGAGCAATTCAATCAGCGTAAATCCTGCGCACCGGCGCCTTACCATCGCCGGTACTCGATGCCATTAAGGCCAACCGTGGTCGAGCGCGAGAAAATGTCGTAAACGTCGTCGCCCTCCTTCGGCTCGTCGGCTTCGCTGGCGTAGCTGCGCTTGCCCCAGGTCGCTGCGTCGGCGGTGCTGGCATCGGTATGCAACGGGTCGCGCGGAATGCGGCGCAGGAAAAAGAGTTTGGCGTGCTTCGCATCGCGCGCGTCAGCGACGCCGTCAACCAGCACCTGCAGCGTGGGGGGATAACCGCTTACGCCGACAGAGTGGGCAATGCGACCCTCGTCGCTCGCCCGTTTGTAGGCGTCGATGGCATCGCGAATCTCACGCAATCCACGTCGCAACTCCTGTTCGCGACCGCGTTGCACTGAAACTTCAGCCAGTGGCAGAGCAATGCTCGACAGCACGCCGAGGATGGCCAGCACGGCAACGAGTTCGATCAGCGTGAAACCGCCCAATCGACTCAAGCGTCTCATCGCGGCTGCACCTCCTCAAGCGGAGCAACCGGCTGGCTCGGCGGCACGACTTCCGTATAGGCGGCCAGATCAGGACCCTGGCCGCGCAAGGAGGACTCCGTACCGGAATCGAACTCAGTGCGCGCCAGCGCCGGCCGCGCCATGCCGCGCACCAGGCGCGGGGTAATCGACAACATCAACTCGGTCTTTTCGCCATCCTCCGTGTGACGGCCGAACAGGCGGCCGATGACGGGAAGATCGCCGAGCCCCGGCACCTTATTCGCGCTGCTACGGTCTGAATCGCTGATCAGGCCAGCGAGCACCTGGTTCTCGCCATCCTTGAGGCGCAGCACGGTGGAGGCATTGCGCGTGCCGATCTGGTAAGCCAGCGTGCCGGTCTTGGTGCTGACCTGATTGACGATATTACTGACCTCGAGGTTGATGCGAATCGCCACCTCGTTGTTGAGATAGATGGTCGGCTGCACTTCAAGCTTCAAGCCAATGTCGACGTACTGAATCGATTCGGCGACAAAGCCGGTGGCCGTCGCGGTGGTGGTGATGTTGGGTACGCGATCGCCGATGAGAATTTTGGCCATTTCTCGATTGCGCGTGCGGATGCGCGGATTGGCCAGCAGGTTGATGTCGCTGTTGCCTTTCCCGGCGCTGATCGACAAGGGGCTGAAGCTAACCCCGACGGAAGATGTGCCTGATTTGTGCAGGTCAGCCAGCGACAGCGCCAAACCCGCCGCAGAGGTCAGTGGCATAAAAGTCAGTAGATCGGGCCAGCGGATGCCGAGATCCTGCAGGTGAGTCCGTTTGACTTCGATAATCTCGACCTCAAGCATGACCTCGGGATCGGGCAGGTCGTGCACGGCGATGAGCTTCTCGGCGAGACGGATCGCTTCGGGCGTATCGCGCATGACGAGCATGTTCTGCTTATCGTCGGCAACGACATCCTTGGCTTTCAGGATCGTGCGCAGCATGGCGGCGATGCTCTTCGGGTCGGCGTTGGTGAGGTAGAAGGCCTTGATCGTCAGCGACTGGTGGTCGCGCGCCTTGGCCGGCGTGTTGGGATACACCAGGATGGTGCCGGCATCGATAACACGCTGTTCCAACTGCTGCGCCAGCAGCACCGCGCCGAGTACTTCCTTCACGCTGGCACGGCGCAGGTAGATGGTCGTCGGCTGATCGGCCTTGATGTCCTTGTCAAACACGAAGTTGATGCCCGACGTCCGTGCCAGCACCTCGAATACTTGTTTGAGGCTGGCATCTTTGAACTCGATCGACACCGGTTTCGCCAGCGCGGCAGCCAGTTTGGGGTCCGGCGCGGGAGCCACCAGGCTGGCCTCGATCGTCTCGCGCAGTTTGAGCGCAGCAGCATCAGCCGGTGCTTCGGTAAGCACCTCGCGCAAGCGGGAGAGTGCGCTGTCGGTATCACCCCGCGCCCACGCTGCCTCGGCTTCGCCCTGCCACTGCACACGGCGGCGTTCGAGGCGGGCGGTATCGTTGAACTTGCGGGCGCGCTCGTTGGTGGGATCGAGCACCAGCACGCGTGCTGCCAAGACGTTGGCATCACCACGTTTGCCAGCGGCAACCGCCTGCTCGGCCTGTTGCAGCCATTGGTTGGCGAGACGCTCGCGCGTCGTGGCAAACAGGAGGCGCACTTCGGCGCGGTTCGGGTTCTCGCGCATCGCGGCTTCGAGCTGCGGCAACGCTTCTTCGAGTCGGCCCTGTTCGGCCAATTGACGGCCTTCCTGCAAGGGGCCGCTGGTGGTCACGCAGGCAGCCAGCAAGAGGGTGCATGACAATAAGGCGATGAGGCGTTTCATTCTTTAGCTTCTCCGATGTCGAGCGTGCGGCGCGTCTTGGTATGAATGTGTTGCAGCGTCAGCGTCGGCGGCTGGATCGTCGCGACGCGATAGCTGTCGTCGAGCATGTCGCCGACGCGCACGATCGAGGTTTCTTCCCCGCGCGCCAAAAATACCGTCCAGACCGACTCGTCCTCCAACTGCTTGCCGATCACGCGCCAGGGCAGTGGTGCAGCAAGAGTCGGCGTTGGCGAGACGGCATTCGTCTCAACGGGCGGGGCTTCCAGCTGATTCGCCGGGGCGGCCACGGCAAACGGATCGCCGTCCGGCGCGGGGATATCTGCACGCGGATGCAGCGCGCGAATCACTACCACGGCCACCACAGGTTCGGCGGCACCGAGTGGTGCAGACGGCGCCACTGCGTCGGGTGAGGCATCGCCGAATGCCGCCAGCGCAGCAGTCGTCGCCAACGCCAGCAGCAACAGAGGCATGCGGCGCGATTTCATCGGCTGGGACCTGTCACGGCCTCGGTGAAAAACGCCAGCTTGAGCCGTGCTTCGACCGCGCTATCCAGCGTATTGCGCTGGATCGCCAGATCCTCGACGGCCAGTGCCGGCTGCGCCGCCAGCACAGCCGCGATAAAGGCTCGCAGGTCCGCATAACTTCCCCGTAAGGGCATCTGCAACGTGGCGAGGCCAAACTGTCCTGCCACACGATTTTCAGCTGCATAGTCGATGTGGCCGACAGTCAGTCCGTGGCGCGCTACCGCATCGAGTACCTCGCCCTGCCGCGCTTCGAGCTCCCCGCGCGGGACCAGGACAGCCCGGAAGGCGCGGTGATGTATTTCGAGTTGGCGGCTACCGTCGGTGGCTTGGACCACGGCGGGCAGCGCGGTCTGCGGCGCAAATTGGATCAACGCCACAATCCCCGCAGCGACCGCTAGCAGCAACGGAATGACCAGCTGCCAACCGTAGCGGCGCAGCATGAGTTCCAGTTCAAGGCGCAGGTTCATATGGCGTCCCGCAAGCTGAGTTCGATGACGAAACGTACCGGCCGCGCCGGCAAACCTTCCTGCATTTCCTGGCTGATCAGCGTAGCCGCAGAAAAAGGCCCCGCAGCACGCAGTCGTGCAGGCAGACGCTGCACCGTGGCAACCTCGTGCGCTGCACCACTCAGTCGGATCACGGCACGTTGCGCATCGGCTTCCATACCGAGCAGCACGGCATCGTTATCCTGGCCAAACGTCACGGCAAGCGCATCGAGCGTGGCAAGCCAGGGCAGATTGAGTTCACGCACCGCTGCATCGACGGCCTGCGCCTCCTCCGCACCCGGCAGGTGACGTACCGCAGCGACGGCCATGTGACTGGCTTCGACGGGCGATGTCGTCAGCCAGGCGGCGCTCGACAATACAACCAACAAGGCACCGACGCCACCGGCGAACCAGCGGATGCGCTCATGCAGCGTATAAGGCACGCTGCGCTGGGGCGCAAAGTCGATGGCCAGTGGCTTCATTTTGCCGACTCGCGCAGTGAGCCAACCACCACGGGAAGCAAGCCATCGGCGGTGATGCCGGCCTGACGACAATCACGCCGCAACAGGGTGCCGAAACTCGCCGAGGCCCGGTCGAGTGGCGGATGGACGCGGATGCCACACCATTTTCCGTTGTCAATCAGACCGATCGTCGTGCTGTCGCGAGAGGCGACACAGAAGGCGGCTTCGCGGCCCAGATCAGAACAATGGCGATTGAACTCACGGACAAAGTGCGGCTGCACCCGATTCGGCCGCCACCCCCGCGCTGCAGCGGCACGGGGCAGGTCGACGGCAAACAGTGTCGGGATGGCGCAGGCCAACCAGCGGTCCGCCCCCGCTACAGGATCGACGCGAATAGCCCATGCGGCGGGATCATCGCCAAAGATTGTGTTGAAACGATCGGCGGCATACAGGTCAAGCTCGGCGGCATTGGCGAGCCCGGCCGGTCGGTCGATGATCCAGTAACGCGTCAGCGCATCGGAAACCAAGATGTCGAGCGCAGCACCTTGACGAGGGGGATCCTTGATCTCTTCAGTGCCGCCACGCATCACGCGTAGCTCAGTGGTTGCGGTTTCAGTGTTGAAGCGTGACACGGGCCACCTCCTCCAGGGTTGTCTGGCCATCACGGGCCAGTTGCAGCGCGGCATCGCGCAGGCTGCGCGTGCCTTGCCGGCGGGCCTCGGCCTTGATCTCGGCCAACGGCGCCCGTTGGGCTATCAGGGTACGCAGACAGTCGTCGAGAGCCAGGATCTCGGCAACTGCCCGGCGTCCCCGATAGCCGGTGCCGCGACATTCACCACAACCTCTACCGCGCCGGAAACTGCCGGTGGCAGTCTCCGGACTGAGGTTGAGGGCGGCGATGTCGCGTGAAGTCGGGGTAACGGGTTCGGCGCAATGCGGGCAAACCGTGCGCAGCAAACGCTGCGCCCAGACACCATTGAGCGCCGAAGTCAGGGTATAGGGATCGATGCCCATGTGGGCAAAACGACCAAAGACGTCAAAGACGTGATTGGCATGCACGGTGGACAACACCAGGTGGCCGGTGAGCGCCGATTGCACGGCAATCTCGGCGGTCTCGGCATCACGGATTTCGCCGATCATGATCTTGTCGGGGTCGTGGCGCAGGATAGAGCGCAACCCGCGGGCAAAAGTGAGGCCCTTCTTGTCATTCACGGGAATCTGCAGCACGCCCGGCAATTCATATTCGACGGGGTCCTCAATGGTGACGATCTTGTCACGGCCATCATGGATTTCCGAGAGCACGCCGTAGAGCGTCGTGGTCTTGCCGCTGCCGGTCGGCCCCGTGACCAGCAGCATGCCGTAAGGCTGCGTGGCGAGCGTGCGAATGCGCAACAAATCTTCTGGGGCAAAGCCCAAGCCTTCGAGACGCAGCGATTCGCCATCCGGCACCAGTCGGCGCTTGTCGAGGATGCGCAACACGGCATCCTCGCCATGAATGCTCGGCATGACGGACAGGCGCAGATCAATGCGGCGGCCTGACAGACGCACGGGGAAGCGCCCGTCCTGCGGCACACGACGTTCCGAGATATCCAGTTCCGCCAGCACCTTGAGGCGCGACACAGCCTGCTCGGCGACATCACGGCCGGCAGCAGACCCCACCTTTTCCAGCACCCCATCGATGCGGAAGCGGATGTCGAGCCCGGCAGGCGTCGCCTCGAGGTGGATATCACTCGCGCCGACCTTCAGGGCATCGTGAATCGTCGAGTTGACCAGTCGCACCACCCGACTGGTGTCCTGGCCGATGCGCGCCAGGGAAAGTTCTTCGCCACGTTCCGCTATTCCAGCGCTTTCTGCCGTCTCGCCAACGCCGACTTTCTGTGGCGTAACGGTGGCCAGTGCCGAGCTGACCTGATCCTGCCGGCGCAACCAGTCGCTCAAATCGTCCGGGCTGGCCAGGCGCCATTCGACAAAATCGCCGGCACGCGCTTCGACCCAGCGCTGCAGGTCCGCCGCTAACGGATCATCGAACACCGCAATCAAGCGTTTCCCGGCACGGAACAAGGCACAGCGCCGCATCTGGGCTTCCGCCAGCGGCACAAGGTCAAAGGCGGGCCTCAGACGATGCATTTGGAGCAACGTCAAGGGCAGGTAGTCGGCATCGCACAATAGCGCCGCCGCCAGTGTGGTAGGCAGGCGAGCCGTCATCGCAAACTCCCGGCAAGGTCAAAGATCGGCATGTAAAGTAGCACGACGATGGTGCCGACGACCAGGCCGATGGCCGCCATCAGCAATGGTTCGAAGGTACGGGCAAACACATCGATACGGCGCGAAATTTCGCCGTCATGGAAGCGCGCGGCGCGTTCCATCATTTCGCCAAGTTGGCCAGTGCGCTCACCGACGCGCAGCATGCGCAGCGCCACCGGCGTCACCAGGGCGGCGCCCTCGAAGGCTTGCGATACGCTCTCGCCCCGCCCGATGGCGGCGGCAGCCAGCCGATAGCGCTGCAAGGTTTCCGCTGACAGCAGACCTTCGGCCAGGCCCATCGCCTGGAGGATGGGCAGACCGCCTTCAAGCAGCGTGCCCAATGAAAGATAGAGCCGCGCCAGTTCAAAGGTGACTACCGTGCTACCGATTCCGGGCAAGCGCCGCAACAAGCGCTGCGGCCCGCCGGCTTGCCACCAGGCACGCCCTGTGACGATAGCCGCGAACAGCAGCCCGGCCGCGCCAATCGCCAGCGCTTTGCCATGTTGGGCGGCAAAAGCACCCCAGGCAATCAGTTGCTGCGACAGCCAGGGCAGTTCGCGCCCGGTGCCCTGATACACGCCGGCGAAGCGCGGCACGACGTGGCCGAGCAGAAAAAGTGTCACCAGCAAGCCCACGGCTGCGAGGATGGCCGGGTAAATCAGCGCGCTGACAACACGGCCGCGCACAGCATCGAGGCGGCTACGGTAGTCGATATAGCGCGACAACGAGGCGGGCAGGCTCGAAGTGCGTTCGGCCGCACGCATCAGACCAACGTACAGCGCGGGGAAATGTGCCGGCTGCGCCTCGAGTGCGGCAGAGAAGCGCAAGCCCTCGTTGAGCGCGCGCGCCAACTGCTCGAGCACGGCACGCGCTTCAGCGCGTTGCTCCTTGTCACACAAGGCATCGATGGCTTCGGTCAAGGACAGGCCGGCTTCGAGCAGCGCCAGCAGTTCCTGACTGAACAGTGGCAAGGAAAACTGGCCGCGCGGCGATGACCTGCGCGCACCAGCAGCAGACACAGAGAGTGGCCGCAACGCCTGCGCGCCCACCTGAGCAAGCGCAGTTGCAACATCGGCGGCGTCTACCGTCACGGTAACGACACCTGTGCTGCCAATGGCTCTGACCGCGTAGCGCATCTCAGTAGACGATATCGGCGTTTTCGCCGCTACCGCCGGGCGCGCCATCGCGCCCGTAGGACGTTAGCTCGAAATCGCCCTTGGCACCGGGCGTACGGTATATGTAGGGCTTGCCCCATGGGTCGGCCGGCACATCCTTTTGCAGATAAGGGCCGTTCCATTTCGCCTCGCCGGCCGGCCGCTCGCGCAAGGCCGCGAGGCCCTGGGCGGAGGAAGGATAGTGGCCAGTGTCGAGACGGAAAGTATCGAGCGCCTTGGCCAGCGCCTCAATCTGGGCGCGGGCCACTGCGGTCTCGGACTTGCCGATCTGAGAAACATAGCGCGGCCCCACATAGGCAACCAGCAAGCCGATGATGGCAACCACCACCAGCAACTCGAGCAAAGTAAAGCCGCGCGCGTTTCTCATGCGAAAGTGTCTCCCATCAAGGCAGTGAACCACTTGTTCATCTCGTTGAAGTTGTCCTGCGAACGTGCCGAAGCTTCACCCGAGGACGCCGCAACAGGCAACATGGTCATGGCGCCAAAGGAGTCGGACCCGTACTGGAAGTTCGCCGTCAGCCAAGACGCAGTATCGAAGGTAATCGGCGAGTAGCAGGACGAGTTGGTATGCGGAGCAGGATCGGGCGTCCGTCCGGATAACAGGCGCAGGATGGCGTCGGCGCAGATCTTGGCTTCCTGGTTCGCGATGTGGCCAGCCTTGGGCTGCGAGGTGGCCGCGGCATCACCGATCACGTGAATATTCGGAGCGGCTGTGGCTTCGTAGGAAAGAACGTTGACGCTGGTCCACTTGCCACCCGCGTCGGCTAGGCCATTGGCACTGATGACCTTGCCGGCGCGGTGCGGCGGAATCAGGTTCAACACGTTGCCACGGATACTGCCGATGCTGGTATTCACCGTCATCGTCGTCGCATCGACACTGGCGATGCTCACGCCCGGGTGATATTCGATTACGCCCTTGTGCACCACATTGAAGGCATCGGTGAAGGCATTCACCTCGGCGGTGATACCGGGGTTGGCGTCGAGCACGATAACCTTGGAGCCCGGACGATTGCGCTTCAGCCAGTCGGCCACAACGCAGGCACGCTCGTAGGGGCCGGGCGGGCAACGATACGGCTTGGGCGGGATACTCATCACGAACATGCCGCCGGCAGGCATGGCGGTGATCATGTTGCGCAATGCCGTCGTTTGCAGACCGGCCTTCCAGGCATGCGGCACCTTGGCTTGTGCCGCTGCGGTTTCGAGGCCCGGCAGGATGTCGAAATCGACGCCCGGAGCGATCACCAAGCGGTCGTAGGCATACTTCGTACTCGTAGTACCACTGACGACCATCACTGATTTCGAGACGGGATCAATGGTTGTCACGTCACCCTTGACGACTTTCACTCCATAGCTGCTGGCAAGCTTGCTATACCCATATTGCAGCGAACTCATGGTGCGGCTGCCGTTCAGCACCAGATTACTCATGATGTTGGAGGCGTAAGTCGAGTCGCGTTCGATCAAGGTGACCTGAACACCGGTGCCACCCCAGTAGCGCAGATACTTGGCCACCGTGGCGCCGGCCATGCCGCCGCCGATCACCACTA
>Ga0315268_10005154_pt1 | contig 14086 bp, 6 predicted proteins | sample C1_top_MG_FD_204535 | JGI IMG/M metagenome (GOLD analysis project Ga0315268, IMG submission 204535) | Sediment microbial communities from Yellowstone Lake, YNP, Wyoming, USA - C1_top | ecosystem: Environmental > Aquatic > Freshwater > Lake > Sediment | place: USA: Wyoming | collected 2017-08-01 | reverse complement strand
CCGCCGGAACGCCTCAGGGCATCAATATATTTGGACAATTGGGCAAAGTTCATCTCGTCCGGCAGCAGGACCCTTTTAGTGAATGATTCCGGGGTCTCCGTAAATCCGGTCAAAGCCAGGAACTGGAGGCTGTCCTCCAGCATCTGGTCGTTGTCGAACCGGCGGCGGATGATGGGAACACCTTTTATCCCCTGCAGTTCCCAGTGGTCATTGACCCATAATCCCCTGGGCGCGTCCACCCGCACCGCCAGCCGGTTCAGGGTGTCCATCTGCCAGATCACCACCGAGTCCATGGCGGCTTTGGGAACGTCGTATTTTTTGATGAAATAAAACCTTCCGCCGGTGCCGGCATAGTAGAGGTTGGTGCGGACTGTCTCTAAAAGAAGGCTGCGCTTGCGAATGTCCTGCCGCTCCAAATTCCCCCGCTTTTGGTTGGTGAAGGGCACCACCGTTTCCCCAAAGCCCAGCACCAGCAGGCTTACCAAAAGACCCAGGATCAAAAGGGGCAGGAATACCCGGTTAAGGCTGATGCCCGATGATTTCAGGGCCACGATCTCGTAATGCCGGGACATCTGGCTGATGGTCCCCATGCTGGCCAAAAGCATGGCCACCGGAAGGGTCAGCACTAAAATGTAGGGGATCTGATATAAATAATAAAGGGATACCATCCAAACCTGGGCCTTGGCGTCAATGAAGATGTCCAGCTTCTCAAAGACATCCACCAGGATGAAAAGCAGCACAAAGGAAAACAACGCCAGCAGGGCGGTCTTAAGAAATTCCCGGATCAGATAGCGGTCGATGATCTTCATTTTGCCTTTTTGGTGATCAGTTTGCGCAGGTCAATTTCGGAATTCTGCCATAACAGCAGCAAAGCCCCGCAGGTTCCCAAAGCAATGTTGGCCACCCACATGGCCAGCCAGGGAGACATTATCTGGCGGTCGGCCAGTTCTTCGCCGCCCACCAAAGCCAGGTAATAGAGCACGAAAAATCCCAGGGCCATGCCGATGCTGGCGCCCATGGAACCGCGCCGGGTCAGCGATCCCAGCGGCACCCCCAGCAGTACGAATACCAGGCAGGCAAAGGGTATGGCCAGTTTTTTTTGAATTTCCACCTGATAGCGCCGGATGTCGCTGGTCTTATTGTGGATGTCCTGCTTTAATTGTTCTTTCTGCCAGGCCGAAAGCCGGGCCGAATCGGCCAGCTGGTTTTTTACCGGGGTGATGGTCTGTTCTATCTGAAAGATCTGTCCCTGCATCATTTTAGAGGTCATCTCCCGGTCTCCCCGCTGGGCCTGTAACGACTGAACCGTGGCCGGATCAAGGGGAAGATTGATGACGTGGGTATTAAAATCCATTTTGTGGTAGGTCCGGGGATCCCTGGCGTCGGCTTCGTGGATCTGGCCCCGCCACAGCTCCAGCCGCAGGACATTCTGCCGGGACATCATGGTCAGCTGTCCCTCATCGGCAATGATGGTCCGGGGGTAGCCGTTGGGAACGCTTTCGTAGATGGTGATCTTATGCAGGCGGGAACTGCCGGCGTCCACCTTTCCCACCAGGATATTGTAGCCGGTAAAATCAGAAACGAAGGTGTTCTCCTTAAGGCGCAGGGCCGGCTTGGCGGAGGAGATGGCCATAAAGGTGCTCTTTAGCGAATGATTGGCCTCGGGCAGGATCCGGTCGGTGAAAAAATACAGTCCTACGGTCAAAGCCATCCCGGCCAGGGCCGGGGCCAAAAGCAGCCGGGACAGTGGCAGGCCGGCGGATTTAAGCGCGGTCAGCTCATTGTCGCCGGAGATCCGGCCAAAGGTCATCAACACCGCCACCAGCACCGCCATGGGCACGGTCAGGGCCAGGATCGAGGGCAGGCTTAAGGCGAAGATTTTCAGCACCAACAGCCCGGCCACCCGTTTGCCGATCAAAAGGTCTATCAGCTCAAACAGCTTGTCCATCAGCAGGATGAAGGTGGTGACTGCCAGCGCAAAGAAAAAGGGGGCCAGGTGCTCCCTTAAAAGATAGCGGTCCATTATTTTCATGGCCTTAATATTAACCTGTAATTCCCAAAAATGCAAGGATTTTCTGCATCCCGGCGGAAAGGCCGGAAACCGATTAGACAGAGTTTCCAGGAGTTACTGGTTTAGTCCCAGCCTGATTTTACTGCAATATCCAACAAAAATAATTTTTACATTACCACAATAGACAGACGTTGAAACCATTTTCCCTAAATAAGATCGTTAAGCTCAACCTGTCCTTGTTCCTGGTAACGGCAGCCGGAGCGGGCCTGGTTATGGCCCAGGAGACGGGGTCGCTGGATTCGCTGGCTTCGGGGTACATCGGACAGCCGGCCAGGGAACAGAACATTGCGGTCAAGGACAGCCTGGAGCTGAGCCTGAATGCCATGCTGGGACTGCAGATGTACAAGGACTTTTCGCTTTCCCAAAACTACAACACCCTGGAAGGGTTTGGGCTGAAGCGCCGTCAGGCTGGGTTGGCAGACCTGTGGCGGCAGAATAATGCGGACTTTCTGGCCAAGCCGGCCGCCGACCGTTCCGGCGAGGGGCTGATCCCGGACATCAAGTTGCCGCTGCCGGGGATCGGCAAGGTCCTGGGTTCCGGGGCCCAGATAAAAATAAACGGCAGCGAAAAGATAACCATAGGCGGCCAGCAAACAAACTACCCCAATCAGGTCAATATCCTGGCCGGAGCCAGCAACAACAATTTTGCCCTGAAGATTAAACAGGAACAGCAGGTGAATCTGGAGGGCATCATCGGCGAACGGCTTCATGTGCTGATCGATTGGAACAGCGAAGCCCTGACCGACAAGAAAAGCAAGATCCGCCTTTACTACGAGGGCAAGGAGGATGAGATATTGCAGCGGCTGGAGGCCGGGGACACCGAGTTCAGCCTGGCGGGCTCCTCCCTGATCGGCGGCTTAAGCACCCAGCACAAGGGGTTGTTCGGCATCAAGGGGGTGGCCAGGCTGGGCGGCTTGGAGCTGACCGCCATTGCCAGCAAGGACGAAGGGCAGGGCGAGACCAAGAGTTTCGTGGGCCAGAGCCAGCAGAAGGAAAATAAATACAACGACAAGGATTTCATCGCCCACCGTTTTTTCTGGATACCGCTGTCCGATCCGGCCGATTCCATAATAGATCTTAGGGTCTATGTGAATTCACAAAACCAACCCCAGACCCCGGTGCCGACGACGGTTAACGGGCTGAACCGCAGCTGGCCTGATTTTTACGGAAGCGTTTACGGCGATTCAGTATTTATCACGGACTCATATAAAGCCATCGAAAAGAAAGTGATCGAGGAATACAGTTACGAAAGGATCATTGGCGGCGGCTATATTTTAAACATGGAATACGGACTGCAACCCACCGATGTTCTGATGGTGGCTTATAAAACCAAAAACGAGCAATACTATCCGGACTCCACCATTTTCAAGGGCGTCAGCCAGCCTAATCTGGCCATCATCAAACCCGGTAACTGCCGGCCACCGTTTGACCCAATCGACCGGTACGCCTGGAACTATGAATTCAGGAATTTTTACAATATCGGCTCCAGCAACATAGTGGAAAGCAGCCTGAGCATCAAGGTCAAAAAAAGAACCGATGGATTGGAAGCAGATTACCCGGAACGGGATTCGGCCGGGCAAAAAAAATTGTTTACCGAACTGATGGGCCTTTCTGATTCCAACGGTGTGATCTATTTTCAGAACCTGCGTTTGTCCAAGGGTTATTTTTATTTTAACTTGATGTATCCCCCATACCTAACCCGGCCCTTTGACAACGATAGTCTTCGGGTGAAGAACCCAGCCATTTATGACAGCGTAAATTTGGAGAAGGTCACTCCTCAATACCAGATAGTGGTTGGCTATCTCACCAAGGAAGCGGTTTATTCCTTGGAAGTTCCCGGCCAGCTGATAGAGGGAAGCGTGCAGGTAAGCATCGGCGGAGAGGTGGTGCCTTCAAACCAGTATACGGTGGATTACGAGGCCGGCACCGTTACTTTTGCCGAGGCCTACCGGGAAAAGGTGATCCAGGCCGGAACCAGCCTTAACATCAGCTATCAATTCATGCCCTGGGCCTCCTTTGGAACCAAGACCCTGGCAGGACTGCGGGGCATCTATAAATTCAACGAGCAGGCCCAGCTGGGGGGCACCTGGCTGTACCGCAGCGAGCAGAGCCTGGAGACCAAGCCTCGTCTGGGCGAGGAGCCCACCCGGATGATAGTGGCCGGGCTGGACGGGTTTTACAAGGCCAGCCCCGGATTTTTGACCGCCCTGGCCAACCATCTGCCGGGGGTGGAAACCGAGGCTGCTTCAACCTTTGAGATCTCCGGTGAAGCTGCGGCAAATTTCCCCAATCCCAACACCAGGGGCGAGGTCTATCTGGACGACATGGACGGCACCAAGCTGACCGACGGGCTTAACCTGTACCGTCAGGGTTGGGTGAATTCCAGCATTCCGGCTGATCCCCTTTTCCCGAAAACCGCCGATCAATTAGCCAGAAAAACCTTTTGGTACAATCCCACCGCCAAGGTGACCCAGGGAGAGATAAACCCGGCCATCACCGATTCCACCCTGAGAAACGATCCGGTGACCACCATTAAAATCCATCACCAGCCGGATACCGCCGCCGGAGTCAATTCCTGGTCCGGCATCACCCAGCTGCTGAGCAAGAACGGGATGGACCTAAGCCAGAGCAAACTGCTTAATGTCTGGGTGAGAACCAACTCTGAGGTAAGACTGCACATAGATTTCGGCCGGGAGATAAGCATGGACCAGGTTAGACGAAATGCCTGGGGCGCCATCAAGGGCCGAGCCGATACCGTGGATGCCGAGCCTTTGGCCCCCGGCGGTCAGCAAATTTACACAGACGACAATGACAGAGGATTGGACAGTATTGACAAAGCTGACGCCGAGGCTGCGGGGACCGGCGACGACGGAAACGACGACTTTCTGGCCACCGATTCCACCAAATGCAACGGCACTGAGGGCAATGGGATATATGATACCGAAGATCTAAAATTATCCGGCAAAGGTCCGGGCGAATACAGCAAACAAAACGACAGCTATTACACCTTTACCTTTGATCTTACGGGAAACAGCGGAGGCCCCAACCTTAGCGGATGGCGGAAATTTTCTATACCGCTGGATTCAGCCAGAGCAATAGGCTATCAATACGGCTGGGGAAACATCTACTATGCCAGGGTTTGGGTGGACAGGTGCGCCGCCGCCTCGGCCGAAGTGGAACTGGCCCTGGCGGAAGTATCCGGCAACCGATGGCAGGAGAAACCGATCGCCGGAGCGGACAGCAGTGAGGAATTCAATGTAACAGTGAAAAACAACAAGGACGATGCTGATTATGTTCCTCCGCCCAATGCAGTGGAGAACGATGAGAACGGGCATCCCAAATTCGAACAAAGCCTGGTTTTAAAACTGGCCAACCTTAAGCCCGGTCATTTGGCCCTGGCCCAAAGGAACACCAATACCAAGGAAAACAATTATACCGGCTATAAAAAACTCAAGCTTTGGGTTAACGGCCGCTACGGGGCCGGACAGTATCTGATCCGGCTGGCTTCTACCGCCGACAGCACCAGTCCCTATTATCAGTATACCGGCTCGCTTGCCTCCGGATGGCAGGAGCTGTCGCTGAACCTGGAAGACCTCAGCAGCGCGAAAACCCTGGATACTAATTCCTTGGGTCTGAAGACAAATGGCGCGTACACAGTCAAGGGCACACCCAACTTGGCCAATATAGGCGCTTTGTACCTGGGGGTGCTCAATCCGGACACTTTGAACCCCTACAGCGGTGAGGTCTGGTTTGACAACCTGCGGCTGGACGAAGTACGGCAGGACCGGGGGACGGCGGTGATCGCCAGCGTCAGACTGGGGGTGGCCGACCTGTTATCGCTTAGCCTGGGCTTTAACCGCACCGATGCTTATTGGTACACCATGGATCAAGGCAAACCATTATTGCCAGCCCAAAGGGTAAGCTATAATCTGGGCGGAAGCCTGCAATTGGATAAGTTTTACTTAAACCGACTGGGGCTGAAGGTCCCGGTAAGCTTCGGGGCCAGCCTGGCCGAGAGCTATCCCTGGTACGGCGCCGATGACCGCAAGCTGACCGAACAGGAAAGTTCCGAGCAGATGGAATGGAGCCGGGGCCGGAATGTAAGTTTTTCCCTGAACAAGAACCCATCCCAGTGGTGGCTGACGGATTTCACCATCGACCGGATGTCGGGCTCGCTTAACTGGAACCGGAGCACTTCCAGCAACCGGACAAGCTTGGACAGCACCACCACGCTTAACACCGGCATTAATTGGGGTTGGGCACCGGGAGCCCGGAAAAGCCTGGGCATTGCCAACTGGCTGAAGCTTTATTACCTGCCTTCAAATCTTTCCTTTGCGGTCAACAATAACCGCACCTGGCACTGGAATCTGGACAAACTGGTCAACGCGGTCAGCACCGCCGGCAGCGGACTGACCCGGGGCGGCAGCGCCCAGCTGGCCTGGCAGATAGCCGATCAGCTGAATTACAGGCTAAGCACCAGCCGCAACCTCCTGCAGCGAACCGGGGCCGGCGATCTGGCCCGGCGCTACGGCCTGGGAGCCGAGGTTTCCCGGTCCCAGACGGTGGATTACCATACCACCCTTACCTGGCTCAAGATAATTCAGCCCACTTTTAACTACAGCACCACTTACAACCAGGCCAACCGGGCCTACCTGGTTCCGGGGAACCCTGACTCCTCTTCGTTCCTGGATGTTTCCAACGCCAATAATCTTTCGCTGAACTTAAGTCTGGAGGTGGGCAAGTGGCTGAGCAAAATAGCACCTAAAGAAAAGAAATTTTCGTTGGATTCATCTAAAATATCCTCTGACGATCAGTTGAGCATAAAACTTATGCAGTCTTTATATTTTGGCCGTAATTTTTTCACCTATTTTGTAAATAAGTGGAATGGCATTGATATAACTTTTTCCCAGAGCAAAACCAACAGTTCCTCGGGCCTGTACCGCCGGACGGATGTCATTTATCCCGATATCTATTATCAACTGGGCTGGCGGCGAAGGCCGCTTTCATCCGAAAGCTATGCCCCCCTGGCCTCGGACAGGGCCGGCATCACCAACAGTTATTCTGCCAGCACCGGAGCCTCGCTGGGCCAGCTCAGCATCAATGCCGGCTGGCAGCGCAGCGATTCCTGGACCTGGGATCCCACCAGCGCCATCTCCAGCCAGGGCACCACCTGGCCTGATCTGAGGGTCAGCCTTAATTCGGTGGAGCGGATGTTCAAAGGCCTGAAGATACTGACCAGCGCCAGCCTGACCAGCAATTATTCCAAGCGCGAGGACAAATCGTCCCAATCCGGCCGGGGAGTTACCAGATGGAGCATCAACCAAAGTTTCAGCCCCCTGATCTCCCTGAACACCAGGTGGAAGAAACAGGTCAGCACCCAGGCCTCATTTGACTATTCCACCACCGAAAGCCTCCTACCCGCCACCGGTGCCGAATTTCCCAGCGGCTGGCAGAAAGATTATACCCGCAACCGGAAGATCAGCGCTTCGGGCAGCTACTCCTTCAGCGCCCCCCAGGGCTTTGTGCTTAAAATGTGGAAGATGGGGAAAAAGAGGTTCAAATTCAAAAGCGACCTTAATCTGGGACTGCAGACCAGTTATTCCAATACCGTTTCCGCCCCCAAACTGGACCTGAATACTCCAATCAGCAAAGACAAGTACGACAGCGATAAGACCGACATCTCAATTTCCCCCAACGCTACCTATAATTTTACCCGGAACATCAAGGGGGAGCTAAGCGGGTCATACACCAGCAGCACCAACAAAATAATCAAAACCAGCGACAGCCGCTCCTACAGCCTTAACACCACCGTCACCATAACTTTTTAACAGCGCCATGCTTGGATTCACCCCGGACGAAAAAAAGGCCGTGATATTCTTAACGGCTGCATTTGTGGCCGGCACTGCTATCCTGGTCTATAAAAAAAGCCACCCCGGCTTTGCCCCCGGCTTGAAAAGCGTCATCGCCACCCTGCCGGCCCCGGCCGACAGCGGGACGGCGCAGATCCTTTCGGACAGCGGCCAGGCGCCGGAGCAGGCGTTGTCCAGGCAGACCAGGAAATATTTTCCGGTACAAAGGGTGAACCTCAATCGGGCTTCGCAGCAGGCGCTGGAAAAACTGCCGAATATCGGGCCGGCCATGGCCAAAAGGATCATTGAATACCGGGCGGTCCAGGGCGGTTTTAAGAAAACTGAAGAATTGAGAAAGGTCAAGGGAATAGGCCCCAAGCGCCTGAGCCAGCTGATGGAGCATGTGACGGTTGATCAATGACAGTTAAATCCCCGGAGAGCCATGAAGAAGTCATTTTACCCGGCTGTAAAGGCCGGGTTTTTTATTGGCTAAAAAATTTGAAAATTTGTGTATAAAATCCTTTATTTTTAGCTGCAATTATGTTATATTAAATAATTGGTTTTGCTTGACAACCCCTTGTCGTCTATGGTATAGTAAATTAATGACGGAGGTAAAAATAATTTATGGCGCTTAAACTGGGAGACATGCTGCTGCAGGCCGGGCTGATCACCAAGGAACAGCTGGAGAAGGCCCTGTTGGAACAAAAAAGCAGCGGCGATAAACTGGGGACCTGCCTGATAAAAATGAAATTCATTACCGAGGAAGCCACCACCGACTTCCTGGGCAAGCAGTTCAATGTACCCACCATCAATCTCTCTAACAAGGAGATCGATCCCCTGGTGCTGAAACTTATTCCGGCCGATGTGGCCCAGAAGTGCCAGGTTATACCGGTGGCCCGGGTGGGGCGCACTTTGCAGGTGGCCATATCCAATCCGGCCGACGTCTTTACCCTGGAGAACATTCAGTTCCTGACCGGGATGGATGTCAAGCCGATGGTCTGCGCCGACACCGCCATCGCCCGCGCCATGGAAAAACTTTATGCCGGTTCGGCCGGACTTACCGAAGCCATGAAGGCGGTACAGGAAGAGGAAGGCCAGGTGGAATTTGTGGACAAGGAACAGGAGGACGTGGTGACCCAGGCCGACATGGAAGCGGCCCCGGTGGTCAAGCTGGTCAACCAGCTGATCTTCGATGCGGTCAAGCGGGGGGTTTCCGACATCCACATCGAGCCCTACGAAAAGGTGCTAAGGGTCCGCTTCCGGATAGACGGGGTGCTGCAGGAGGCCATGTCCCCGCCCAAGCGGATCGCGGCCGCGGTGGCCAGCCGCATCAAGGTGCTCTCGCGTCTTAATCTGACCGAACGCCGGCTGCCCCAGGACGGGCGCTTCTCGGTTAAGGCCGGCGAGCAGAACGTGGACTTCCGCGTCTCCACCATGCCCATCAAGCACGGCGAGAAGATATGCATCCGGATTCTGCGCCAGTCCGGGCTTTCCTCCGACCTTTCCAAGCTGGGGCTGGACGGCAAGCCACTGGAGAATTTCCTGGCCGCCTCCCTTAAGCCCAACGGGATGATCCTGATTACCGGGCCCACCGGCTCGGGCAAGACCATGACCCTCTATTCGCTGATCAACCGGCTGAATACGCCCAAGGTTAACATCAGCACCGCCGAGGACCCGGTGGAATTTGACATGATGGGCGTCAACCAGGTGAACATCCACCCCGAGATCGGCTACACCTTCGCCGTGGCCCTGAAGGCCTTCCTGCGGCAGGATCCCAACATCATCCTGGTGGGGGAGACCCGCGACCGGGAGACCGGCGAGATAGCCATGACCGCGGCCATGACCGGGCACCTGGTGCTTACCACCCTGCATACCAACGACGCCCCCAGCAGCCTGAACCGGCTTTTGGATATGGAGATCCCGCCCTTTCTGATCGCCGCCACGGTCAACGTCATCGAGGCCCAGCGGCTGGTGCGCACCATCTGTCCCAACTGCAAGCAACCGGACCCCAGCATGACCCCGGAGCTGATAGCCAAGCTGGGGGCCGACCCGGCCGAGTTCGAAGGCGTGACCTTTTACAAGGGGGCCGGCTGCATGGAATGCAACCGCACCGGAATGAAAGGCCGGACCGGGCTGTACGAGATACTGGTGGTCACCCCGGCCATCCGCAAGCTGATCCTCTCCCGGGCCTCCACCGACGAGATCCGGGCCATGGCGGTCAGCGAGGGGATGACCCTGCTGCGACAGGACGGGTTCAACAAGGTCAAAAAAGGAATAACCACCCTGGAAACCGTGATCGCCAAGACCGTGGCCGATTGATTTTCCCGGCGGACTCCGGGAAACGGAACGGGGGCAGTTAATTGGGCCGGGGGTTCATTCACACCCAAAGACAGACAACCAAAAAATTCAGAATATCGGGGCATATGGCTATAAAAATCGGCGACATGCTTTTGAAATCCGGGATGATCAGCCAAGAGCAACTGGAGAAAGCCTTAAAGGAACAGCAATCCACCGGCAGCAAGCTGGGATCGGTGCTGGCCAAGCTGGGTTTCATCACCGAGGACGAAATACTGCAGTTCCTGTCAAAGCAGTTCAACGTACCGGCGGTCAACCTCAACGATTACAACTTTGACAAGACAATCCTGGGCCTGATCCCGGCCAAGCTGGCCCAAAAATACGGGGTGCTGCCGCTGAACCGGCTGGGCCGGGTACTGACCGTGGCCATGATCAATCCCACTGATTTTTCCGCCATGGAGGAGATAAAATTCTCCACCGGGTTCGATGTTCATCCGGCCTTGGCCTTGGAGTCGGCCATCTGGACCGCCATCGACAAGAATTACGGCGCCTCCGGAATGCTGGAGGACGTGATGCAGTCCATGGAGGAGACAGCCGAGGGGGACGAGGAGGGCGGACTGGAGGTGCTGGAGGAACAGAAGGACGACGGGGGCGACGCCATGTCGGAGATGACAGCGGCCATCGAGAACTCGCCGGCCGCCAAGCTGATCAATGCCCTGATCGCCGAGGGCGTCAAGCGCCACGCCACCGACATTCATCTGGAGCCTTACGAAAAGGACATGCGGGTGAGGATGTCGGTGGACGGGGTACTGCACGAAGTGATGCAGCCCCCCCTGAAAATGAAGTCTTCTCTGGTGGCCAGGATCAAGATCATCTCCAAACTGAAGGTGGAGGAAAAACGCATGCCCCAGGACGGCCGCGTCCGGATGAACGTAATGGACCGCCCCATAGACCTTCGGGTATCCATCATCCCTTCGGCCTTCGGGGAAAAGGTGGCCATGCGCATCCTGGACCGGAGCACCGTTACCTTTGACCTGAACCTGCTGGGGTTTGAGCCCGGGCCCCTGAGACATTTACTGAAGGCGGTCCACACCCCGTTCGGCATAGCCCTGGTGACCGGCCCCACCGGCTGCGGCAAGACCACCACCCTCTACGGGGCCCTGCAGGAGGTCAACAAGCCCGATGTCAACATCATGACGGCCGAGGAACCGGTGGAATACAGTCTGATGGGGATCAACCAGGTGGCGGTGCACGAGGATGGCGGCACCACCTTTGGCGCCGCCCTGAAGGCCTTTTTGCGGCAGGACCCCAACATCATCATGGTGGGGGAGATCCGCGACAAGGAGACGGCCGAGATAGCCATCCGGGCCTCCCTGACCGGGCATCTGGTGCTTTCCACCGTCCACACCAACAGCGCCAGCCTGACTGTCACCCGGCTGGTGGACATGGGGGTGGAGCCCTTCATGATCGCCTCCTCGCTGCTGGTGGTGGAGTCCCAGCGCCTGGTGCGCAAGGTCTGCCAAAATTGCAAGGAGCCCTATCAACCCGATCAGCGGCTGTTGGAAAATTTCGCTCATAATAAAATTGATTTTTCCAAGGCCACCTTTTTCAAAGGCCGGGGCTGTTCCGAATGCCGGAACTCGGGATACAAGGGGCGGTTGTGCCTGGCCGAAATCCTGCCCATCACCCCGGCCATCAGGGAGTTGATTATGCGCCGGGCCACCCCCACCGAGATTGAAAACAAGGCTATCGAAGAGGGCATGCCCACCTTAAGAATGGATGGCATCACCAAGATGATGAACGGGGTGACCACCATCGATGAGGTCATGAAGGAAACCGTGGCCGCCGACTGAGAACCCCATCCGGTTAATCTGAAATAAAAACCTTAATACAATAAAAGACGATGGCGCAAAACATAGGCGAGATGCTGTTGAAAATGGGCCTGATAACCCAGACCCAATACGATAAGGCCGCAGCCGAACAACGTAACACCACCGAGCCCCTGGTGGCCACCCTGATCCGGCTGGGGGTGGTGACCGAAAACGTGATGCTGCAGTTCGTCTCCCGGCAGTTCAACGTCCCTTCCCTGGACCTTTCCAATTTCCAGGTGGAGCCGGCGGTGATCAAGATGATCCGGCCCGACATCGCCAACAAATTCATGGTGATCCCCATCAAAAAGCTGGGGCGCTCGCTGACCCTGGCCATGATAGATCCCTCCGATCTTTTTGCCATAGAGGACATCAAATTCCTGACCGGGCAGGAGGTCAAGCCGGTGGTGGCCGGTTACAGTGCAATTAAAAAACTGCTGGAGCAGCATTATCCCATCGGCCGGGACCTGCAGGTGATAGCCGAGGGGGGCGAGCTGACCCAGACCAAGTCCGAGGACATCGAAAAACTTCCGGAGCATGATGATAACCTGGAAGGTGATTTCGGGAACGTGGAAATGGTGGACGAGGGGCTGGACGAAGAAGATGACATCTCGGTCCAGCAGGCCGGGCAGTCCACCCCGGTCATCAAGATGGCCAACTACGTGCTGACCGAGGCGGTGCGCCGGGGAGCCTCGGACATTCACATAGAACCCTATGAAAAGGTGTTCCGGATCCGGCTGCGCCAGGACGGTGTGCTGCAAACCCTGATGGAGCCGCCGATGAAGATGAAGTCTCCTCTCGTCTCCCGTTTCAAGATCATGGCCAAACTGGACGTGACCGAGAGGCGCAAGCCCCAGGACGGACGTATCGCCATAAAAGTGCTGGACAAGAAGATAGACCTGCGTGTTTCCACCCTGCCGGTGCTGTTCGGCGAAAAAGTGGTGATGCGTATCCTGGACTCCTCATCGCTGACCCTGGACCTGGCCAATTTCGGGTTCACCGAGGACGCCCTGCGCAATTTCATGAAGTCAATTCACGCTCCTTACGGAATCGTGCTGATCACCGGGCCCACCGGATCGGGAAAGACCACCACCCTTTATTCCGCCCTGTCCCAGCTGAACACCCCGGACCGGCACATCATGACGGTGGAGGACCCCATAGAATACAACCTGAAAGGCGTCAACCAGATCCAGGCCGAGGCCGGGATAGGGTTCACCTTCGGGCTGGCCCTGCGCTCCATGCTCCGCCAGGCCCCCAACATCATCATGCTGGGGGAGATCCGGGACGGCCCCACCGCCTCCATCGCCATTCGGGCGGCCCTGACCGGGCACCTGGTGCTTTCCACCCTGCACACCAACGACGCCCCCTCCACCATCAGCCGTCTGGTGGACATGGGGGTGGACCCGTTCTTAGTGGCCTCGTCCACCGTGCTGATCCAGGCCCAGCGGCTGGTGCGCCGGATATGCAAGCAGTGCAAGGCCCCCCATGAATACGATCCCAAGGTGCTGACCGACCTGGGCATCAGCCCGGAAGAGCTGAAGGGAGTTACCTATTACAAGGGCAAGGGCTGCAGCGTCTGCAACAGCACCGGGTATAAAGGCCGGGTGGGCCTCTATGAGGTGATGCCGATATCCAGGACCCTTAGGGCCCAGATATTAAGCCGGGAGCCGGTGACCACCATCCGGGCCACAGCGGTCAAGGAAGGCATGCTGACCCTGCGGATGGACGCCTGGGGCAAGGTCAAGCAGGGGATGACCACGGTGGAGGAGATGATCCGGGAAACCGCCGAAGGATAATACCAAGGCAGAAAGCAGCCCTTCGACAGGGGCTTTAGCACGTTCGGCCCGGCAGCTCAGGGCAAGAATTCAAAAGGCAAATAACATGAAATATTGTCAAGCAAAAACGCATTATCAATAAACACAGACGGGGGAAAAGATGATCACCTTGCAGCAACTGCTGGAGGAAATGATCCAGAAAAAATCCAGTGATCTTCACATCACCGC
>Ga0315268_10005153_pt1 | contig 14086 bp, 15 predicted proteins | sample C1_top_MG_FD_204535 | JGI IMG/M metagenome (GOLD analysis project Ga0315268, IMG submission 204535) | Sediment microbial communities from Yellowstone Lake, YNP, Wyoming, USA - C1_top | ecosystem: Environmental > Aquatic > Freshwater > Lake > Sediment | place: USA: Wyoming | collected 2017-08-01 | reverse complement strand
ACGCTGTACAAATCATGATGCGCCAACTCGACAAAAACGCAGACGCTTTAATAGCCAAGCTAAACCAAGAAAAACTGAAGAACACGTTGATTGGCAGAATCGACATAGACTTTATGACGGGCAAAAAATCCAAAGAACTAACCATATAAGCACACCGCACAATAGTGTTCTAAACGGAGAGCGAAAACCCCGTGAAAGCCCTGAGAAAGAAGAATATCAAGAAAAAAAAGAAGCACGAAGGAAAGAAAGGCTACTAAACCTGCACAGCTCTAAAACACGCTCCTGACCCTTTTAACAAGTTGAACCACTCGTCCACTGCTCATATTTGCAGCATATTTGGATCCTAATAGAATGGTCTAGTGTGCGTGTTGTGTGTGTTCACAGTCTTCGTCATGATTATTTAAACTATATTTGGTTCATATTAGTATCATATAGTAAACCGGGTCTAGACCCGCGCAGAGCAGAAACACACGCGCTTATTTTTTCTTCTTAACAGGATAATACGGACAAATCAAATCGCTCAACTGCGCAATAAGCTTTGGCTCGGTGCGCACCAAATCCATACTCGTAACTATGCCCACAAGCTTGCCATCCTCCACGACGGGCAGCTTTTTGATCCGCTTGTCACTCATCATCTTAGCGCATTGCTCCACGCTCATGTCTGGGCTGATACTCACTAACGGACTCGACATAACCTCCAAAGCCCTCACAATATCTACAGGCAACCGTGGCTCCACAACTTTACGTAAAATATCCCGCTCAGTAATGATGCCCACAGGACGCTTAGCACTGTCAATAATTATCACAGAACCCACCTCAAACTTTGTCATCTTACGAATAACTTCAATAGTGATGGCATCAGTATGCGCGGTTTTCACATTAACAGTCATAATATCCCTGATCGAAATCACACCAGCCAAACAAGTTTCCTCCAAATCAAACGATGCTAACCCATAGCCAAAAACAATTATTTAAGCCTGATGCAACAGAAAACTAAGCCTTCAGCAACTCTTAAATCAAATATAGCACAAATTTAACACATCACAAAACAGAAAATCAGTGACCAGCCATGGAAAACATCACAACCAAAATCCCAGAAAACATGCGCCAAGCCATCTCGGAAAAACTAACAGACATAATACTCAATACACAAAACATTGAAAAAATGCCCGCAACTCTCGCCAAAACAATACTCCGCCAATGGCAGAATAATCAACTGAACACAGAGGCAGGGTTACAAAACCTCATACAAGCCGCCGCGGTTGTGGATCCAGAAAAAACCATTACTTCGTTGGAGGAAGTGGGCTTGACAGAGCTTGCTCAACAACTTAAGACAAAGGAAGGTGCATAGAATAATGACAGAATTCGGCATCGAATTCGTCCCAAAAGACCCATACTGGAAAACCACCTTTTACGCTATGCAAGCCGAAAAAAAGGGCTTCAACAACTTGTGGATAACTGATCACTTCAACAATCGCAACGTCTACACTTCCTTGGCAACTGTGGCTGTTTACACGGAAAGAATCAAGTTTGGACCAGGCGTCACCAACCCATACCAAATTCATCCAGTAGTAACCGCGCAAGCAGTTGCTTCGCTCAACGAAATTGCACCAAACCGGGTAATCTGCGGCTTGGGCGTGGGCGACAAAACCACGCTTGAAATGGCAAACATCGAACAATCCAAACCCTTGGCCACCATTAGAGAAGCCGCACAGATAATCCGTGAAATGTGTGCAGGAAAAAGCGTCCAACTCGACGGCGAAGTCTTCAAAATCAAAGACGCAAAATTCAACTTCAAAACCACAAACCCCATCCCAATCTTCATAGGCGCACAAGGACCAAAAATGCTGGCCATGGCAGCAGAAATCGGCGACGGCGTGCTAGTAAACGCGTCACACCCGAAAGACGTGGAAAACGCGATGACGCACATAAAAGAAGGCGCAACCAAGGCTGGGAAAGCACTGGATCAACTTACCATAAGCGTTTACACTTCATTCTCAATCGCTGCCGACATGGAAAAAGCCATGAAAGCCGTGGTTCCGGTTGCGGCGTACATAGTTGCGGGAAGCCCCGAGCTTATTCTGCAGAGACACGGCATAAGCACGGAAAAAGCTGGTCAAATCAGAGACGCCATAGTGCACGGTAAATGGAAAGAAGCTTTCGCTCAAGTCACGCCAGAGATGATTGAAGCCTTCTCCATCTGCGGAACACCAGAAATAGTCGCTGAGAAGATTGCGCAGTTGGCTAAAATCGGAGCTACGCAAATAGTGGCAGGCTCGCCAATAGGTCCTAACATGCGCAAATCGATTAACATGATTGCAGCCGAAATCTTCCCACGCTTTAAAGAGGGCTAGAAAAAAGGCATAGTTTATTTGACTGAATCTTTCTTTTTTGCATCCAGAAAAGTGAACACGCTTGAGCATGGCTTTCCCTGAAGAACTCGCAAAACTGCTCAAAACCCAGAAGTATCATTTAATCGGAAATCATTCGGCAGTGAAGCGTTGCAGATGGCTTTATGAATCACTCGTGCACGACCGACCATGCTACAAGCAGCAGTTTTATGGAATAAGGAGCCACAGATGCATCCAAATGACACCCACAGTGGCGCAGTGCGATTTAAGGTGCAGTTTTTGCTGGCGAATCCAAAGCGGAGACCTCAAACTAAAATGGAACGAACAAACCTCACCAAAATGGGACGAACCAGAAACAATAGTCAATGGATGCATCAAAACACAAAGAAAACTAGTCAGCGGATACAAAGGAAACCCAAACGTAACCCCACACAAATTCCGCGAGGCATCCCAATCAAAGCATGTCGCAATAAGCCTTGCAGGCGAACCCACAATGTATCCAATTCTAAATGGGCTGATTGAATGCTTCAACAAACGCGAGTTGACGACTTTTCTCGTGTCTAACGGAACAAACCCCCAAGCGCTAAAACAGCTAAACAAAGAACCCACTCAACTGTACATTTCGTTGTGTGCGCCCGACGAGGAAACCTTCAAAAAAATCTGCCGACCACAAACACCCCACGCATGGAAAAAACTCAGTCAAACGCTTTCAATCTTGACAACTTTCAAATGTCCCACGGTTTTGAGATTAACGCTAACCAAAGGTCTCAACCTAAAAAACCCTGAACGCTACGCACGATTGATAGAGAAGGCAAATCCAACCTACGTGGAACCTAAGGCTTACATGCACGTGGGTTTCTCTAGACTCAGGCTCGATTTTGAGAACATGCCGCCGCATGAGGAAATACGAGAATTCGCAATGCAACTTGCTAAGGAAACAAGGTATAACGTGTTGCAAGAAGCGCCAGAGAGCAGAGTAGTTTTGCTCAGCCGTTTAAAAAAACCGATTGTGTTTGCCCAAAATTGAGCATTAATTTCACTGCAATGTCATTGTTTTTTCAAACAATTCAATCATTTAAGCAAAATACCCTTATTGACTCCACCATACTTTATTGAATGAGAAAAAAAGTTAAATATTCTCCACAGTATTACGCTGTTAAATCAACGGCAAGTATCAAGGGTGATTGAACCATGGTCAGTGAAGGAAGAGGCAGACTCTTCAGACGCAAGGACGGCAAATTCCTAATTTACATACCCAAAGACCTAGCAGAAGACAGCATGTTCCCATTCAAAGGCGCATCCTCAGTAATCGTCAAAGTCTCGTTCAAACTCGGCGACCACAGAATTCTCATCGAAAAATGGGAAGAACCAGCAACGGAATAACAATAGCAAGCGTCTGAACATCCTCACTTTTTTAATCTTTCAGCAAAACCAGTCTGTGCGAGAAAAATCTATAAGTATAGTTAGACAGATTTCGAGGCATCCACTCGGCATGTGAATCAAGTTGAGCCTCAAAAAATTACTCGAAAAAGTCCGCACAGAGCTGAAGCAGAAAGAAGAAGTAAAAGAAAAAATCCAGAAAAACATGCGCAAAGCGACACGCTTTTCGAAACAAGCCATTCTTTACATTCATCAAGCAAGGTTGAAAGAAGCAAAAAAACTGCTGAAAGAAACAGCCAGGTTTTTCGCCAGCCTCGCGAAGCTTTCTGAGAAACATCCAGACTTGTTCTATTCCGGCATCGTGGACGCGGCTTTTCAGGAGTACGCGGAGGCTCAGGTGATGCTTAGTTTAGTGGAAAGGGAACAATTCGTGAGTCCCGAGTTGCTTGACGTTCCGCCAATTGACTATGTCTTAGGCTTAGCAGATGTAATCGGAGAACTGCGGCGAAGAGCCCTAGACATGCTGCGAAAAGGCAACGTGAAAACGGCAGAGAAATGTTTGGGGATGATGGAGCAAATTTACAGCGAATTGATGGCAATGGACGACGCTTACATGCTTGTCCCAGGGCTTCGGAGAAAATCCGACGTTGCCAGGCATGTAATCGAAGCCACCAGAGGCGACATCACCATAGAATCGAGAAGAAGCTCGCTGGAACACTCAATCAAAAAACTAGAGAAAATGATGAAGAAGTAAAAAATGAAAAGCATCAGCGTTAAGATGCCTAAGGATTTTTCTGTTGAAAAAGCACACCGTTTGCAGTTGAAGCTCGCTAAAAAAATAGTTCGCGAGGATGTACTGCCCAAAAAAATTCGTCTAGTCGCAGGTGTGGACGTGGCGTATGCCGAAGGCTTCTCTATCGGCGCAGTTGCCGTTCTGGATTTTGCAACTCTTAAAGTGAAAGAGTCTGAAACTGCGATCCGCAAAACTTGTTTTCCATACATCCCAACTTTGCTGTCGTTCAGGGAAATCCCGCCCGTGGTTTCCGCCATAAAGAAGCTAAGGCTGAATCCAGACGTTTTTCTCGTTGACGGTCAAGGCATAATGCATCCATACAGGCTCGGTTTCGCCAGTCACTTAGGTTTAACAATAGCCAAACCGACAATCGGTGCTGCGAAATCGCCTCTGTGGGGAGAGCGTCAGGCATTTACCGAAGACGGTTGGGCACCTGTAACGGATAATGGTGAAGTCATCGGCGCGGTTGTGATTACGAAGAAAGGTTCAAAGCCACTGTACGTGAGCATCGGCAACATGGTTTCGCTCGAGACCGCCATAGCAATAGTTAAACACTGCATTAATGAGAGCGCCATTCCAGAACCGACTCGACAAGCGCACTTAATCGCGACTAGAGAAAAGAGCAAAATAAGTCGTCGAGTACAAGAAGGTTGCTAAGGTGACTAACGCTTGGATAGACGCTTAATGAGGCTCGTTAGCAGAATCAGGAACAAGTCTCTTCGGAAGAAGACGTTTGAATTTCTTGAAAACTTGACAGTAAATATCGGAGGCGAAACCTATTCCGGATTGCCTCTCGATGTGGCGCCTGCGGGTTTGTCGCGGCATCACAGTTATCCCGGCGGTTTTGTTGAGCATACGGCGGCTACGGTGGATATTGCGTTAAGCCTGTGCGACGTTGTGGAGAGAGTTTATGGCGGAAAAGTTAACAGAGACTTTGTGCTGGCTGGCGCTGTTTTGCATGATGTTTTCAAGCCGCTCACATATGAAATCCGTGAGAATGGAAGTTACGTCATGAATTCCTTGGGCACCTATTTAGACCACATAAACCTGGCACTTTCAGAAATGGTTAGGAGGGGTTTTCCTTTGGAAGTTGTGCACATTGTGGCGGCTCATCACGGTGGCGAAACTGGTCCATTGTGGCCTAGAACGGTTGAAGCCCTGATTTGTCACCTTGCAGATTTGGCTGACTCGAGGCTCAACGGAGAAGTACTGAGAGCGGCCCGCTATCTGTCCAGGGACGCTACTGGCATCGAACTGGCTTTGCGCAATTCAAAAGACGCCTACGCAATCGTCAACGCGAAGGTTTCGAAAGGTTGGGATGGCGTACGAGAAACCGTGAAGAAGATTGAGAAGAAGAGGCTTCGAGGAAAGTAATTTCAGATTTCTACTATTTTCGCGTCCAAGCTCTGAACGTCAAGCAAGGTTAGGGTTGATTTGCCGCTGAGGTAACCGCAGACTTCGCCTGGGTTTATGACTTGTGTTTTGCCTTTTCTGTGGACTTTTGCCTCGTGCGAGTGTGCATGTGCAACAACGTCATAACCTTGGGTATCGATGAGTGATTTTAGAAGTTCCAATTCGTCGCCATGGGTCATCGCAATTTTAATGCCTTCCACATCGACTTCTGTGAATCTTCCGCGAATTTCGGCGTCTATTTCTTTGAATCGTTTTTCCAGGAGTGGATGGTCGCCGTCGTTGTTGCCGAAAATTCCAATCATTTTTGCCTCTAAAGGCTTGAAGCGTAAGACCGCAAATCCCGCGACGTAATCGCCAAGATGCAGAACTAATTGAACTTTTTCTTGGTTCAATCGATTTACGGCTTTGTCTATGGCTGGAAGGTTGTCGTGCGTGTCTGCGATTATGCCGATTTTCATTTTCCCTTCTCGGTTAAGAGTTTCTTTCCGTACTCATAACCCTTTTCGAAGGCTTCCAAATTTAGCTTTTCCGTACCTTTCGGTATGTTGCTAAGGATGGCGTTCTTCATCGCTTCAGCATTGACTATGCGAGTAATAGCCGTTAAAGCGCCCAGCATAATGACGTTGGCGAATATCGTTTTGCCCATTTCTTCAGCCATCTTCGTCGCGGGAATTTCGTACACTTGAAAGGGCAGTTTTTCTTTCTGCTGAGGAATCATACCAGGGTCAAGGATTAGCGTGCCACTTTTCCTTAATGTGTCCACGTAGCGGGTGTACGCCGCCTGAGACATGACCAACAGAACATCGGGGTCGAGCGCCTTGGGAAAGTCGATTTCTTCGTCGGAAATGACCACTTCGGACTTGCATGAGCCGCCTCTCGACTCTGGACCATAAGACTGCGTTTGAACGGCGTTCTTTTCCTCGAAAAGCGAAGCTGCCATGGCTAAAATTAACCCCGCTCTGATGATGCCTTGCCCACCAAAACCCGCCACTCTGACCTCCAGCCGCATTTTTATGTGCCTCCTTGCATTTTGCTCTGCACCTGAGTAATCCTTTCTCTCAGCAGCGTTTCATATGTTGGTTTTTCGATGTCGACAAACTCGCCCAATGGAATTCTGTCCGAAGTAATCTCAGCTTTCGCTGGATCAGAGAAGTGCTGTATCTCGGATGCTCTTTTGAACCAGTTCATAAAATCAACAGGCAATCCTATCTTGGTGCTTTTTCCATAGATTTCAGGACACTGTGAAATGACTTCAACAAAAGAGAATCCATCTTTTTGCAGGGCTTTTTTGATTGATTCAGTCAGTCTACGTACGTGAAGCGTTGTCCATCTCGCCACGTAAACCGCGCCTGAGCCTGCTGCCAAATGGACGAGGTTGAAAGGGTGTTCAATGTTGCCATATGGCGTTGTGGAGGTTGAAACGTTAAGTGGCGTGGTTGGGCCTTGTTGTCCTCCAGTCATGCCATAGTTGAAGTTGTTCACACATATGACTTGGATGTTCATGTTTCTTCGCGCGGCGTGTATGAAGTGGTTGCCGCCTATGGCGAAGAGGTCTCCGTCTCCGCTTATGACCACCACTTTAAGCTCGGGGTTTGCCAATTTAACGCCAACAGCGAAGGGTATGGGTCTGCCGTGCGTGGTGTGGAACGAGTCGGTGTTTATGTAGCCTGCGATTCTTCCGATGCATCCTATTCCAGAAACTACGACCAGTTTATCCAGATTCAGTTCGAGTTCTTTCAACGCTGTCACGAAAGAGTTGAGAAGTATGCCGTTGCCGCAGCCGGTGCACCAAATGTGATGCATGCCAGTTTCTCGCAAGTACACGTCGAGTGGGTGAGCAGTTTCAACTACCATTTCAAATACCTACCTTCATGGCTTCAAAAATCTCTTCAGGTCTGTGCGGCTCTTCACCCAATTTTGGAAGAAATATTACAGGGGTGTTCTTAGCCGCTCTCTCCACCTCACGAACCATTTGCCCATAATTCATTTCAGGCATAATAATTGCCTTCGTGTTTCTGGCGATTTCGCTGACTTGTTTTTCTGGAAAAGGCCAGAGAGTGACGAGTTTCAGTAAGCCTGCTTTTATTCCTGCATTTCGTGCCTTTCTGACTGCACTCAATGCAGCTCGGGACTCGATTCCGTAGGCTATGACTGCTACGTCTGCGTCTTCCATCATCATAGGCTTTACCTTGACTATTCTTTCCGAGTTTTTCCGTATCTTGTCACAAAGCCTCTGCACAAGCCTCTGCTGCACCTTAATGCTTTCGGTGCGCGGTCGCCCATCCTCTTCGTGTGTTAACCCAGTGGCGTGAAAACGGTAGCCTTCTCCAAACACAGCCATGGGTGGAACGAGGTCTTTGTCAGGCTTGAACGGCATGTACTCGCTCGGTGGCACGGCGGGTTTTTTGCGGTTCTCTATAACAATCTGTTCCAGCGGAGGGATGATGACTTTTTCCCACATGTGACCGACTATGGCGTCCATCATCACCATCACAGGCACACGATACGTCTCAGCATAGTTGAAGGCTTCAACCGTCAAGTCGAAGGCTTCCTGAACCGAAGAAGGCGTCAGAGCGATTATTTCATAATCCCCATGCGAACCCCATTTGGCTTGCATAACATCCTGCTGTCCCGCCATGGTCGGTTGTCCCGTGCTTGGGCCGCCTCGCATAACGTCTACAATAACGCACGGCGTTTCAGTCATTACGGCTAAACCTATGTTTTCCTGCATCAAGCTAAAACCTGGTCCTGATGTGGCTGTCATAGCTTTTAGCCCAGCATAAGACGCGCCAATAACAGCAGCTATCGAGGCAATTTCGTCCTCCATCTGAATGTACGTCGCACCCACCTGAGGCAAACGCCGCGCCATACGTTCAGCAATTTCGGTCGCTGGAGTGATGGGATACCCCGCGAAGAACCTGCAACCTGCTGCCAAAGCGCCTTCTGCGCATGCGAGGTCGCCGCTGTAGAAGTGTTTTCCGCTCAGGGCTCTATTCTTTTCGCTCATTTTTTATTCTCTGCCTCTTTCTTCTCTTCCGTTTTCTCCTTAACAAAAATGGCTAAATCTGGACAGATTGCTGTGCAATAGCCACAAACGGCGCATTTGTTTATGTCTTTCACCTTAGGCGGATGAACTCCGCGGGCGTTGATTTCTTCCGACTCTTCGAGTACTTCTTTTGGGCAGTAGGCTATGCAGTAGCCGCAACCTTTGCATCTGTCTTTTATTATGGTAATCTCCGCCTGAAGCTGTCTGGTTTTGTCCGCGTCTAGAGGTTTGCGCCACAAGTTCGACTTCTTTTCTACAGTCACTGCTTTCATCCCGCTCACGCTTTCCCTGTCATTTTCTTTGATTTCTCAACCTCTTCAGGCGTTACGCCATTTACGATAGTTTGCATCTCCTTAACCTTCGACGCCACCCTTTCTCCTTCTGCCGCGCTCGCCCATAGCAACTGCAACCGCTCCTTGTTTAAGCCCAGTCTTTCCATTTTCTTCCACAACCGCTCAATACGCTTCTGCGTTTGAACGTTAGCGTTAATGTAATGGCAGTCGCCTATGTGGCAACCCGCGACCAAAACTGCAGCTGCCCCTCTCTCGAAGGCTCTCTCAACAAACTTCGGCGCAACTCTGCCCGAGCACATAGTGCGAATGATCCGCACGTTAGTCGGATACTGCATTCGGCTCACTCCGGCAAAGTCCGCCCCTGCGTACGCGCACCAATTGCAGCAAAAAGCGATAATCTTCTTGTCCGCGTCCTGCTCAGTCAAAGCGTCTACCTGAGCCATAATCTGCTCATCCGTAAAATGCCGCATGTACAAAGCACTGGAAGGGCACTCAGCTCCACAAGTGCCGCATCCTGCGCAGGCGGCTTCGATGATGTCAACGCGTTTGAGGTCTTTGTTCAACACGACGGCGTTGTAAGGACAAACCTTGACACACAACCCACATGCCTTGCATTTCTCATCCAAAAGTCTAGGCGTTATGGCTTCAACGGTCACTTTGCCCTTAGCCATAAGAATCCCTGCTCGTGCTGCTGCTGCGCTCGCTTGCGTGACGCTGTCTTTGATGTCCTTCGGCGCTTCGGCGCATCCTGCCAGAAATACTCCGCCTGTAGGCGTGTCGACGGGTCTTAGTTTTGGATGTGCTTCCATGAAGAACCCATCGCCCGTTCTGGACAGGACGAGTAGTCGTTGTATGATGTCGCTGTCGCGTCTGGGTTCTATGCCCACGGACAGGATGGCCATGCCGACGTTTACTTTGTACAGTTCCTTCTGCAGCGTGTTCTCGCCCATAAGCCACAGATTATGCGTTTTGCGGTCTTCGCTGATTTCGGCGGGCAGGCCGCGGATGAATATTATGCCTTCTTTGCGTGCGCGTTTGTACAGGTCTTCGAAGCCTTTGCCGAAGGCGCGAATGTCCACGTAGAATACGTAGATTTTTGTGTCTGGCCAGTGTTCCTTGATGAGCAGGGCGTCTTTTATGGTGTTCATGCAGCAAACATTGCTACAGTATAGGTGTCCACGGTCGGAACGCGAGCCAACACACTGAATAAACGCCACCGCCTCTGGAATCATCATGTCGCTCGGTCGGAACAGATGCCCCGCTGAAGGACCGCCAGCGTTGATTAATCGTTCGAACTCAAGCGAGGTTATGACGTTGGAGAATTTTCTGTAGCCATAATTCTGCAGTGAAGTGGGGTCGTAAACGTCTGCGCCTGTCGCGACTATTATGGTGCCCACTTCGAGTTCTAGTTGTTCGGGTTTCATGTCGAAGTTTATGGCTTTTCTTTCGCAGGCTTTGATGCACTTGTCGCATTTTATGATGCCCTCTTTGTTCAGACAGAGGTTCTGGTCAACGATGTAAGTGGACGGCACAGCCTGAGCGAAGGGCGTGTAAATGCCATGCCTCGTGGCTAAGCCCACATCAAACTCGTTAGGCACAATTATCGGGCAAACCTTCGAACAGTCGCCACAAGCGCTGCAATCCTTAGTCACAAAGCGTGGTTTTTTCAGTACTTTGACTTTGAAGTTTCCGATGTAGCCTTTTACATCTTGAACTTCGCTGTTAGTCAAAAGCTCAATGTTAGGATGTCTTCCCGCATCCGACATTTTTGGCGCCAAGATGCATATGCTGCAGTCCATAGTGGGGAACGTTTTGTCGATCTGTGCCATTCTGCCACCGATGCTTGGCTCTCTTTCCACCAAGTAAACCTTGTAGCCTGTGTCCGCCAAGTCTAACGCGGCTTGTATGCCCGCCACTCCGCCTCCGATGACGAGCGCCTTGCGAGTTATGAGTACCTCGCTTTCAACCGCAGGATCAAGAAGCACAACCTTTGCTACGGCTGCTCTGACGAGGTCTTTGGCTTTTTCTGTTGCCTTTTCTTTCTCGTAAAGGTGCACCCAACTGCAGTGTTCGCGGATGTTGGCCATCTCGAACAGGTACTTGTTTAAGCCCGCCTCTTCGCATGCACGTCTGAAGGTGGGTTCGTGCAATCGTGGTGAGCATGAAGCGACGACTACGCGGTTCAGTTTGTGTTCTTTGATATCCTTTTTAATCAGGTCCTGTCCTTGGTCTGAGCAGGTGTAGCGGTTGTCTTTCGAAATGGCCACGTGCGGAAGCGTGGAGGCAAATTTCGCAACGTCTTCGCAGTCTACTGAACCCGCAATGTTTAGTCCGCAGTGGCAGATGTAGACGCCTATCCGAATTTCGTCTTCTTTGGCTTGCGGTTTTATCTCGTTTTGTGGTTGGTCTTCACTCAACAGGTACATCCTCCTTTTAGGTAAACGTCAATGGAGTCCGCGGCTTTCTTTCCAGCCACGATGGCCTCCATAACCGATGAAGGACCTGCCACAGCGTCTCCGCCCGCAAACACGCCTTCCATGGTGGTCTCCATGGTAATCGGGTCAGCCCATATCGTGTTTATTTCGCTGAGTTCGATTTCTTTGGACAAGAACGAAATGTCCACGGCTTCTCCAACCGCTGAGATAACAGTGTCAAACGCTCTAGTAAACTTGGAATTCTCCACGGGCACGGGTGTTCTTCTTCCTGTTTCGTCCGGTTCGCCGAGTTGCATTTTTATGAGTTCCATCTCGACTACTTTGCCTTCTTTTCCCACGAATTTAGTGGGCGCTACTAGAAATTCGAATTTAACGCCTTCCTCCTCGGCTTCTTTCACTTCCCACGGATTGGCTGGCATTTCCTCCCTCGTCCGCCTGTAAAGAACTGTGGCTTCCTTGGCGCCAGCGTGCAAAGCTGAACGGGCAGCGTCTACGGCAACGTTTCCGCCACCAATAACCGCGACTCTCTGTCCGATTTGGGGCTTTTTCTTACCTTTCAGTTCTCTTAGAAAATCGAGAGCACATGACACGCCGTTGAGGTCTTCGCCTTCACAACCTATTTTTCTGCTCTTCAAAGCGCCAGAGGCGATGAATGTGACTTTGTAGCCTTCTTGTTGCAACTGGTCTAGTGTGACGTTTTTGCCTAATTCGGTGTTTATTCTGAATTCCACACCGAAACTCTTGACAAATTCAATATCGTCATCTACCGCTTTTCTCGGCAGCCTTTCTTCTGGAATCCCATAGCGCAGCATGCCTCCCAGTTCGGCTGAAGCTTCGAAAACTGTAACATGATAGCCCTTCTTGGCTAGTATGTAAGCCGCCGTCAACCCAGCAGGACCAGAGCCTATTATGGCAATTTTTTCCTCACGCAGTTCTGAGGGTTTCTGGCGCTGCAATGTCTTGCGGCTTTTTATCACTTTTTTCCAAAAACTTTCGAACTGTTCCTTGGTCATTTTTGACCGTTCGGCATGAAAACACACGTGATAGCAGCTCTCTGCGAGAGGAACATTCTTTCCCATAACATCCACGGCTTCTTCCAAGCCTTCCATACGCCCTTTTTCCACGGCCAAAGCCTTAACGAGCAAGAAAACCTCTGGCGGTTTGAGCTTCTGTGGACATCGTTTGTAGCATTTGTAGCACCATCCGCAGAGCCAAGCGGCGGGTTTGGTTATGGCTTTTTCTGGGTCTAGCAGAATGGTCTCCAGCAGAATTCTTGGATTGTAGTGGTCAGGCGCAAGTTCCATCATGGGACAACTTGCCGTACAAACGCCGCATTCGAAGCAGTACTTCAGTTTTTGGGCATCGAGCAGTTTTTCTTGCAGTTCCCTAGGTAGCTGTGCTTTCTGAGTGTTCAAGGTTGTTCCTCTAAGAAATGCATGTACTCTCGAATATAAAAGTTTACAAATGTAAAGGTGTGGCATACACGCCCATGCATCCATCACAGCAAAGACCGCAAACCTTGAAGCATCCTAGAACAGATTTTGTAGAACCGCTAAGAAACGGTTTATCAAATCAGGAAAAATACCGATAAGGAAAGACACAAAGGCCAAAATGAAAAGCGGCATGGTCATGGAGAAGGGTGCTTCTTTTATCTTTTCGAGCGACTGTGGGATATGTCCAAAGAATATGCGTATTATAGGCCAGAACGTGTAGATTAATGAAAGGAAAGATGCAAAAAAGCCGATTAGAGCTATTGTCAGGGCCAGGGTGCTTTGGAGTCCGTACTGAAAAACTCCTGCAAACAGTATCCATTCTGCCTGAAATCCGCTTAACGGCGGAATGGCTGAAAGAATCATCGCACCTATTATGCACAAGGTGGTTGTTTGAGGCATCTTACTCGCCAGTCCACCCATTTCTTTTATGTCCCTGAGCCCTGTTTGGGTGAGTAGGATTCCGGCGACCAAAAATAGTATGCACTTTCCAAGTGCGTGGCTTAGGAAGTAGAATATTCCACCCGAAACTCCATAAAGTGTTAGACTTGCAATCCCGAGAAGCGAGTAAGCCGTCTGCCCAATAGTCGAACACGCAAAGAGAAGCTTAACGTCATCTTGAGCTATCGTGAGATATGCGCCGTAAATCATAGTTATCAGCGCCCATACCATTAATGGAAAACTGAACAACGCGAAAGTTCCAGGAAGTTGTATTACCAACAGCCTAACGATGACATAATTACCTAAACCCACAATTGCGGCAATCAAAGGCGCGATGGACGTTGGCGAATTTCCATGAGCATAACGTATCCAAACATGAAAGCCAAACACAGCCATTTTGACCAAAAAGCCGAGCAGTATTAGGAGGCAAACCCAGAAAGCCGA
>Ga0315268_10005152_pt1 | contig 14086 bp, 10 predicted proteins | sample C1_top_MG_FD_204535 | JGI IMG/M metagenome (GOLD analysis project Ga0315268, IMG submission 204535) | Sediment microbial communities from Yellowstone Lake, YNP, Wyoming, USA - C1_top | ecosystem: Environmental > Aquatic > Freshwater > Lake > Sediment | place: USA: Wyoming | collected 2017-08-01 | reverse complement strand
TGGGGTAATTTCTGGTCAGCTGGGGCACCAGCGGCGTACCCATGGTAAAAAAGCCAAACCGCAGGGCATACTGCTCCGTCCAGGGCTGCATTTCGATCCCCAGTTTAAAGTCGGCCCGGCCCTGGTAATCCCACGACGCGTTCTGCCAGCCGGTAATGTCTATCTGTCCGGCCAGGGTCATGGTGGTATCTATCCGGTAGCTGAATCCCATGGTGGAGAGAGCCGGCACCACCCCGTAAAGAGTAAGGTCGCCATCACCCGGTTCCGGAAGGTAATCGGTCGTACCTTCCAACCTGCTCTCGGTGCGGAGCCTGGTGAACAGCAGCAGCTCGGGATTAATGGTAATGTCTATTCCGGCGTTCAGATTCCAGCCCCGGGCCGTTCCCTGGGTGATCAGGGTGTCGCCCTTTTGCCAGGTTATTGCGCCTAAGCCTCCGCAGAGGGCCAGCCCGGCGGTCACTCCCGGGGATATTTTATAATAGCCGCCCAGCGCGCCCTGGCGCAGGTTCAGAACGGCCTGGTACTGGACATAGGGCTGCCACTGGTCGGGAAAACTCATTTCGGTTTTCATGTAATTAGCATAGCCTAAGGCCAGTCCCCACCGGCCAAAGTTCCGGACGGCGGCAGCCGTGGCCGGCAGGGCCAGGGACTGCCTGGTGGTGATCAGCACATGGCTGTGGCCTTCCGAAAGGAACCCGCCCGAGACCTCCGCCGATACCTTTGTTTCAGGGACCTCCAGCCGGCAGGGATTGCCGAACAATGCGGCCGGCCCCCTGCTAAGACAAGTGACATTACCGCTGCCCAAAACCGTAGCGTCCAGAGGCTGGTAATAATTGTACTGCAGCGGCAGGGTCAGCTGGTATTGGGCGGCCCGGGCCAGGGGGCAGAGCAATAACAGCAATAAGATGGTAGTTGTTTTCTTCATGATTCCAGTATTATTATGGTGATTATATTGATCAGTCACTTTACCACGCTTGCGCGCCACCTCTTTCATCGGTGTAAACTCCGCGCTACAGCGTGCAGGCACGGAAACACAGAATGACGAAATAATGGAAAAACCCAATCTAATTTGCTCAGGAAAAGTAGAAAGAATATAGTGGATTTGGTAAAAAAAGATTTTACCCTGTTATGTTCTTTACTTCGTCAGTAAAGCACAGCACCCATCTCAGTACGGCGTTTCTTTTTTGTTCCGCCTCTTCGGTTGCAAGGCAGGTTGCCTTGCTCAGGGCAGGCTCCAGAAAAAAGAACCAAAAAGTCTTTCGCTTAAAAACTTGTGGTGAGCGGGGTCGAACCACTCTCCGGGCGTTGTGCTTCTCGTTGCTGACGGGCTTGTCTGAACTCGGGCTTTGGCCCAGCCCTCAAACAGGCCAGACAAGCTTTTAACCGCCGTCAACTGCGATGCTCACTGATCGTTTTAACGCGACAACCGGGGTTGGTACGTATTGTTCACCGTGCGTCCTGAGCTGATTGGATAATCATTTAATGGGAAAACCCAAACCACGAAGTTTTATTTCATTTACGAGAAGGCCTGATAATTTAACAATTCATAAATTCAGTGATTCCGTGCCTGCACGCCAAAGTAGCTATCGATATTAGCTGTTTCGGCACGCAGGCGTGGTAAGTTAAATATTTTAAGAAACTCAGTCTCCGAAGACCGTGCCCACCGACTTGGCCGCCCGGATCACCTCGGAATCGGGCCGTACCAAACGAAGCTGGCCCACCGCTTCCGTGATGGGTACCGACTCCACCCTCAGGCCTTTCAAGGCCGCCATCTGCCCGAATTCCCCTTTGGCCAATAGCTCCACCGCCTTCACTCCGAACCGGGTCCCCAAAATGCGGTCGAAGGCGGTGGGACTGCCGCCCCGCTGCAGGTGGCCTAAGACCGTTACCCGGCAATCTATCCCAGTCTGTTCCTCTATGTCATCGGCCAGCTTCTGGCCGATGCCCCCCAGCCGCACCGGGTCGGTGGATTCCTTGATGATCTTCCGGACCACCATCTCCCCGCCTTTGGGCTTGGCCCCTTCCGAGACCACCACCAGGGAGAAGCGCCGTCCTTTCTGGTTGCGCTCCAGGATCCGCTGGCAGACCCGGTTGAGGTCATAGGGGATCTCGGGCAGCAGGATGATGTCGCCGCCGCCGGCCACCCCGCTGTAAAGGGCTATCCACCCGGCATAGCGCCCCATGGTCTCCACTATCATCACCCGGTGGTGGGACATGGCGGTAGTCTGCAGTTTGTCCAGGGCCTCGGTGGCGGTGGTAACCGCCGAGTCAAAGCCAAAGGTAACGTCGGTGGCGGCCAGGTCGTTGTCGATGGTCTTGGGGATGCCCACCGCTTTGATGCCCCGTTCTATCATCTGCTGGGTGATGGCCATGGTGCCGTCGCCGCCGATGGCCACCAGGGCCTCCACCTTGGCCTGCTCCAGGGTCTTTTGCACCCGGCCGAAGACGTCCCGGTATTCCATCTCCCCTTTGGCGTTCTTGACCGCATAACGGAAGGGGTTGTCGCGGTTGGAGGTGCCCAAAATGGTGCCGCCCTCGGCCAGGATCCCCGAGACGCTGCGCCAGTTGAGCTCGTGGTACCGGCCCTCTATCAGCCCGGCGTATCCGTCCTCGATCCCGACCACCTGCATCCCGTGATCGCTGATGGCGGTCTTGGCCACCGCCCGGATCACCGCGTTAAGACCGGGACAGTCGCCCCCGGCGGTTAGTATCCCGAAGCGCTTAATCTTGGCCATCAGTGAAACTCCTTATCTAAGCTGTATGCTCTAAGCTATATGCTCTAAGCTGTATGCTTAGGCTAAGAGCTGATAGCTATCAGGGGGTAACCCCACCCTTCCCTCCCCTCGAGGGGAGGGATAAAAGGCCTGCGCTGAGCATAGCTAATATGATGCTTGCGAAGTGGAGAGGTTAGCTAAGTATCTCCTCCACCAGTTTGGCCACCTCCTGGGCGGCCCGGGGTTTGCCCAGGGCCAGGGCGTTCTTTCTCATGGCTGAAAGTTTCTGAGGCGAGGACAGCACCTCGTCCAGCCGGTGGGGGATGTCCAGCTGGTGCATGGCTTTTATCCCGGCTCCGTGCTCCAGCAGCATGTCGCTGTTCATGTCCTCCTGGCCGGGAATGGGGTTGACTATGATCATGGGCAGGCCGCAGGCCATGGCCTCGGCGGTGGTCAGGCCGCCGGGCTTGCTGATCAGAATGTCGCAGGCCCGCATGTATTCGTCCATCTGCTCGGTGTAGCCCGCGACGATCATCTTGAACGGCAGCTGCTCCCGCATCTGGCGCAGACGGCTTAACAGCCGGCGGTTCTTTCCGGCGATCACCACCAGCTGGAAGTTTGACTTGACCGCGGTCAGCGAGGCCACCATCTTCTCGATCGGGCCCACCCCGAATCCCCCGGAAAGCATCAGCACCGCGGGCAGCCGGGGGGCCAGCACTAATCTTTCCCGGATGGCGGCCGAGGCCTTCTTTTTGGCGAACTCCGGATTGACCGGGATGCCCAGCACGTTGATCCGCCCGGGGGGGATCCCCGAGGCCATCAGGTGCTTTTTGCTGTTTTCATCGGCCACCGAGTAATACCCGCACTCCGGCAGGATCCAGTAGGAATGCAGGCCGTAGTCGGTGGTGACGGTCAAAAGCGGGGCCTGTATCTTTCCCTTGCGCTTCAGGTCGCAGACCAGCTGGGAGGCCAGGAAATGGGTGGAGATTATCAGGTCCCACTCCTGCTCCTTGATGAAGGAGGTGAACTTGCGGGTGTTGAGGGTGTCCAAAAGCCGCAGCAGGAAATCGGGGCGGTTCTGGCGCTTCAGGTTGTCCGAGGTGGTGAAGATGTAGCCCCACATCAGCGGCTGGTTCTGGGCCATGTAAAGGTACAGGTCGTGATATACCGCCTTGTAGAGCAGGGTGGAGAATTTTAAGAGGTCGATGTGGGTCACCCGGTACTTCTGCTGGCTCTGGGGAGCTGAGGCCAGGGACTGTTCGATCGCCTTGGCGGCCATGGTGTGTCCGGCCCCGGCCGAGGCGGAGATGATCAGGATGTTCTTCATAAAATAGCTCTTGGCTTTATGCTTTTAGTTTTAGGCTTTGGATAATTGTTCACTGTCCATCGTTCATTGCTTATTGTCAACCGTATCAAAAGCCTTCCTGGTCCTGGCGGCATAGTACCGACTGGAAGGGATTGAATTCTATGTTCTTTGGTTTTAGGGGCATCAAGGGCAGCTCCAGTTCGGTCAGGGGGCCCTTGACCAGCACCCGCAGCCGGGCCTGGCGGTTTTCCCCGAAATCGATCTGCAGCGGAACATACATCATGAAATCCGGAGAGACCTCCTCCTGCCGGACCCTGAGGGTCACCCGGTACTTGCCCTCGGGAGTCTGGTCGGCCCGGTAGGAATATTTGTAACTGGGGATCTCGGTGCCGTAGACCCACTGGTCAAAGAACCATCCCATGTCCATCCCGGCGTGTTTCTCCGTCATTCTCCGGAACTGCCCGGTGCTTACCAGGCTGTCGCGGTAGGTGGTATAGTAATCGTGCATCATGGCGGTGAACTTGTCTTCCTTCATGGTGTTCAGGTCTATCATCATGTTCCGCAGCATCTGGATCACCCAGGCCCCCTTCTTGTAGGTGATCACTACATTATCCTCCCCGGTCTCGCTGGTGATGTTACGGCGGCCCAGCCAGATCGGCCCGGAAGCCCGGCCATTTAGCAGCACATGTTTACGGTTATTGATGATATCGTCCCGGTATTCCTTGAACCACTTGAAATAATTTTTGTTGTCCTTCAGGGCTATCTGCATGTACCAAAGGCCAGAGAATTCAGAAAAGCCCTCCGAGAGCCACTGGTCGTGGTAGGTGTCATGGTCCACCCCGTAACCCCACCACTGGTGGGCCACCTCGTGGGCCCTTAAAATCTGGTCATAGTTCTGGTATTGGGGATAGCTGGTGCTGAAGGTGTACCAGGCCAGGTTGATCAGCCCCGGAAAGGCCACTCCCCCGCCGAAGGGGTATTGGGCAGCGCACAGCCTTCGGGCCGAACATTCGCCGTAAACCCTCTGGAAAAAGACCAGGCTGTTGGCCACGTCGGAGCCCACCTGCTTGGGATCCATCCGGATCTCGTCCGAGGTCATGACGGTCACCGGCGGAATGCTGTCGTTGGCTATCTTGTTTTCCGTGAAAAACCCCATGTTGAAGGTAAAGAACTGGACAGGTTGGGGAGTGACCCAGCGGCTGGTCACGGTCCCCTCCAGGGTATCGGAGGAGACCAGGTCACCGACGCTGATGAATTTAAACTTGGCGGGATAGTGGTAGGTAACATCAAAGGAAGCCTTGTTGGCTATATCGGTGCCGGGATACCACCCGGCCGATGATTTGATAAACACCCAGTTTTGGAAGTGCTCCATGATATTACCGTGATAAAAAACACCCAGGGTGCAGACCTGGCCTTTGGCCAGGGTTTGGGGAACTTTTACCCAAAAGGTGGCAGTTTCCTTGCCCTTGTAAAATTCCGGCTTCTGACCGTCCGGCATTACCAGGGAGTCAATCTCCACCTCGGCATCGTTGCCGCTGGCCAGGTCAAAGTAAAGCCACTGGTTGCGGTCGAGATTGGATTTTACCTCCATCCGGCAGGCTGCATCCATCCGTTTCTCGCCGGAAATCCTACAGTCCAGCTTATAGCTATGGATGCTGGCCGGCTCCCGGACATTATTGCCCGTTCTCTGGCCGCCGGCCTGGGCGGGGAATTTGGAGATCAGGTCCCGGCGGTATCCCACCAACGCTTTTGACGCTTTATAAAACTCCACTTCCTCAAAGGAATAGGGATCGAACTCGAACATCACCGATTTTTTGTAGTCGGATTCTTTAACATGGGCGTAAAACAGACCGTTGGGCTGTTTTTCCAGCAGGGTCTTCATTATCTCCGGATCGCAGTAATCGCCCTTTAAGCCGTAGTTGTATGTTATGTAGTTCACCGCTGCATCGATGACGGGCCCGAAGTCTTCGGTGCTTCCTGTGGTTTCAAATTTCAGTTTCTGTTGCAACTCTTCCAGAGTCCCGTCGGCAAATATCAGGAACAGCTCGCTGAAGTCCCGGTTGATGGAATCGTTCTGGTAGAACCTGGCGATCTGCTGCCGTTCAACTTTACTGGGTGGAACAAAAACAATATTACCCTTGCCCCTAAAGACCGCGGCGCAGCTGAAGCCGTCGATGGGATTGCATAAATAGAGCTGTCCCTCGCTTAGGGTGATGGTGGCGGCATCGCGCTTTAAGACCAGGTCTTTGACCTTAGCCCCCTGGGCTCCGGTCTTTAGCTCCTTTAACTGCCGGTAAACCGTTTCAAATTGGGTGGGTGAATCGCCGGCGTTCGATTGGGAAAAAACCGGGGCAGACATCAACAGCCCCAGGATCAAGGTTAGAGTCATTCTTTTCAACATTAGCGGTCCCCATCTGATTGGCGTTTACCGTTTACTTGCCCTGAGCTGCCGGGCTGAGTTTATCGAAGTCCTGTCGAAGGGCTGTTTACCGTTTAGTGTTTACTGTTTAGTGCTGGTCCGACGAAGCTCTGCTTGTCTGCCGACCCGTCCGCCGAAGCAGTTGCGTAGGAGGAAGCAGTTGCGCAGGAGGAAGCAGTTGCGCAGGAGGAAGCAGTTGCGCAGGAGGAATCTTTGGCAAAGGCAGAGCGAAGTTGGATTCACTGTTCGTTGATGAATTGTTTCATGACCTGAACCACCCGCTCCTGGTCCCCGGCCGTCAGCTGGTGGTGAAAGGGAATGGCAAAACTGCGTCCGGCCACGTCCTCGGTTACCGGGAAATCGCCCTGCTGGTGCTTCAGCAACTTTTGGAGATACGGCTGAAGATGCAAAGCCGGGAAATAGTGAGCGCAGCCTATCCCTTTGGCCTGCAGGTGCTCTATCAGCCGGTCCCGGGTCCGGCCTTTATGCTCACTTGGCACCAGGGCCACGAACACGAACCAGCTGCGGGTCATCCCGGGGAAATCCCCGAGAACGGTGAATTCCGGAAGGTGCTCGGCCAAAAGCTTTTGGTAATTTTGGGCGGCTTTTTTCCGCCGGGACAGGATGCCGGGAAGCCGGGCCAGCTGGACCGCGCCCAGGGCGGCGTTGATGTCCGGCATCCGGTAGTTGTAGCCCAGGTCGTGATGGGCCAGCCAGCCGCCCATGGAATGGCGGCCCTGGTTGCGCAGGCTGGCCATGGTTTGGGCCAGCTTATCATCGTCGGTCAGCACCATCCCGCCCTCGCCGGTGGTGATCTGCTTGTTGGGGTAAAACCCGAAGGCCGCGGCCGCCCCGAAACTGCCGGCTTTCTTTCCCTGATATTCGGCCCCCAGGGCCTCGCAGGAATCCTCTATCAGGTGCAGCCGGTGTTTTTTGCAGATGGCCTGGATCCGCTTATAATCGGCCGGCAGGCCAAAGACATCCACCGCCAGCACCGCCTTGGTGCGGCGGGTGATGGCGGCCTCGACCTTTTGAGGATCGAGGTTCAGGGTAACGGGATCGATGTCGGCGAAGACGGGTTTGGCCCCCTGGTACAGGATGCAGTTGGCCGAGGCGGCGAAGGAATAGGGCGGAGTGATGACCTCGTCGCCGGGTTTCAGTTCCAAGGCCCGGGTGATCAGGTGCAGTCCGGCGGTGCCGGAGGAGACCGCCAGGGCGTGCTTGCGGCCCACGTATTCGGCAAAGGCCCGCTCGAATTTAGGCAGTTCGGGGCCCAAGCTTAAGGTTCCGGACTTTAGCACCTTGACCACGGCGTTTATCTCACGGCAGGTGATGTCCGGATTGGCCAGTTTTATCACTTTTCCCTCTATCTTTCTTTTTTTTAGCCACAAAAGGCACAAAGCATGCCCTGAGCCGCGCCGAAGGGGACACAAAATGTTTTATTGCTATCTTGTCATTCCCATGAAAATGGGAATCCAGTTCATAGTAACCCTTCATATAAATCCCTCCAGCCGGGATTTTCTTTTTCAATAAGAGCTATCTTCCAACTACGGTTCCATTTCTTTAACTGTTTTTCCCTGCGAATGGCATCGTTGATCATACTATACCGTTCAAAATAGACCAGCTCGTTAACATGGTACTTTTGGGTAAACCCTGTTACTTCCCCTTTTTTATGCTCGCTTACCCTTCTTACCAGATCATTCGTTACACCGATATACAGCGTTCCGTTTTTACGGCTGGCTAAAATATATATGTAATAATTTTTCATTTTTGCCAAATATGGATTCCCGTTTACACGGGAATGACACGGCGTTTACACGGGAATGACACGGCGTTTACTCGGGAAAGACACGGTAGTAACCAGTCCTGTCATCCCCGGCCTGACCGGGGATCCAGTAGTTACTTGGATTCCCGTTCCCCGATTTCTCGGGGACATATTACTCGGGAATGACAGGGGGGTTGCCCATGTTCAACAGTCTGTCGCACTCCCCCAGCAGATGTTCCAGCCTGAAAGGCTTTCCCAGAAAGGCATCGGCCCCGGCCTTCATTATTTTCTGCCGGTTCTCCTCGTTGTCGTATCCGGTGATGGCCAGCACTTTGGTCCGGGGATGGTGTTTCTTGATATGGCGGCAGACCTCAAACCCGTCCTTACCGGGAAGCTTCAGGTCCAGCACCACTAAATGCGGATCATGCTGGCCCAGCAAACGCCCAGCTTCAAAGCCGTCGGCCGCATTGAATATCTGGTATCCCTTTTTTGTTGACGTTAAAAAGCTGGTTACCAACTCCAGAATGGTGGGATCGTCGTCCACCACCAGTATCTTGATCTCCTCCGGCCTCAGCCCGGCCGGCGGCAGGCTGTGCTTTTCGGCGGGAGCAAACATTCCCAGCCTGATCGTGGCCAGGATGAAAGCCAACCAGGAAACCGCCAGCACCGCCGCCTGCATCCACGGCCCCAGAAACACCGCCGCCCAGCCCAGGGCCGAGAAGGCCAGCCCCAGACCCCACATTATCCAGTCCACCCGCCAGACCGAGTGGATCCAAAGATGCAGCAGATCATAAACGTGCCGCCGGTCGCCGTTAAAGATGCTCTTGTGGTGCAGGAACCGTCTTAAGATGGACAGCCCGGTGTCTAACACGAATGGCGAAAGCACCAGCAGCACCGGAATGATGGCCATCCGGCTGCTGCCGGCGACATTAAGCCCCATAGCCGTCAGGTGAAAGCCCAAGGCCAGGCTGCCGCAGTCGCCCATGAATATCTTGGCCGGGAACCGGTTGAAGAGCAGGAAGCCCAGGGCCGCCCCGATGATGACCAGTTTAAAGGAGCAGGCGTAGCCGGTCTGCAGCTGCAGGGACAGGGCCATCAGGCCCAGGCTGGCGGCAATGGCCATCCCGGCGGCCAGCCCGTCCATTCCGTCCATCAGGTTGAAGGCGTTGGACCCGCCCATCAGGATCAGCACCACCAGCAGAAAATCCAGCCGTTCGTACCCGGTCAGGCGGACCGAGGGCGAGATCATCGCCGCGGCCAGGCACCCCACCGCCAGCAGTACGATCTTGGCCAAAGGCTTGATCTCCCGCAGATCATCCAATAGTCCGGTGATAAAGGCCACCAGCCCGCCCACCATTCCGGCCGCTATGTTGCGGTTGGCAAAGATCTCGGGCATCAGCACCAAAGCGGTCAGCATCCCGGTGTAGATCCCCCCGGCAATGGCGATGCCCCCGGTGCGGACCACCCGGTTGACGTGATTGCAGTGCGACAGGCCGTCGGGCGCGTCCCAGGCCTGCATCCTCCGGCCCAGAAGCTTGGCCACCGGCATGCCTAAAATGGTGACTCCCAGGGAGACCGAGAAGACTATCAGATAGTTCAGCATCACTTTGGTTAATTGGTTACTTGTCCGGCGCAGCCTTCGCGTAGCCGGATTGGTAAATCGTTAATCGGGGGCATGTCCGATTGGTTATTTGTTACTCGTCCGGCGTAGCCCTGCGTGGTTTGCCTAAGCCTGAGCGCAGGCAGGGCGTAGCCGGACTGGAAAATCGTTATTAGGAGGCGTTGCCCCAGAGCGGTGGATTGAGAAGTTAGGCAAACGGTTCCTGAGTTTGCCGAAGGACTCACTGTACCAACTGCCGGGCTTCTCCGGCGGCGGCGTCATCGCCCGGAGGCCTGATCTATTTTTCCTTAGCCTGGGAATCCTTGGCTTTCTTCTTGTCGGCGGGCGGCTTTCTCAACAGGTCCTCCATGGCTTTCTGTTTCTCCTGTTCCTCCTTGGCCTCGGACTGCACCTGTTTTTTGGTCTCTTCCCGAACCTTGGGCTCCTTGACCTGGGGCATCGGGGTGGCCGGGACCGGCACCCACTTTTGGATCCGCTCTATTATGGTCCTGGCCTGCTGGGCCCGCTGGTCGCGGACCTTGGCCTCGACATTAAGCTCGTTCTTTTTTGTCTGGTCGCGCTCGCGCTTGGACGAGTCGATCAGGGCCTTCTTCTCGTTTTCGGCGGCCTGGGCCTCGGCTTGCTTCCGGTCCAGCGTCTGCTGGGTGGCGTCAACGCGCCGCTTGATGACGTCATCGGTCAGCCCGCCCTTATTGGCCGGAGGCAATACCGGGGGCCGGGGGGTCTTGGACTCGATCTTGGGGGAATATATCTCCAGCCCGCCCGGCAACAGCCTGTCCTTGGTGATCAGTTGGCCCGGCTTAAGCTCCTTGTTGATGATGGTCAGCGGGACCACCGGCTTTTTGGAAGCCTTGGCCACCGCCTCGGCCAGCGGCCCCCGGTTGAAGAACCTTCCGTCCTTGTCGCCAAAACCCTGGGGGTCAAAGGACGTCTTCTTGTAGATCTCGGCGGCCCGCCGGGGCGGAATGATGTGGACCCAGGGCCGGGGGTCGGCTAGGTGCTCCAATGGCACGAAGAAGAAGTCGTTGACCGTCAGTTCAAAGGTAAAGCCCCTGGGCAGGCGCTTCTTCCCGTGGTAGAACCAGTGGTTATGGTAGTCATAGCGGATGTACCGGGGCAGCGGGGCCCAGCCCCAGTAATCGCCTCCGTACCGCCAGGCCACCCAAGCCGGCCCCCACTCGTAGTCCGGCCACCAGACCCAGCCGAAGCGCGGATCCCGGAACCATCGGCCATAGTGGAACGGGGCCCAGCCCCAGCTGTAATCCGAGACCCAGCACCAGCCCCAGTCGGTGTACACCCAGCGCCCCCGGCTGTAATAGGGGGACCAGTCGGCGCTGACCATGGCGGCGGTGGGCTGCCAGCACCAGTCGCCGTCAATGCTGAGCCAACGGCCGTAGGGGGCCAGGACGTCAAAGAAGAAGGATATGTTCAGGTTGTCCGGCGACGGGGCCATCTGGACCTCCGGGACGGGGGCGGGGGCGGAAACGCCCGAGACTGCCGCCGCGGAATCCAGCACCTGGCCCCGGTGCAGGGCGGCGTTGATCACCCGGGCCGGCACCCCCAGGTCCGTCAGGGTGATGACGTCCTCGGCGCTCAGGTCGAACGGCACGGTCGAGGTCTCGACGTAGGCCATAAGCACCTCGCCGTCCACCCCGGACCGGGCCAGCTTGATCAGGTCGTCGGTTGCGGCCGAGGCCCAGGCGGTGGAAACCGCCGCCAGGCAGAGGACCAGGATCTTTAGGATGTTCTTCATGGCAGGTCTCCTTTTGTTGGGTGATACCGACCTCTCCCCGCCTGACGGCGTCCCTCTCCACTGTGGAGAGGGAGTGAGGGAGAGGTCAACCCTGGCAGGAAGGGGTCAGTCGGGCAGGTTATAATATTCCTTGACCGCCAGGTAATTGCTGTAGTCGATCTTGGGGGCGGATTTCCCGGCCACGGTCTTGATGACCACCGTCCGGAAGTCGCAGACCACGGTGGTGGCCCAGGGCGACCCGCCGACGCTGTCGGCCCGCTCGGTCAGCACCCACAGCCAGGGCACGTCGTAGGACTCGTCGATGACGGTATAGAAATAGACCGGCACGGTGGTGGAGCTGTAAAAGTTGTAGGGCAGCATCACGAAGGTCACCGAGTCCGCCTTCCAGTAGGTGATCACGGCGTCGTTGTCCTCGTAGATGGTGTGGGAGTAAAGCGAGAAATACCCGGCCGACACCGTGGGGCTGAAGACCAGGCTAAAGTCATACCAGGCGGCCGCCGGTCCGGGCTCGCCGGCCGGGCCTTCCGGGCCGGTGGGGCCGGTTTCCCCGGTGCAGCCGATGAAGAACAAAATAAGAACCATAACTGAAAGACTTAGCGCTATCAAACGTTTCATGGCGGGCCTCCTTTTTTAATGAATCTTGACTTATTTTTAAGCTTTGTCTTTTAAGAGATATCTTTAAAAGCCCCCCGTGCCGGATCGGCCATAAGGATTAGACCTCATTTATGGACAAAAGGTCTATTGGGGAAACCTTCCAATTTCTAAAATCTAATATCGCCACCGCCGTAGCGGCAAAACTACGCGAAACATAATACCTTTCACACCAAGACACCAAGCCTGCACTGAGCCGGGCCGAAGTGGCACAAAGGTTTTACCTTACGAAATATTTATTGTGTTTTAGCGGTTTTTAGCGTGTTTTGCGGGCAGAACCCCGGGGAACCTTTCCCGCGAAAGACACTAAACTACGCGAAATATTAATTATGGTTATTGGTTTTTAGCGGTTTTTAGTGGGATTTAGTGGGCAGAATTCCGGGGGACCTTTCCCACGAAACGCACGAAATGACTCGAAATATATTTGTGGTATTTTAGATCGTTTTAGTGCCTTTTAGTGGGCAGAACTCCGGGGGACCTTTCCCACGAAATACACGCCACCGCCCGTGGCCACCGCACGTTGCGGGGCAGGCGGGGTGGTGCTGATGCGGCTATCTTCCGATATCAAGGCCATTATTTTCTTTTGATTGTCGGTGACCCTATCGGTGACCCTATCGGTTTTTGCATAAACTGTAACTCTGAAGCCGTGTTGATAATTCTCAAACTTGGGGGCAGGCAATTTGAACTGTCGACAAACTGTCGTCGATTCAAATCCAATATCGGCTTTACTCTTTGTTGTCTGCCGGAAGAATAATGAAAACAAAATGCCTTATATACCAGCCGACTGTTGAATATATACGCCTGATCTATCGCTCATTTTCCCCTTTTAAGTAAATTTTAGTTTATTATGCTTACCAAGGAAGGGTGACTTTGATTTACATTTTAGTCGTACTAAAGTTAAAGTTGACTTTAATTTCAGTTGTTGCATCGCTAACGGGTTGTTTTGACAAGTGGTTAGAGAATGGCGTTTTTTTACATGGGCAAATTCAGGCGATCAGTCCTTTGGCCGCGGCCAGAAATTCTTCGGCATCATTGACCAGCTGGCCGGCGCTGTCGGAAGAAAACCTACCGTAATAATCGGCATTTTCCCGGAGCACTTTGGCCAGCTGCAGCGATTCCACCAAACGGACATCCAGTTGTTAGGTTTTAACATACAATTCCCTCAGGGCGTATTGCAGACAGTGGTGGCTCCTTTCGCGCAACCCGGCCTTGTACACCAATGCCCGGGCGGCATGAAACATGGCGTAATAGGCCTGAATTGAAGCCCACTTATAACTGCCCTGGGCCAGGCTCTGCCGGGCGGCCATAAGATCCGCGGCTGCCTGCTCCAACTCGGCCGGTGCCAGACCGGCCGCCTGGGGGAATTTTTTAAGCCGCCCCTTATCCAGGCATTCCCGGTATTCCGGGCTTATATTTTCTGCCACAGCACTATCCCCCGTTCCACTTCACGGTAAAATATTTCGTCGCTTTTTTGCATCCCGGCCCACTCCACCGGGTCCTTGACCACGGTTTGGACCTTGGGAGAAAAGGTGAGCGCCGCCCGGCGGGCCGCATCGGGCTGGTTGGATATGACCAGTATATCCACGTCGCTGTCTTCCTGATCCTGGCCCAAAGCGGCGCTGCCGTAGAGCACGATCTTAACCGACAGGAGACTCAGTTTTGTTAAAAAGCGATCCAGACCGATTATGGTGTCGGCAACTTTTACCTGGCAGACCGCCGGATGACCGGGAATTACCCGGTAATGCTTCATCCGTCCGCTGGACCTGACCGTAACCCAGCCCAGTTCGGCCAGCCGCCTTAAGGCATAATTGGCGGCGCTTTTTCCCACCCCGGACCTGACGGCCGCCTCCCGGCCGT
>Ga0315268_10005151_pt1 | contig 14087 bp, 12 predicted proteins | sample C1_top_MG_FD_204535 | JGI IMG/M metagenome (GOLD analysis project Ga0315268, IMG submission 204535) | Sediment microbial communities from Yellowstone Lake, YNP, Wyoming, USA - C1_top | ecosystem: Environmental > Aquatic > Freshwater > Lake > Sediment | place: USA: Wyoming | collected 2017-08-01 | reverse complement strand
TTCTCGGCCAGCACCAGCAGGTGGTTGTAGCTGTCACCCTGCGGCTCGGCGCGATGGTCCTCTTTTTTGCAGATGTAAAGCTCGCAGCCGACGATGGCCTTGATGCCGGCTTCCTTGGCGTAGTTGACGAAGTGCACGGCGCCAAAGATGTTGCCGTGGTCGGTCATGGCCACGGCGGGCATGCCGAGTTCCTTGGCCTTCTTGCAGAGCAGCTGAACGTCGCAGGCTCCGTCGAGCATGGAGTAATCGGTATGCAGATGGAGGTGGACGAATTGAGCAGGCGAAGAGGACATGAAGGTGTCCTGATTTTACAGTCTGGAGCGCTGTCGGCGCTCTCAAAAGGTGTGTGCGAATGCTGTGGATTTCAAGGCAAAGCGCAGCCCGAATTCGGACTGCGCTCGGTTCACATCTGCAAGGCTAACGCTTCTTCTTGGCAGCCTTCTTCGCGGGCTTGGCCGACTTCTTCGGCGCAGGCTTCTTCGCAGCCGGCTTCCTGGCCGCAGGCTTTGAAGCTTTGTTTGCCGCCTTCTTAGCGGGAGCCTTCCTGGCCGGAGCCTTCTTGGGCGGCGCGGCTTTCTTGGCGGCCGGCGCAGGCTTGGCAGCTTTCACAGCGACCTTGGCAACCGGCTTAGCTGCCGGAGCGGCGGCTTTCGCCGGGACCTTGGCAGCTTCCTTGACCGGGGCCTTGGCGGCAGCTACAGGGACGACCTTAGCAGCAGCGACCACTGCACCCTTGGCGCCTTTGCCCGTGGCTTTAGCGGCCGGAGCCGCGGTGGCAACCACTGCGCCCTTGGCGGCTTCCGGAGCCTTCTTCGCGGCTTCGACCTTGGCGCGTCCGCGACGGGTTGGAGCCGGCGGCGGCGGCGGAGGTGGTGGCGGCGAATGCGGTTCCAGGAACTTCACGATCTCGGAGTGCGAACGAAGTTTGCCATCGAGCATCAGCAGGAAGGCTTCGTGCGCGATCTTCGGATAGGTGGGGATCTGCGGCGTGATGCGCATCTCCGCCATCTCGGCGAAGGGCAGGCGCTCGGTGATCTGGCGCCACTTGCCAAAGAAATTCTTGACCTTCTCGTCGATCGCCTTGTGACGGCCGGTGATAGCCAGGAAGAGCAGCGCTTCCGGCTTGGCTTCAGTCAGGATCTTCCAGGTGCCGGAGTTGGTGTTGGATTCCTTCGATCCCAACTTCTTGGCGAGGTCGTGCGCGACATCGTCGAGATGCTTCCAGGCGGAGACGAATTCTTTATGCGGCAGCATGCGCTGGATCTCGCTGACATCCTTGTCGGGCAGCTTGCCGGTGATGAAGTGCATGACCGCGGGCGCAGCGTCGACCGAGATGCTGTAGTTGCTCATCGTCTCGCGCATCTTCATCAGATCCTGCAGCGAGGAGATATCCATCTTGGCGACCGTCAGGTGCGGCTGCAGGACTCGGAGCCAGCCCTCCTTCTCGAGCGCCTTGGCGATGGCGATGGGATCGTCTTCGTGGGCCAGCTGTTCGAGCTCGTAGCCGCTGGCTTCGCGACGGATGTGGTCGATGTAATTATTTTCTTTTGCCGAATCGTAACGCGCCTTGGTGCGCTCTTCGAGCTCCCAGTGGAAGCGATGACAGAAACGCGTAGCGCGGATCAGTCGCGAAGGCTCTTCGAGGAAGGCGTAGTTGTGCAGCACGCGGATGAGCTTGGCTTCGATGTCGGCGGCGCCATTGAAGGGATCGAGCAGCAGTCCGCGCGAACCTTCATTCAACGATAGCGCCATGGCATTGATGGTGAAGTCACGGCGGCGAAGATCGTCGTTGATGGTGGCCGCAGCGATGGCCGGCGGCTTGCCGTACTTGTCGCCGTAGGTCTCCGAGCGCGCCATGCTGACCTCGGCACGGATGTTGCCGGGCAGGATGATGTGCAGCGCATGAAGCTCTTCATCGACGCCGTCGATGCGAGCGCCTGCGCGTTCGAGATCTTTTTGGAGCTTGAGGGCGTTGCCTTGCACCGCGAAATCAAGGTCGCGGATCGCTAATCCCGTGATGATGTCTCGTATGGCGCCGCCGGTGAGGTAAACATTGAATCCGTGCGTGCGCGCGGCGTCCGTTACCAGGGTGACGCCCTTCATCTGCTCCGGGGTCAGCCGGGTTTCCATGGTGTAGATGTAGTCGGCCATTCTTCTTCTAGGCTGCGGTGGACATCGACCCTCGGGCGGGTGCCTTCGGGATTCCACAGCGATGTAAGTTATTGCTTCTCAGCAATTTGGACCGCAGTAGCCTGCTGGAATTGACAGCCAGCACCGTCAAGATGCAACGTTTAAGATGCGACGCTGAAACCGAGTGTCTAAGTCCAGCATTTACAAGAGCTTACAGGACTCTAGCCCTGAAGTGCCCCGTTGGAGAAACATACCACAACCGTTACCGTTTGGCTACTCTCTTCAACGATTTAACGCGAAATCGATGCGTTCGGTGCGAGAATCGGGGTTGCCACAGGTGGAGCACAATGGGTTGTGCGAGCGCCGTAGTGTCCCCCACCGGGATGGTTTGTGGAGCAGGTTCAAGAACCGGACTCGATACCCACTAGGAACCCCAGACGATGGCTTCGACGCACAAAAAGGTCGTAGTACGAAAGATGGACCGCGACGCCATTAATGGCTACATCGCCAGCAATAACTTCATCCTCGACGGCAAGCTGGAGCTGCTTAATACTGCCGGCAACGTCGTGCTCATCGACCTGCGCGACATCAAGGGCGTGTACTTCGTCCGCGACTTCTCTGACGCCGATTCCCTCTCGCGCAAGACCTTCACTACGCGCCCGCGCATCGAAGGCTTGTGGGTGCGCCTGCGCTTCAAAGACACCGAAGTGCTCGAAGCCCTGATGCCGAACGATCTTACGCAAATGACCGAGGAAGGGTTCTTCGTCAATCCTCCGGACACGCGCTCGAACACGCAAAGGATCTTCGTGCCGCGCACGGCGCTGGCGGAGATGACCGTGCTGGCCGTCATAGGGGCCGCCGCCCGCCGCCGCAAGACCGCCGAAGACGCCCGCCAGCCGGTGCTGTTCGGCAGCGAAGAATAAGACTCACTGCATCTTGTCCGTGAGCAGCCCGACATTGAGTATGCCGGCGCTGTGCGCGATGTCGATGGCCTGGGCGACTTCCTGCCATTCCAACTGTTTGTCGGCCTTGACGAAGATTACGCGCTGCTGGCGCGTGTCGAAGATGGCGTGCAGCCGGGCTCGCAGGTTCTCCCACCGGACCTCCTCGTTGTTGAGCTTCAGCGTCGGCCGGCCCTCGGGGTTCGACGCCAATTGCAGAACGACCGTCGGGTCGATGATGCCGGGCGGCGGCGCCGGGTCCTTGGAAGCCTGCGGGATCAGCGCCTCCTCGCCCACTGGCTTGTGGGGCAGCACGCACATGAAGATGATCAGCAGCACGAGCAGCACGTCGATCATCGGCGTCATATTGATATCAGCAGATAAACCACGGCGCCCGCCTACGGACATCGACATAGAAGCCTCCTACCCGGCCTACAGCCCGGTTGCGACACATAGACACGCGGCGAGAAACGAATGTTCCGCGAATTTCGCGCGAACAAAAACGATTGTGGGAACAAAAAGCGGCGCGCGGGTGTCGCGACCACGGCCGCGCTCCACATTCAATTCCGTACCTGATACCCTTTCCGGGTCATGAAACTCTCAGAGATCGCGAAATCGTTGGGCGTGAAGATGGAGAACGTGGCGGGCGACCCGGAGATCACCGGCGTGGCCGGCATCGAAGAGGCCGGCCCCTCACAGATCACCTTCATCGCCAATCCTAAATATGCTTCGGCGGCCAGGACCACCCGTGCGGCAGCCATCATCGTCACCCCGGAGTTCCCCGCCGACGGGCGTCCGGTGCTGCGGAGCACGAATCCCTACCTAAGCTTTGCGCGGGCCATCGAGTTCTTCTATGCGGCGCCGCGGTACGATCCCGCGGTGCATCCGACGGCCGTGATACACCCTTCGGCCAGGATCGGGGCCAATCCGCACATCGGCGCCTACGTGGTCATCGATGCCGACGTGGTGATCGGCGATGGCGCGGTCCTGAATCCGCATGTGGTGATCTATCGCGGAGCCAAGATCGGCCGCAACTTCTTTGCCCACGCGCACGCCGTGGTCCGCGAACATTGCGAGATCGGCGACAACGTGGTGCTGCAGAACGGAGTCATCATCGGCGCCGACGGCTTCGGCTTTGCGCGCGACGAGAAGGGTTGGCGCAAGATCGTGCAGAGCGGCAAGACCATCCTCGGCGACAACGTCGAGGTGCAGGCCAATTCCACGGTCGACCGCGCCTCGATCGGCGAGACCCGCATCGGCGATGGCACGAAGATCGACAACCTGGTCATGATCGGACACGGCTGCACCGTGGGAAAACACACCATGCTGTGTTCGCAGGTCGGACTCGCCGGCTCAACCGATGTGGGAAACAACGTGATCCTAGCGGGCAAGGTCGGCGTCGCCGGACATCTCAAGATCGGCGATGGCGCCATCGCCACGGCGTTGACGGGCATTCCCAGCGACGTTCCGGCAGGTGCCACGGTGAGCGGATATCCGGCAATCGATAACAAGCAATGGTTGCGCGCGGTAGCGGTCTTCAATAAGCTGCCAGAGTTGGCGAAGGCCATCCGGCGACTGACCAAGAACGCCGCCGAAGAATAGGCACGCGGGGGCAGGTTGTTTTGATGCCAATCGCCTCCGATCTGCATCTCACCTACTAGATGGACGAACACGGAAAATTCGGACTGCTCGAAGGCGGCAAGATTGCGGGCGAGAAGAAGCCGATCTGCGTCCTGCTGCTCGACGACAGCGAAGAGAACCTGCTGCTGCGCTCGACCATCCTCAAGCAGAAGGGCTATGAGGTGGTCTCTTCGAGCACCATCGAAGACGCCGAGGCGCGCATCCACGAGATCGACATCGCCGTGCTCGACTATCACCTCGGCCACGGGCAGTTCGGCACCGAAGTAGCCGAGACCCTGCGCAAATCGCGCCCCGAGGTCCCCATCATCATCCTGTCGGCGACCTTGGAGCGGAAGTTTGGCGGCGTCGGCGACATGCACCTGCTCAAGGGTGCAAGCTCGGTCGACGACCTGCTGGCGGCCTTGCAGAGCCTCGAAGCCAAGCGCCGCGGACGGCCGGTGGTAGTCGATGCGCGCGATTTCTATTATTCCCGTATCTCGATGGCGATGGGCGACGATACGGTCATCGAGATCTTCAATCGCGACGGCGACTGGCAGTATGTGAACGACTACTTTGCCGCGCTCAACGAGAAGAAGCGCACCTGGTATCCGGGCCGGAATCTGTTTGAGCACTACTCCGAGATGGGCGACGAGTGGCGCGAGATCCTGCGCACCGTGGCCGACACGCGAGAGACCTACATCGACCGCCGCAACAAGATGGCGATGCCGCACTTGCCCGTGAAGTCTCCGTACTGGAGCTGGACGGTGCTGGTCTTCCCCATCAAACTCCACGACGGGACGGACGGCGTGGTGCTGAGCGCGCGGCTGCTGGAAAAGAAATAGAACATTTTTGATTTTAGATTTTCGATTTGTGATTGGAAGGCGGAATTCCGAAACGCCATGGAAGATCCGAGCTCGGCAGTCGGTCGAAGCATCAAGCGATTGGTGATTAGTATTTTGATATTCGTCTCGCTGGTTGTGGTTCTGATTATTGCCACATACCCCATTCTGCTTCGTACGGCTATGGAAGTTGCAGACCGGAACCCAATGAGATCCACGGTGGAATCTACTTTCACGATTGGTGAAGCGGCGGTGATTGGGGCCTTGCTTACATTTGGGGCCTTCTCATACTGGGCCGGTCGAAAGCTCGTTCCTGAATCCACCCCTAAGCGCTAAGCCCGCTTCTCCCTTACAATCCTTCCATGAAGCGCGCTCTTCCCTTCCTCCTGCTTTTGCTCCTCGTCTCGTGCAGCCAGTACATCAAGCCGCGGGTCGTGATCGACCTGGCCAACCAGTCGCAGGCGGCCATCAAGAATGTCGAAGTGGATTATCCAGGCGGGACGTATGGATTCTCGGTGCTCGCGTCCGGTGGGGTGAACCATCACACCGCGGAGATCGACCACCAAGCCTGCGTCTTCACCGTGAAGTTCGAAGACCCTGCCGGACACCAGTTGGGCGGACAACCGCTCAAGCTCGGCAACCCGTGCCCAGCGAAAGTATCGATTGTTGTGGATGCTCAGATGGCGGTCAGCGCGGAACCGGGAAAGTGATCCCTGGCTACAACGTGTGCGCCGCCGCCTGATTAGGGCGGCTCATGCGTTTAGGTCGGTGCTTGCTGAACCAGTCCTTGATGTCCTGGCGGCTGCCTTCCGAGAGATAGAGGAATCGCAATCCGGCCTGGCCGTCGTTGCGCGCCCACATCACCTTGCCTTTACATTCCACGCGGATATCGGTTCCCGGCAGCAGGAACCTTACGAAGGCCTGCGTCCCGATGGTCAGCTTGTCCTTGGAGAGCACGGCCATGCCGCCGTCGCTCAGGTCGAGGGTCATCACCGGAACCTCTTCATGGGGCACGAACGAGAGGAACGCCGTGGTGCGCACGCGTTCGCGATCGGTATTGCGGCGCTCGCGCAGCAGCATCGACTGCGAGGCCCGCGCCATGCGCCGGACCAGGTCCCAGTTGATCGGATTGGTGATCAGGAAGTTGGCGCCGCAAAGGTTCGCCTTGCGCGCTTCCAACTGTTCGGTGACCACCGCGAAGACGATCGCCTTATTGTTGGGCGAGGTTTGCCGTACCAGTTCCAGGACGTCGAGGCCGCCTTCCATCGAGCAGTCCACCAACAATGAGGAATATTGTTTCGCGCTGATCTCGGCGATGGCCGTGGCGGTATCATTCACCACCTGGATCACCACCCCGATCTCCCCAAAGATGGTCGAAAACCGCCGAACGAGCTCCTCGCTCCCGGCCAACAGCAACATCTTCGCTTCCATGATGTGCTCAATATGGCTTCTCGAAAGTCACCCTGTCAACACAACAGCAGTACCAGGGGGTAACCGCTAAGTTGTATTACTTAACCCTACTTAGCCCGGGGATGGGTGGAATCGTAGACTTCCATGACTTTTGCCGTGGAGAGCTGGGTATAGCGCTGGGTGGTGGAAAGGCGCTCATGGCCCAACAGCTCCTGGATGGCGCGCAGGTCAGCGCCCTCCTCGAGCATATGCGTGCCAAACGCGTGCCGGAGCGTGTGCGGATGCACATCGGAAGGCAGTCCCCCGGCGACCGCGATGCTCTTTACGATGCGCCCGATGCTGCGCGTCGTGATCCGTCCTCCGCGGGTATTGACCAGCAGCGCCGTGACGGTGACTGGGCGGTTACCCATCATTCTCTTGCGCTCCGGCAGGTAATCACGAAGAGCAATATTCGCCGTTTCCCCAAAAGGAACCAGACGTTCCTTTTTCCCTTTACCGCGGACGAGGATGGCTTCGCGCTTCCAATGGATGTCTTCGAGATCGATGCCAACCAATTCGGAATTTCGGATGCCGCAACCGTAGAGCAGTTCGAAGATGACGCGGTCGCGCGCGGGAAAGGCTGCCGACTCGGGCATCTCCGCATCGAGCACCGCGTTGAGCTCTTCGATGGTGGGCACGCGCGGAAGATTCTTCGGCAGGCGCGGCGTCGCCACCAGCCTGGCGGGATTCTGCGCCACCAGGCCTTCGCGTCCCAACCACTTGTAGAGCGAACGCAAGGCCGCCAAGGCTCGCGCCACCGAGGTCTTGCTCAGTCCGCGGTCGTAGAGATGCGAGAGGAACGACCGTATGGTGACGTGATCGATGGCGTTCCACGCCAGCGGTCCGACGAATTCCGAGAACTGCGCGAGGTCGGTCGCGTAGGCCTTGATGGTGTGCGGCGACGAATTCTTTTCATGCAGGGCGCGCAGGAATCGCTCCGCCCCCTTCTGTACGGGGCCGCGTGAAACGGCTTTCGTTTGCTTCTTCGCTGCTGCGCTACTCATCGTGCGGCTCCTCGGTGACGTTCGGCGTGATGTGGCGAGCCCGCGCCCGCGGATGATGCGTCTTGTAGACATTGCGCAGACGGTCGAGCGCCAGGTGAGTGTAGATCTGCGTGGTGCTGATGTCGGCGTGTCCGAGGATGGTCTGCACCGTGCGCAGGTCGGCGCCATTCTCCACCATGTGGGTCGCCGCCGAGTGGCGCAGCATGTGCGGACTGGCGTGCCGCGCGCCGGCTTCGCCCGCATCGTTGACGATCTCCCAGAGCCGCTCGCGGGTCAGCCCGTGGCATCCGCGCGCCAGGAACAATACGGGCGAAGTCCGCGAACCGCAGAGCAGTGGCCGCGCCGACTGCAGGTAGTTGCGGATGGCTTCCACGGCGGGCGCGCCCAGGGGAACGATGCGCTCCTTGTCACCCTTGCCACGCACCAGCATGTAGCCGAGATCGAGTTTCACGTCGACGTGCTTGAGATGGATGACTTCCGATACTCGCAAGCCCCCGGCATACATCGTCTCCAGCATGGCGCGGTTGCGGTCGGCGAGCGCCTGCGAAAGCGGCGTGCTCCTGGCAGTGGAAGCCTTCGGTTCCAGGAGGCTTTCCACCTCGGCGCGCGCCAGCGACTTCGGCAGCACCTTCCATTGCTTCGGAGAATCGATGTTGAGGGTGGGATCGTGGGCGAGGTGTTTGTCGAGCAGCAGGAAACGGTAGAGGTGTCGCAGCGCGGACAGCTTGCGCGCTACCGAACGCCCGTCGTACTGGTTCGACAAAAGCTGGTCCATGAACTGGCGCACGTCTTCGCGCCGCGCGTTGAGCAGGTGGCGTTTGCGGGCCGCCAGGAACGCCGTCCACAGGCCCAGGTCGGTCCGGTACGAAGCGATGGAAAGCCGCGCCAGGCCCTTCTCTACCTTGAGGTAGTCGAAGAAGGCCGCCTCCACCCGCTCGCTCTGCGCCTGGGTCGCCATACCCAGGATTCTGCCACGTTATCGGACACTGCACAGGTGGCTTGGGAGGTACCCAGAAGCGGCAGTCAGCACTTAGCATTCAGCATTCAGTGCAAGCAGAACAGGAGTGATTCCATGAAAAACGATTTGCACACTGAATGCTGAGGGCCCAATGCTGAATACCCCAACCTTCCATTCCCATCGGCCCCGTACGATAATCCTAGCGGTGGCCACGCAACCACAATTGAGCAAAGCGGCGCCCGAGATCGAGCGCCTCTTCCAGTTCTCGCTCTTCCTGCTGATCGTCACCGGATTTGTCACGCTGGCGAGCACCGGAAAGCTCGATACCCTTTCCGTGCTTTTCGTCTCCGCCGCGCTGCTCTTCCGCGCCTATGACCTGGTCGCGAATCGCGGATACCACATCTCCGAGCGCTGGACCTCGTATATCGGCGTCGTCTACGTGGTCGTCTACCTTGCCGACTATTTTTTCATCTCTGAAAGTTTCGTCACCGCCACCGTCCATCTCGTCCTGTTCGGGATGACCATCAAGATCTTCTCGGTGCAGCGCGAGCGCGATCACGTTTATCTCGCGACGCTGGCCTTCCTGGAAGTCCTCTCCGCCTCGATCCTCACGGTGGACACGGTATTCCTGGGAGCCTTCGCCACCTTCTCGCTGGTCAGCGTGGTCACCTTCATCGCCATGGAGATGCGGCGCTCCTCAGGCGCCTCGGTCAACTCCGCTCCCCTGCCGGTGCCATCCTCGCGCCACGGACGCCGGCGTTCGTCGCTGATGCTCTTCGGCTTCGCGGTATCGCGGATGGCGGTGGCCATCGTCGTGGGGATGATGCTCTCCGCCTCGGTCATCTTCTTTACCCTGCCGCGGCTTTCCTATGGCTACCTCTCGAAATTCGCACAGCAGAATTCGCTGGTCTCCGGCTTCAGCGACAACGTCAACCTCGGCGAGATCGGACGCATACAGCAATCGTCGCAAGTCGTCGCCCACATCAAGGTCGACAACGATCCGCAGGGGATCTACGGCACGCGCCTCTACCTTCGCGGCACCGCGCTGACCAAGTTCGATGGCACGCGGTGGATCAATCCTCCCCACCAGGCCGAGGTCATGGCGTACCACTTCGGCGGCTACTTCGCCATCGTCGGCCGCAAGTCGCCGCTTTCGACGGTGATCGAGAGATTCGCCCTTGGCGCCTCCCGCAACGTGATTCGCTATCGCGTCGAGATGGAACCCATCGGGACCAATGCCATCTTCCTGCTCAGCCAGCCGCGCTATGTGATCGGACGCTTCCGCGAGATCTCGGTGGACCTTGACGATGCCGTCGTCAACCTCGACCGCGATCGCGTGGTCGGCGACTACTTGGGCATCTCGGACCTCTCGCAGCCTCGCGCCGTCGAACTCGAGACCCTTTCCGCGGAGGTCCCTCCGGAATTGACGGTGCGTTATCTCGACGTTCCCGACCTCGACCCGCGGATCGCCCAACTCGCGCACTCGCTGGCCGACAAGGCGCGCTCGCCCTATGAAAAAGCCAGCATCATCCAGAATTACCTGACCACCCAGTTCGGCTACACGCTGGAGCTTCCGAGTTCGACGCCGGCCGATCCGCTCGCCAACTTCCTGTTTACGCGTAAACGCGGACACTGCGAATACTTCGCGTCGGCGATGACCATCATGCTGCGCGATGTCGGCGTTCCGAGCCGCATCGTCAACGGCTTCCGCGGCGGCGAATTCAACCAGCTGACCAGCAGTTACATCCTGCGCGCGCGCGACGCCCACGCCTGGGTCGAGGCCTACATCCCGGGCGCAGGATGGATGACCTTCGATCCAACCCCTGTGGGCAGCGCTCCGGCGATGACCTCGCTGCGCCGCTTCGAGCTCTACCTGGACGCCGCCCGCGAGTTCTGGCGCGAGTGGATCATCAATTACGACCTCGTCCACCAGCAGCAGTTGACGCAGAAGACGGTGACCGGGACGCGCGACAGCCTGCAGGAGCTGCGGCGCTGGGGACTGAATCGCTACCAGCGCCTGCTGGACCTGGCACGCCGCGCCAACCGCGAGGCCACACGGCAACCGCGCCGGGTGGCAACCATCGTGGCCGTGGCGCTGGCCGGCATCCTGCTGTTCTTCAACCTTGCCCGGCTGCTGCGCATGATCCGGCGCCGCGTGCTGGCACGGAATCCGCGCAGCGCGCCGCAATCGGCGGCGGCGCTCTGGTACGAGAAGATGTCGAGGAGGGCGGCCCGATCCGGCTATCGCCGCAAGCCCAGCCAGACGCCGCAGGAGTTTGCCGCCAGCATCACGGAAGAGCCGATGCACTCCGCGGTGGCGAGATTCACCGATCACTATGAACGGGCGCGTTTCGCCAACTCGGCGGAAGACGCCGCCGAGCTGCCGCAATTGTACGAAGAGATCGAGACCAGAAAGTAACGCCTACGCCGCCGACATTGGCGGCGAGGAGCTTCGTTCGCGCGTAAACGGCAGCGCTCCCACGTAGAGTGCGACCGCGGGCAAGAGAACCCATCCGATGATGTATCCAAAGAAGGCATACATCATGTAGGACACTTCCCCTCGCAAACTTCGAACAAATGGTCCAAACAAGAGATTGAGCGACAAGCTGAGGACCATCAGCCCGCCGGTCACCATCACCGGCAATTCCGCGGCGTAGATGCGCTGGCGGCGCGAGCCGTCCATCTGCCGCGAAAGCCACGCTGCGGCGGCTCCGCCGATCACGAGGAACACCAGCATCAGGGGTTCGATGGCGATGAACCCGCGCGCGCCGCCGGGAACCGTCGGACGACCGATCCAGTAGATGTTCGGCATGCTGGAGTGCGTCCACCAGAGCAGGCGGTCCCCGATCGAGCCGATGAGCATTGCCACCAGCCCCGGGATGAAAATCTTCTTCATGCGTCCGTTCATGTCTTCTCCTTTGGCAGCCTGCAGTTCGCGGCTTAATTCGGTCCACTCGCCGACGCTGGCCAGCGCCGCCTCGCGGGCTTGTGAGGGATCCAATCCACTTTCGACGGCTTCGGCGTAAATGTCTTCGAGGTGGGCAGTGATCTCGGCGAACACCTCCTCGCGGTCGCCGCGTCGATAGCGTCGCAACCCGTGTTCCACGACCTTGAGGAAGTCGTTCACCGCGGCTACGCCTTCCCGCCTTCAAGCCGCACGTCGGGCTGCAGGCCGGCGATCTTGTTGAGCGCCTCGAAGAGCAACTGCCACTGCGCACGCAAGGGCGCGAGTTGGCTGCGGCCCTCGCGGGTCAACACGTAGTAGCGGCGCTTGCGCCCGCTGCTGCTCTCTCCCCACTCGGCCTTCACCCAGCCATCGCGCTCCATGCGATAGAGCAAGGGATAGAGCGACGCCACGTCGAACTTCAGGGTGCCTCCGCTCTGCTGCTCGATGCGCTTGGCGATCTCGTATCCATGCAGCTTGGCGGCCTGCAACAGGCTGAGGATGGCCAGCTCGGCGCTTCCCCGCTTGACGTTCTGGTCGATCGAACTCATGGGTAACTCCTATGTATAGCGTCTCTATATATCCGAGGACCTGGGCCATGTCAAGAGAGATTTGCGCGTGCGGGAGAAGCGCTCTAGGATGGTAAAATCGAAGCATAGATGTCGCAGAAACCCCTCACCGCAGTCGCTCCTGAGCCGGAGAAAACCACCTCGAAGCCGCCGAAAGTCGGATTCGTGTCGCTGGGCTGTCCGAAGAACCTGGTCGATTCCGAGGTCATGATGGGCATGCTGTCGACGGCCGGAGCGCAGATCACGAACCGCGCCGACGATGCCGACATCATCGTGGTCAATACCTGCTCGTTCATCAACACCGCCAAGCAGGAGTCGGTGGACACCATCCTGGAGATGGCGAACCTCAAGACCCGCGGCCGCGCCAAGCGGCTGATCGTGACCGGCTGCCTGGTTGAACGCTACCGCAAAGAAATACAGGCGCAGATCCCCGAAGTGGATGCCGTGGTCGGCACCGGCGAACTCGACAAGATCCTGGCCGCTGCCGGCGTCGAGAACCTCGGCGCAGCACCAACTGCGAACTCTCCATTCACGATCTTGAATGCATCTTCGGCGTCGCAGTCGCTGAAATCCGGCTCGCACGAGCACGAGCATGTTCACGCCCGGGCGGAAGGCACGGCCCGCGAGCAGGCGGGACGCTTTTCGCGCAGCGATTGGGACGGCGCCATCGCCGACCTGCCGAACTATCTCTACGACGACCAGACGCCGCGCATCCTCTCGACCGCGAAGTACACCGCCTACATCAAGATCGCCGAGGGCTGCGATCATCCCTGCGCCTTCTGCATCATCCCGCAGCTGCGCGGCAAGTTCCGTTCGCGGCGCTTTGAGTCGGTCATTGCCGAGGCCGAAAGGCTCGCCCAGCAAGGCGTCCGCGAGATCAACCTCATCGGGCAAGACACCACCTGCTACGGCGAAGACCGCGAGCTGAAGGACGGCCTCGCGCTCCTGTTGGAGCGGCTGGCGCAGATCGAGAAACTGAAGTGGGTGCGCTTCCTCTACGCCTATCCCAACAAGATCACCGGCAAGCTTCTGGAGACGATCGCGCGCAATCCGAAGATATGCCCGTATATCGATGTTCCGCTGCAGCACGCCTCGGCTTCGGTGCTGAAGCGCATGAAGCGCGGCGCGTCGGCCGACATCTTCCTCAAGACCATCGCGAAGATGCGCAAGCAGGTTCCGAACCTCACCCTGCGCACCTCGTTCATCGTCGGCTACCCGGGTGAGACGGCGGAAGATTTCGAAGAGCTGATGGAGTTCGTCAGGACGGCGGAGTTCGATTGGCTCGGCGTCTTCTCGTATTCCGACGAAGAAGGCTCGCCCGCCTACGCGCTCGACCGGAAGGTTCCGGAGCGCGAGATCGAGCGGCGGCGGCGCCAACTGATGCAGGCCCAGAAGTCGATCAGCAAGCGCAAGCGCCGGCAGATGGTCGGCAAGACCGTCGAAGTCATGCTCGAAGGCCCGAGCGAAGAGACCGCCATGTTGTGGGAGGCGCGAACCATGGCGCACGCTCCCGAGATCGACGGCAAGGTCTTCATCAACGATTTCGGCGCTCACGAAGACGCCCAGCCGGGACAGTTCTTCCAGGCCGAAGTGACCGAAGCGCACGACTATGACCTGGTCGCGCGGCTGCTGT